>ENA-UOJG01000070-UOJG01000070.1-human-gut-metagenome-genome-assembly--contig:-C47-NODE-70-length-147749-cov-8.019987_pt1 | contig 147749 bp, 119 predicted proteins | sample MGYA00242340_ERZ723887 | MGnify/ENA metagenome assembly ERZ723887 | reverse complement strand
CAAAATCATTGCGCCAAATCGGGAGCCCTTGGTTTTTCGGAACGAACTCCGGAAGTATTAACGAACCTCCATTGTGGGAGGTTCGTTTTTTTTGGAGAATAGTAGAGGTGAGAATGTCTTCGCGATAACGGCGACTTTCGCGTATGTCAAATACGCTTCAATCCGCCGTTTCGCTTGCGCCCCGTTTTTAGCTCCAAAATCATTGCGCCAAATCGGGAACCCGCGGTTTTTTTGGAACGAACTCCGGAAGTATTAACGAACCTCCATTGTGGAGTTCGTTTTTTTTTAGGAGAATAGTAGAGGTGAGAATGTCTTCGCGATAACGGCGACTCTTGCGTATATTTAATACGCTTCGACCCTTTGTTTCGCTTGCGCCGCGTTTTTTAGGTTTAAAATGGATTCGCTCGCCTATTTGCGCTGCCGCTTTGCGCGTTTCTCGCCGGGAACGCCGCGTCTTGTGCAGTGGAATTTTGGATGCAAAAGCGGAGTCGGATTTGCAGGCGATTGCCTATTTTTCGCCAGGCGCGAATTTTTTTGCCATGTTTTCCGCGTAGGAGGAATCTGTCAGCAGGTATTTGCCCATGAAGGCCTCTAGCGGCGTCTTGCTGTCGGTGAATGCGGCAATCTTGAATTTTCCTCCGTCTTTTAACAGGTACGCGAAGTCCGGGCGCGGGGGTTCGCCGTCTTTCGTGCGCAAAAATATCATCGCGTATACGGGGCTCGCGTCCATCGCCTTTAAGTATTTTTTGCCCCATGAAAAGTAGTCCCCCAGCGTTTTTCTGCGCTGCTCTTCGGTTATTGAGCCGAATTGCGCGTCGAAAGCCGCCTTTGTGCGCGGCGTCAGGAACTTTCCGTATTCGTCGATTTTCCATGAATAGAACACGTTTTGCGCCGCGCGGTAGAATTTCGAGGCCTCGTGCGAATCCGCGTCGGGCAGTTCTTCGAGCGACACGAGCGGGCCGTTGGCAAAGTTCAAAAACGGGAGGGATTTTTTCTCGAGCTCGGCGAGGATTTTGGCGTCGGATTCCGTCAGGGGCTTTATGGCGCCGCGGCTCGTTTCGCGCGATTTCGCGGCTCCGTCCGCCATGACTTGCAGGATCGGGTCGTTGAAGGACGGAAGCCAGGCGTATTTTTCGGAATCCCTTTTGAAGACCATAAAATTGACGTTGGGCCGGCCTTTCGGCATGGGCGCGGAGGCGGCGGGAAATACCGCAAAATATTCTCCGATTTTCGCCGAGGCGAGAAATTTTGACGGGTCGGGACGGGCGATTTTTTTGTACGCGGCGGCGCGGCGGGCGTCGGAGGCGGACAGCCCGAGCTCTTTCGGGTCGGACGCCAGGGCGAATTTGGCGGCCTCAAAAAGCCCCCTTTCGTCCTCCGGAATTTCCGCGACGACCGCGGCCTTGGATTCTATCGGCGCGGAGTCCGCGGACGGAAACGATACGGGATAGGCGCGCAGCCGCGCGGTTTCGGCGGCGCAGAGAGCCGCATTTAGCGATATTGCGGCGGCCGCCGCCGGAAGGTATTTTAGGATATTCATAAATTCAGTGGTGGTATCCCGCGTTTGCGGATATGGTCTTTGCCCTGTAAATTTGTTCGAGAAGCACGGCGCGCGCGAATTCGTGCGTGAAAGTCATCGGCGACATAGACATTACGACGTCCGCCCTCGCGCGCACCCTGTCCGACAGCCCGTAGGGGCCGCCTATGGCGAACGCGCTGCCGCCGCGTTGCAAGTCGACCTCAAGCGCGCGGGAAAATTCGCGCGAGCCCATGAGGATTCCCTCATCGCTCATCGCGTAGACCCGCCCCCTGAAATTCGCGAGCTTTGCGAGTATGGCGTCGGCTTCCGCCTCCGCGCCGGCGTCCCTGACTTCGGCGATCTCGACGCCGCCGTAGCGCGAGAGCCTTTTGGCGTATTCCGCGCAGAGGGATTTGAGTTCGGCGCATTTCATTTTGCCGACCGCTATTATTTTGGTAGCCATCTTATTCGCCCTTGCCGCCGCGCGGCGGGCGCGGGCGGGGTGAGTTCCCCTAAATATAAGGGCTGCGCGCGGCGCGCGGTCAAGCATTATCGCGGGATTTGCGGGACGTTTTGTCTTGCCGGAGCGCGCGGAACGGGTTTAAAGTCCGGCAAGTTTTTTCAAGAAATGGATCCCCTATTCGAAAACATAATACGCCCCGCGCTGTTTACGCAGGACCCCGAGACTATGCACGAACTCGCCCTCAAAGCCATGACGATAGTCGGGGCGGTTCCGCCGCTCAGGGCGGCGATGGAGTATTTCAATCTCATCAAGACGCCGAAGCCGATAAAGATTTTCGGACTTGAATTTCCCAACAGGGTGGGACTCGCCGCCGGATTCGACAAAGACGCCTACGCGTGGAGGGGCGCGGCCGCGATGGGCTTTGGGCACGTCGAGATAGGAACGGTTTCGATGCTCAAACAGACCGGCAATCCCCGCCCGAGAATTTTCAGGTACCCGTCGAGCGAGGCTATCGTAAACGGCTGCGGGTTCCCCAACGACGGCGCGGAGCAGATAGCCGCGAGGCTCTCGAAAGTTTTGGGCAAACATAGGGACATAACGAAAAAATGCCCGCTTGGAATCAACATAGGCAAGTCCAAGATAACCCCCCTCGAAGAGGCGGCGGCGGACTACCTTTTCAGTTTCAACGCCCTCGCGAATTTCGCGGACTTTTTCACGATAAACGTGAGCAGCCCCAACACCCCCGAGCTTCGCAGGCTCCAGGGCAGGGATTTTCTCCCGAACCTTTTGGCGGCCATTTCCAAGGCGAACGAGGACAGGGCGAAAAAGCTGGGGGTGGCGCGCATTCCGATAATATTGAAAATCGCCCCCGACCTTTCGTTTGAGGAAATCGACGCGATACTCTCGATTCTCGAAGAGCTGAATCTCGACGGGATATGCGCCACTAACACCACGGTATCGAGGCCGGCCGGCCACCCCGAGTACGAAAAGACCGGCGGTCTTAGCGGCAAGCCGCTCTTTGAAAAGTCGCTTGAAATTGTGAGGTACATCTCCAAGGCGACCGACGGAAAGCTGCCGATTATCGGCGTCGGCGGAATCACCGACGTGCGGCGCGCGGGCGAGATGATGAATGCGGGCGCGAGTCTCGTGCAGATATATTCGGGCATGATTTACCGCGGGCCGTTCTTCGCGCGCTCGATAGCCAACTCCTTGATTTGGCGCGACTCCGAATGGGTTTAGCCGCCGCGCCGCTCCGAAAAAATTGTTGACCGCCCATGCCCAACCCCTAACCTTTCACACTCTTTTCATCGCAAGGGCCCCCCGCGCGGCTTCCGGCGGGGCGAAACTCCAAAACAGGCAAAACACAAAACGCAATGGCATCACCAACCGACATCAGAAAAGGCAGAGTCATAATGTACAACGGCGTCCCGCACGCCGTGATGAGCATGCTTCACCGCACGCAGGGCAGGCAGGCGGGCTTCGTCCAGACGGTTCTTAGGAACCTCTCAAACAACTCCTCCACGGCGGTGAAATTCCGCTCCACCGACTCTGTGGAATTCTGCCATACAACTAACAAGCCGTTTGAATTTTCCTATGTTGACGGCGATCACTTCCATTTCATCGACCCCGAAACTTACGACGATATCGTACTGATGCAGGACACCATCGGCGACGACGTGAAGTGGCTTGTGGAGGGCGTGCAGTACAACATTCTATTCGTCGACGGCAATCCCGTTTCGATCGAGCTGCCCAACAACATGGAGATAAAGGTCGCCGAGGCCGCCGAGGGGCTGAGGGGCGACACGTCGTCGGCGCCGACAAAGCCCGTGACGCTCGCCAACGGCGTCGTAATCCAGGTTCCTCTCTTCATCAAACAGGGCGACGTCGTCAAGGTTCGCACGGAAGACAATACCTACATCAGCAGGGCGTAGCCTTGCGCGGGGCGCGCATTCCCGCGCCCGAAAAACGCAAAAATAAAAATTTAATATACCGCGATGGAAAAAGCCGGCACGGACATACGCAAAGTCACCATAAAGGCGTCCGACTTGCGCGGAATATTGGAGTATGTGCCGATCTACCGCGGGCAGACTTTCGTCATCGCGCTCGACGGCGCGATAATCGCGGGCGCGAATTTCGCGAACGTCGTCACTGACATCGCGGTTTTGCGCAGTCTGGGAATAAACGTCGCGCTCGTGCACGGCATAGGCAGGCAGCTCGTCGACGGCGCGCGCGAGCGCGGCATAGCAATCAGCGACGTCCACGGCGAAAACCCCGTGGACGACGCCACCATTTCGCTCTCGCGCAAAATATCGGGGTTTGTGGCGCAGGCCATAGCCGACGCTTTTTCCGCGCGCGATTTGCGCTGCGTTTCGGCGAATGTCGTGAGGGCGACGGAAGTCGGGATAATTTCCGGCGTAAACTACCTCAACGCCGGAAAGCCGGAAAAGATAGACTTCAAGGCGATTTCCGACCTGCTCTCGCTCGGAATGGTTCCGGTTTTGTCGCCGGTAGCGGTCAACAGGCATGGGAGGGTTTTCAGGCTCAATTCCGACGCCCTCGCCTCCGAGGTCGCGGAGGGGCTGCGGGCGACGAAACTCATATACCTCACGTCGTCGTCGGGCATACTCGCGGGCAATCCGCATCCGAAGGCCTTTCCGGTCGAGGAGCTTCGGGGGCTGGTCGAAAACTCTCCGGAGTCGATCAAGCCGGAGCTTCTCTCCAAGTGCCGCTGCGCCCTGAAAGCGCTCGACGGCGCGCACACGCGCAGGGCGCACATTCTCGACGGCGGCGAATTCGCGTGCCTGCTCACCGAACTCTTCGAAAAGGTCGGGTGCGGCACTATGATTTACGCCGACGAGTACCAGAAAATCCGCCGCGCCACGCCCGACGACGCGAACGCCATATACCACATTTCGATGGTTTCGGCGCGCACGCAGAATCTCGTGTACAGGCCGCTCGAGGAGATACGCGAAAACATTTCCAGCTATTTCGTCTACGAGCTCGATTCGAGCATTATTGCGATAGTCAGCCTGCTCGACCTCGGAGAGGGGGCGGCGGAGCTGGCGAGCCTGCACGTCCAGCCGTTTTACCAGGGCAACGACGTGGGCACGCGCATGGCGGAGTTCATAGAGCGCGAGGCCCGCAGAACGGGTTTCAAACGCCTTTTCTGCCTTAGCACCAAGAGCGCGCCGTTTTTCACCGACGTGTGCGGCTTTGCGGAAGTTTCGCCCGAAAAGCTCCCGAAGGCGCGCCTTGAAAAGTATGTCGCCGGCGGACGCCATTCAAAAGTTTTCGTGAAGGATTTGTAATTTTTCCCTGCGCGGGGGTCCGAGTCGGTTTTTTTAAGCGGAATATCGCAAACGTTTGAGGAAATCGCTTGCATTTTTATAAAGCAGTCCGTATTTTTGGGTTTAAACGGAAATAATTATGAAAATGCCGATTTATTGCCCCAAAAAGCTTTCGATTTATGCCGCGGCTTTTGCGCTTGCAGCCGTTTCGCATGCGGAAGATTACGAATTTAACGATCCGTCGGACAGATGGGTGTCGTGGAACAGCGAGTCCGCGTGGACGCCGTCCGGCATTCCAGGCGCCTCGGACAATGTGACAATCTCCGCGTCTTTGTCCGGAACCGACGAAATCCAACTCGGCGACTTTACGGAAGTCAACAATCTCACGATAGACGGCCTGTATATCAACGCGCGATTCTTTATAGAAATAGCTTCGTCCGCTCCCGGAAGCGTCATCCACGGCAATGTCACGATAGGGGATACGTATTTGACAGATGGCGGGCTTTGGCGTTGCGCGGCAATCAGGGGCAGGGGCAAATCCGTCACGATAGAAGGCTCCATAATATTCAACGCAACGGGGGAATCGAGGACTATCAACGGCATGGAGCACGAGAGCAATCCCGCGTTCAATTTGGGCGGAGATTGGAGCTCCACCGTTTGCGGGAGCATTGAGGTAGGCGCGAACGCGGCGGTTGACTCGAGAACCGGGCTGAAAGCCGCAATCATTCTCGACACTTCCGCTTCCGGCGTATATCAGTATCTCAATATCGGAGCTGTGTCCGATCCCTCAAAAGGTGTCGTAATACACAATGTCGTTCAGATGAACTACGCCGAGGGGCAGGCCGATACGCGCTTTACGATAGCGAAGATAGGCGGCAGCTATATTTGCGACCAGAACATCTCCATTGGCGGTATAAACGGCTACGGAACTCTCGCCACGAGCATGGTCAATGTGGACGCAAACGGAGATCCCGTATCGCCCAAGGCCAATCTTACCTTTACGAATGCGGCCGGCGTCCACACTGCGTTTTCCGGAAGCGTAATACGCGAAAACGATTCATACGGCGAGACTCTCCATATAACGATGGACGGGCAGGGCAGGCAGACTTTCAAGGTCACGGGAGGTTCGGGCAACATATTGCAGTCGGTCACCGTGAAGAACGGCACGTTTGAATTTTCCTCCCCGTTTAATTCGGGCGCGCTCAGCGTCGAAGGCGGCGTTTTCAAGGCAATCGACGGCGGGGCGTCTTTCGCTTCCGCGACGTGGTCGGGAGGGGCGTTCTCCTTTGGCGCGGACTCTTTCTTGATAGGGATGTCCGACAAAATTTCCGTCGATGGCAAGTTTGTCAAGGCGGCAGACGGCAAGATTGCCATAGACTTTTCAGGGTTCGACGCCGAAGGCGTGCTAGGCGCGACTTACGACCTCATTTCCGCGTCGGTTTTCGAGGACGCGACCGGAATAAGCCTCACGGATTCCGACGCCGACGAATATTTTTACGCCTTGAACCTGATAAACGCCTTTGCGGATTTCTCTTGGAACGGGAATACCCTGCAAGTGACTTTCTCGGAAGTTCCGGAGCCCGCGGCGTTCGCGGCTGTCATAGGCGCCGCCGCGCTCGCCCTGGCGGTTCGCCGCCGCAAATAGGGCGCGGAAAATTTGCATTTCCCCGAGGAGGCTTCGCAATTTGCGGAGCCTTTTTTTTGCGCCCGCGCGGAAGTCCGCGGACAGTTTTGCGTTCTCTGCGGGCGGTAGCGGCGGAGAAAAAAATTTGCGCCGGAGGAAGAGATGTTTTTTTCGCAAGGGGTTTTTTTGTCGCGGTGAAGGTCGAAAGACGAGCGCCGGAAGCGATTTTAACTGTTAAACAAGAAAGAGGAAAATATCCCTTGCAATAGAATGTGATAGGTTTAAGAAAACAAACATTAAACCGGTATCTGTTATGAGAAATATCCCGAATATCAAAAAATTGCGCCTGTCGCCCGCCTTTGCCCTTGCTGCGGCCGCCTTTTTCTCCCTCTGCTGCGCCGCTTCCGCGTCCGCCCAAGAGTCCTATTATTATCGCGGAGGAAACTGGGACGAAAAATATTCTACAAGCAATCCCCTTTGGTATGCGAATCCCGAGGGAACCGAACTTCGCGAATCTTCCCCGTCGTCCACGTCCGACCTGATTTTCGACGCCAACAATACCGGCATGTCTCAGGCGCGCCTCGACCAGAACGTAGGGGGGCTTACCGTCAATTCGGTGACGGCGACCGTGGAAACGGAAATCAATATGATGAATCCCATGACCGTCCTAAGCGATTGGTCGAGTTACGTTTCCACGGATGCGAAATACTCTTCCTCATACACCGGAACATCTTCCAAGTCCCTCAGAATAGTCGCCGATACCGCAAATTTCCTGACCGTTGACGGCGACATGACGCTTTCTACGGACAAATATTTCACCTCGCGCTTCAGACTCGGAAATTCCAGCAGCCAGTGGGCGTTCACATTGGCGGTCGGAGGGGCGTTGAGCTTTGTCAAGAACGGTTCGGACGCCGTCGGCTATCACGCCTTTGACATGATTGCTTCCGACAGCAATACCGGAACTGCGTTTTCGCTAAATATCGGAGGGTTGAGCTCGAGCGGCAAGGCGGTTTACATGACGACCGCAAAGAACGGCTCCGTGGGCATAAACTTTAACGACAATTCCTCCGGCGCGTTTGCGGGCGGCTCGTTTGAGGGGGTGTTTGCGACAGATAGCGGCGTGAGTTCGCAGCTCAACATAACGATGAACGGCAGCGGCAGGCAGGAGATGGCTATCTACAAGGCTTCCAACGGCTCCCTCCGCGGCTTTGAGAATGATCTGGACGGCAAGAGCGACATGTCGATAGGCAATCTCACGGTAAACGACGGCGAATTTATAATGAATACGGAAGTCGCGGTCGAGAACTTGTATCTCTCCGGCGGGAGGCTTAAATTTTCCTCCGCCGAAAAGGTGGGGGGCATGACGATAGACGGCGGGACGCTCCTGTTCGGCGGGACAATAAATGTCGGGGATTTGACGGTGGCGGCGTATTCGGCGGACGTGATGTTTTCCGCCGAGGATTTGGCCGCGCACGAGATAACTGTGTTTGAGTTCGACTATTTGACTGACGATTTTGACGCCAATAGCGTGTTTTCCGCGTACAACGAGTTCGGGCAGGAGCTCGGGGGGAGGTTTGAGCTGATAGGGGAGATGGGCGGCTCCGGAAGCCTCGTGTACGTGGTGCCCGAACCCGCGGCGGTTGCGGCGTTCATTGGGGCCGCCGCGCTGATGTTCGCCCTCCGCCGCGGCGGGCGGCGATAGCGGCGTTCGGTTGATAGCCCGCAAAAAAATCCCCGCGCCGGCGTCCGCGGGGATTTTTTTGTCTTTTGGCGGCGAAGGGCGCCCGATTCGCTATTATCTCAAATTTTCGAGCTCCCGGGCGTCTATATGGGGGCTGGCGCGCATTTTGGCGAGCAAGTCCGCCCTGAACGGAGATTTCGAGAGCGCTTCGGCCGTCCCGACCGTTCCGCTTTCGACGAGCGCGAGGAGAGAGTCGTCCATGGTGAACATTCCCTCGCGCTTTCCCATCTGCATTGTACTGTATATTTGCGGCACTTTCTGTTCGCGTATCAGGTTTCTGACCGCTGAATTTGCGACGAGCACCTCAAAAGCCGCGATGAGCCCTCCCGCTTTCTTTACGAGCAGCGTTTGGGTGAGCACGCCTATGAGGTTTTCCGAAATCATCATTCTTATCTGCGGCTGTTCCGCCGCGTCGAACTGCCCTATGAGCCTGTCTATCGTCGAAACCGCCGTGCGGGTGTGCAGGGAGGCTATCACAAGATGCCCCGTTTCCGAGAGCTCTATGGCGGTTCGCGTGGTCTCGATGTCGCGCATTTCGCCGATTACGACGATGTCGGGGTTTTCGCGCACGCTCGAGCGCAGGGCGGAGTAGAAGTCCGGCGTGTGGACGCCGACCTCGCGCTGAGTGAACAGAGACTCGCGGCTTCTTATCACGTGCTCTATCGGATCCTCGATTGTGAGCACGTGCGCCTTGCGCGTGGAATTTATTATGTCCAACAGCGCGGCTATGGTCGTCGTCTTGCCGGAGCCGTTCGCGCCGGTTATGAGAAACAGCCCGCTCTTGCGGTTGCATACGTCGGTGACGGAAAACGGAAGCCCGATTTCGCCCGCGCTCATGCGGTTGGGGGGAATCATTCGCAGGGCGGCGCCGAGCCCGTTTTGGCTCCTGTAAATGTTGGCTCTGAGCCTCATTCCGGATATGCAGGAAAACGCGCAGTCCACATCCTCGCCCCTCTCGTATTTTTCGAGCATTATCTTCTTTTCGTCTGGCGAAAGGTTGTCGAAAATCTGGCCGACGAGCGTCTCTATGTCGGCGGAGCCGCATTCGGGGAGCTCTACGAGCGCGTTGTCTATGCGTATTCTCGGGCGCATGGCGCCGCGCAGGTGTATGTCTGTTGCGTTCCTGCGGTAGGCGGTTTCTATTATCGAGTCAAGTTCGTTCATGTTGCCTTTATTTTGAATATTATCTGCGACGGCTTTCCAGCCGATTTCTTGCCGAGTCTCCGCAGCTGCTCGAACTCGAACGCGAACGGCTTGGGGGCGTTTTCGAGCGAAAAGTCGGCGGGGGCTTCGAGGACGAAAAACATGTCTTCGCGGCAGATTTTGCAGAACATCGAAAATATTTTCACGGCCGTTTTCGGGTCGCAAAGCATGGAGTAGGGCGGGTCGGCGAAGACTATGTCGTAGCGCGCGCTCTCGAATAGCGACGCGCTCTTCACGCAGTCGCACGGCACTATCCGCGCGGAGAAGTCCGCCCCCGCGCCGGCCGCCGCCCTCTTTACGCGCTCTATGTTGCGGCGCAGAGCGGCGAGCGCCAACCGGTCGGTTTCGGCGAATGTCACGCCGGCCGCCCCGCGGCTTGCCGCCTCCAATCCGTACGAGCCGGTCCCCGCGAAGAGGTCGAGAACCGCCGCGCCCTCCACCGCGCCGCCGAGCGACGAGAAAATCGCCTGGCGCGCCGCGTCCGTCGCGGGGCGCACGGCGTCTGTCCGCGGGACGTCGAGCAATATTCCTCTTGCCAAGCCCGATGTGATTCTCATGATTTTGCGAGTATGGCATATTGTCGCGCTTTGTCAAATGTTCTGCCCGCCGTTTTTTTTGCGGCTTCGCTTTCGGCGCAGCCTGTTGCGCAACCTTCCGAAGGCGGAACGCCCGAATTTAGGACGGTTTCGTTCACGGTGGAAAACGACTACGGATTTTCAGACAGATATTATACCAACGGACTGAAACTTTCGTATACCCAAAGCGGCAGGGATTTCTGGACGAGCCGCCTGCAATTCGCCCTCCTCGACCTCTTCGCCCCCGATGGCGCGCAGGCGTACGAGAGCGTGTCGGTCGGGCAGATGATGTGCGTGTCCTCGGACATAAACTGGCCGAACCCTCCCGAGTGGGACAGGCCGTACGCCGGATGGCTCTATGCGGGCTTTGGAGCGCACGTCGCCACGCGCGACACTCTCGATTCCTTTACCGTAAACCTCGGAGTTGTCGGGCCTATTTCTCTCGCCGAGGACGCCCAAAAGCTCTACCACAGTATTATAGGCGCCGATTGGCCGATGGGCTGGCACGACCAGATAAAAAACGAGCCCGGAATCGTGCTCTCTTACCGCCATTCGCAAAGGATAGCGCGCGGGAAAATCGAGTCTTTGGATTTCGACGCCGTGGCGTCCGCCGCGCTCGATCTGGGCAATGTCATTACGCAGGGCGAGGCGAGGGCCTTTTTGCGGTTCGGCAAAAACCTTCCGCACAATTTCGAGCCCAACAGAATCGACTATTCCTCGGGCAACGACGCGGCGTGGATTCCGCCGGAAGGGCTTCCCGACTGGCATTTATACGGTTTTGTCGGCGGGGCCGCGCGGTTTGTGGGCTACGACATCACGCTTAACGGAAACACGTTCGCGGACAGCCGCAGCGTTGTCCCCAAGTGGCTCGTCGGGGAATTTATGGCGGGCGTTTCGGCGAGGTACGAGGCTGTGAGCTTCGACCTGACCTACACGCTGAGAACCGCGGAGTTCAACCGTCAGGAACACCCCGTGCACATGTTCTGGGCGGCGACCCTTAAATATTCGTTCTAAGAATGCCGGAGCGGGCGGGCGGGCTTTTACTCCGCCGCGAGCTCGAAGAACGCCGACGGCCCGTTTTTGAGTTTGGAAGTGTCTATCGACGCCCTTATATATTCCGCGTCCGATCGCGAGCTTAGCTCCTGCACGCGCGCGCCGTTCATTCCGAGGGCGTAGAGTTTGAAGGCTTGGGCGTTTCTGTTTTTGAGCCTGAACGAGAATTTGCCGGTCTTGTAGAGGACGGGGGGCTTCCCCATTGACATAAGCTCGCGCATTGAGTCGTCCACAAACTCCATGCCGGTGTTGAGGGCGTTTGTGGAGTATGCCACCACTATGCGCTTCGATTCCGAAAGCGGCTTGCCGTCCACGCTCACGGCGGCGACGCACCCGCGCTCGCCCATGCGGGTGACCGCAAAGTCGGAGAGCTCGCATTTGCCCTTTGCCTCGGCGCACATGCCCTGCAATCTCGGGGTGTCGACCGTCATGAAGTTTTTATTGGAGTCGAGGAAGAGTTCGCCCGTCGCGCTCTCGAAAATTCCCTTCTTTGCGTCCGTCCTGTTCGATTCCGGAATCAGCCCGCGCTTTTTGAACTGCCCGACGACCGCGTCGGTGTCGAATCCGTCCTTGGAGTCCAGGACGACCGAATAGCCCGGGTACGTCACTATCGCAGAGCCCCCCGAGGACTTCACCACGATTTCGTCCTCGCCGGCAGGCGCGGAAGAGTCCGGCAGCAGCGAGAGCTTTGCCACGAGCGCGAGCTTCGACTGCCCCGAGTTCATTCCGTGGCCTATGAACAATTTTTCGATCGCCTCGTCCGTGGAGTAGTCCACGCGCACCGACGGCTTGGCTTCGGAGACGTCCCTGCGCAGCAGCATGTGGGCGGCGAGAAATTCCGACACCTTGTTCACGGGGTCGTGCGCGCACGCAAACGGGCGTATCATCGCCGGCGTCGGAGATGTTGAAACCGCCTGCGCGTGCACGGTCAGCGCGCCGTACCCCTGCATGGCGGCGTACGCGGCGATGGAAAACGGCTGCTCGTAGCGGTATTTGTTCCAAAATACGTGCCCGTATTCGGTGATTAGCATCGGCTTTCTCCAAATGGCGGATCCGGCGATTCCCCTGAACACGCCGTCCGCGTCGGAGAGCGAGCTGTTCTGCGACATTCTGGTCACTCCGCCGAGCGCCGGCGACGGGTGGGCGTGGTATGAGTGCATCGCGACTATCGGCATGTTCTGCCTGACCGAGGCGTAGGAGAAATTTTTTATCATGTCGAAATTCGCGCACAGCCCCTTGTATCCGATTTCCCTGAGGCTCTTTTCAAACCACTTCCACATTTCGTTCGTCTTTTCGAGCTTGAAGGCCTCTATGTCGCGCGCGGCGGCTTTCGCGTCAGGCTGCTTGCCGTATGAAAACGCTTTCACTTCGTCCCAGGACTTCGCCGACGCCCCCCACGCCTCGTTGCATTTTTCGAGCGAGCCGCCGTAGCGCCTTTTGAGGAAATCCAGCCAGTGCGGCTTCATAACCTCCGGTGTTTGGTTGCGGAGGAATCCGAATTCCTGCTCGTTCTTGCCGTTGACTATCGCCAGCACCGGATCGTCCACGAGGCGCGTGCCCGTATACGGATTCACGTGCGTAAGGAGCTTTTTCACCCCTTCAAACCAGTTCTTTCGCGCGCTCTCCTTGAAAAAGAGGTCGAAATTGTAGTCCCTGCCGGAATCGTCGGGCTGCCACGTGTTGCCGAGCTCGAATCCGTACCGGCTGCACATGGCGTCGAGGTTCAGGTATATGCCGTTTTTTTTCAGGCAGTATATGTAGTAATCTATGCGCTCGAGGAGTTTTTCGTTGAAATCCAACGGCTCTTTCGCCCCTCCCATCAGCGCGAAGTCGAAGTAGTGGAAGCGCGCCATGTTGTACCCCTGTATGCGCAACTGCCTTACGTATTCCTCCGTGCTTTCTTTCGTGGCGGTGAGGGTGTTGTAGGTGTGTCCCTGGTCGGCCACGGTCTGGAAGGCTACGGGCGTTCCCGGGTTGTCCTCGAGCTCTAAATGCCCGTCTTTCGAGGCGACCACGCGCGCCTTTATCTCCCCGATGTTCCAGAGGGCGGAGCAGTCGAGGGCGGAGCCCTCTATGACGCCGCAGTCCGGCAGAACCGGCATAGCCCTCCATTCTTTGTTTTCGGCGGTTATGAATTTGCATTCGGAAGGGAAGGGGAACTTCTCTTTCGAGAGGGTCGCCGCCGCGACAATCCACGGGACTTTGGCTTTTCGGAATTCCACCGCCGCCACCTTTCCGAATCCCTCGGGGATTTCGAGCCGCGTGGAATATAGGCCGTTGGATTTTCTATATCCCTTGGAGGCGAGCCACGCCGCGCCCACCGCCGCGTTTTTGAGCTCCTTTTGGACGTGTTTCCAGCCCGCGACGTCGACGCCGCCCGCGAGCCTGAATATGTGCTCCTTTCCGTCCTCGCCTAATATTGCGATTTCCCCTACCTCGCCAAGCTCGGGCGTTTCGAGGGCGTTGAGGACGTAGAGGTATCTTGCCTCTTGCGGTACGGCGAGCGGGATTTTCGCCGATTCCGCCCCCATTTTCGGGCTTCCCGCGGGCTTTATGAGCAGGGCGGATTTCCCGCCGTTGGACTCGGGCGAGAGCGTCATGTACGGGACGTTTGCGAATGTTGCCGTGTGCTTGTAGTTGAATTTGGCGGCGTCCTCATCCGCGCCGAGGTCGAACCATCCGCCCTTCCCGTCTCCGGCGGTTTCGTCGGCATATCCGACATTGGCGGCTTTCCTCAGGTCGAGCGAGGAAGACTTCTTTTCCACTTTCACATTCTTGAAATGGAGCTTTCCGAAAGAGTGTTCAAAGCCGATATTGAGGCGCGCGCCCGTAGCGTCGTGCGGGACGCGGACCAGAGTTTTTATTTTTTGCCAGTCGAAATCTCCCGTCGGCATCTGCGGGCCGCCGTACACGTTGCCGGAGGGGGCGTTGACGACGAGCATGAATTTTGCGCCGTTATAGTATTTGGGCCCCGGCGCGACGCTCTCGCCCATGGCCTCCCCGCTCACTTCGAGGACGTCTCCGCGCGCTTTTGATATGTCAATCGGCAGCGACAATCCCCCGAACCTGACGCGTTCCGGAAGTTCGATTTTCAGCGAGCCGCTCTCGCCTCTTTTACCCTTTTCAAAGGACAGCTTTGCGTCGGAAGGGTATTTTGCGGCGGCTTCCGGAGAGTCGAAAGGCTCGTAAAATAAGGTTTCGCCCGCAAATAGCGCGGAACATGCTATGGACAAGATGGAAGCCAGTATGCGTTTCATAAAAGTCGCCGTGTTAAAACGTAAAAATACGGTTTCCGCTCCGGCTTTCAAGAATTTTGATGAATGGAAACCCTTTTTCAAAGCGGGGAGAATCTTGCCGCAGAGACGGAAGCGTAGGCGAATCCGATCTCCGCAGGGAGCGCCATTCTGCGGAAGCGCGCTTTTCGCCGTTTTCTATTTGCGAACGGCAAATCTCGCGCCCGCGGGGAGCTTGCCTCTTTTTATGGCCTGCGCATTCCGCGCCGTCACAACGGACAGCTTATTTTTCGGCCGGAGCGCATTGCGCCGCCCGGCGGCCGTTTCTTGACTTTTTCTTTTAATTTGTTATTTCAATTAAATTATGCGTAAGGTATTTTGCCTTTTATTCGCCGCGTTTTGCTTTGCGGAGGGCGCGGCTGCCGCGGCCGCCGAAGTTTCCGCGGAATCCTTTATCCGCCAAAGGCTTTCGCCGCAGCCCAAAGAGCTTGAAATATTCGAGGGGCGGTATGTGTTGGACGGCGATTCTGCCGTTCATATTTCCGTTCCGTCGCCGCTTTCGGACTCCCAGAAGCTGGCTGTCGCCGACATCTTCCGCCGCTATTGGCGCCTGTCTCCCGCGCTCGAATTTTCGGAGGACGCGTCAAACGCCGACTTGGGCCCGGAGGGGTCCGAAACGGAGATTTCTTCGGGCGGAATAAAAATCCGCGCGAGGGATTTTTCCGCGCTGAGGCAGGCTTTGAAAACCCTGCGGCAGTTCGCCGAGGCGGAGCGCGACGGCCCCGGGCAGGTCTTTGCGCTCGCGAAAATCAGGGATTTCGCATCTCTGGAATTCAGGGGAATACATCTGTGCGTGTTTCCCGAGACCACCCTCGAGGAGCTCGAAAAGTATGTCCGTCTCGCCGAGTACTACAAGTTCAATTATGTCGTCATAGAGCCGTGGGGAGTTTTCCCGTTCGAGAGCCGTCCGGAGTTCGCCTACGCCGACAGGAAAATCGACAGAAAGGGCTTTAAAAAAATAATAGACTATTGCCGCGGCGCGGGAATCGTGCCGATTCCCCAGCTTAGCGTTTTGGGGCACGGCTCGCAGAGCAGGCATTTGTCGGGCAAGCACGCGGTTTTGGCGGCGCATCCGGAGCTCGCTAACATCTACGAGCCGCTCGGGTGGTGCTACTGCATGTCGAGCGAAAGGGCTGAAAAAATCCTCAAGGATTTGGCGGCCGAGCTCCACGAATTTTACGGCAATCCTCCGTATTTCCACATCGGCTGCGACGAGGCCTACGATATGGCGACCTGCTATAAGTGCCGCGCGCAAAATCCGGTTTCGCTTTTCGTCGGGCATCTGGACAAGTTCCGCGAGTTTCTGCGCTCCCGCGGCGCGCGCCCGATAATCTGGCACGACATGCTTCTGGACCGCGAAGATCCGAGATGGGCGGGGGAGGTTGCATCCGGAACTCGGGAGACGGCAAAGGCGCTTGGGGCGCTCGGCAAGGACATCGTAATAGCCGACTGGCAGTACGGCGGCGGCAGGAACGGTGGAGGTTTCAATACGCCGAAACATTTCAAGGAGGCGGGATTCGACGTGCTCGTCTGCCCGTGGGAGTCGGACTCCGGAATTTCAGCCCTCGCGAAAACCGCTAAGGACGAAAAACTCTTCGGATTTCTCCAAACCACATGGCACCGCATATACGGGAACAAACGCTACGCCTCTTTTTTTCGCCGCGCGGGCGACGCCGCGTGGAACGGAGGGCGGCCGCCCGCCGGCGGAAAATTCGCGGATTCCGCGCTGACGCTCATTCCCGAGCTTTCGCACGTCGCGGGCGACATGAAGGCGTCGTATTCCGCCGCCGGAACTTCCCAGAACCAGATTTCAAAAAGCATTTCGGACTGATTCGGCTCCGGCGGTTTTGCGCGGGGCGAGGAGGGCGCGTTGTTTTGGGGCGTTTGGGGCGCGCCGGCAAGATTCCCGCGCAAAACCCGCGCGTCGGGATTTTGCGCGGGGTTTTTGCTCGGGAAAATTTTTTCAGTGGCGAATTTTTGCGCATATTGTCTTGCGGGTTGCGGCGGACAGGGGGGATTTGCGCCGCCGCCGGCGCCGAAATCCCGTCCGCCGCGGGGCTGCTCCGGAGGGCGGCAGTTTTCACGCGGAGCGGAAAATCCGCCTTTCTCCGGGATGCGGAGGCTCTTTGATTTAACCGTTTAACAAGAAAAATTCCCCGCGCCCCCGCACGGACTCCGCGTAATTTCTTGACGCGCCAAAAATAATATTCAAAAATATCCCGCAAGATTTGTTTACCGTCATCTTCTATGATCTCGCATCCGCGCTCTCTTAGGATGGGTTCCCAAATCGGGGCAATCGGGGGTTCCATAGAGCCCCGGAAACCGTTCGGCCTCAATTTTCCGACTTTTGCCCGTTGGGTGCGTCCTTTTTTTGCGCATTCCGATTCACGTCGGCTTCGTCCGGTTTCCGCACGCATGTGAAGAACAATCAATAAAAACAAAAAACATATGGCAAAAAAAGTTGCTAAGAAAACGGCGTCAAAGAAGGCGGCGGCAAAATCCGCCCCCAAGGCCGGCAAACGAAAATTCATATATCTGTTCGGAGCGAAAACCGACGGCGACGCGTCGATGAGAAACCTCCTCGGCGGCAAGGGCGCAAACCTTGCGGAAATGGCCCGCATAGGCCTTCCCGTACCCCCCGGATTCACCATCACAACCGAAGTCTGCGACTATTTTTATTCGAACGGGAAAAAGTATCCCGCGTCTCTGTCCGCCGACGTCAAGGCGGGTGTGGCGTCCGTGGAGAGGCAGATGGGCAAGACTTTCGGCGACGAGCGCGACCCGCTTCTCTTCTCCGTGCGCTCCGGCGCGCGCGAATCCATGCCCGGCATGATGGACACCATTCTCAATCTCGGCCTGAACGACAAGACTGTCGAGGGCCTCGCCTCCAAGACGGGCAACCCGCGCTTCGCGTGGGACTGCTACCGCCGCTTCGTCCAGATGTACGGCGACGTCGTCATGGGCGTGCAGGCGCGCAACGAGGCCGAATCCGAGCCTTTCGACGAAGCAATGGGCGTCTTGAAGGCGGAAGTCGGCGCCAAGATGGACACCGACCTTTCGGTTGACGACCTCAAAGAGCTCGTCAAGCGCTACAAGGCGCTGATAAAATCCCGCACGGGCAAATCCTTCCCGCAGGACGTTTACGATCAGCTCTGGGGGGCGATAGGCGCGGTATTCAACTCCTGGATGAACGACAGGGCGATAATCTACCGCCAGAAGTACAACATTCCCGCCAGCTGGGGCACGGCGGTCAACGTGCAGACGATGGTGTTCGGCAACAAGGGCGACACGAGCGCCACGGGGGTGGCTTTCACGCGCGACCCCGCCAACGGCGAAAACGTGTTCTACGGCGAGTACCTCATCAACGCCCAGGGCGAGGACGTCGTCGCCGGCGTGCGCACGCCGCACAAGATTTCCATGCTCGAAAAGGAAATGCCCAAGGCGTACAAGGAGCTTTTGTCCATCCGCAAAAAGCTCGAAAGGCATTTCAAGGACATGCAGGACTTCGAGTTTACCATCGAGGAAAACAAGCTCTTCATGCTCCAGACCCGCAACGGCAAGCGCACGGGCCTGTCCGCCGTCCGCATAGCGGTGGAAATGAACAAAGAGGGCTTTATGTCCGAAAAGACCGCCGTGCTCAAAATTCCCGCCGACTCGATTTCGAGCCTGCTCGTGCCCGTGTTCGACGAGGCCGCCGTCAAGAAGGCGAAGGTTCTTGCCAAGGGGCTGCCCGCCGGCCCCGGGGCCGCGAGCGGACAGGTTGTTTTCGCCGCTTCCGCCGCGGAGCTTCTAAATTCGCAGGGCAAAAAGGCGATTCTCTGCCGCGAGGAAACCTCGCCCGAGGACCTGCGCGGCATGATAGCCGCCGAGGGCATTCTGACCTCCCGCGGCGGGGTGAGCTCGCACGCGGCGCTCGTGGCGCGCCAGATGGGAAAAGTCTGCATTTGCGCCGCAAGCGCCATCTCGATGGACTACTCCAAGCGCGTGATGAGCGTCGGCAATGTTGTCGTCAGGGAGGGCGACTACATCTCCATAGACGGCACCACGGGCGAAATCTTCCTCGGCGAAATCGAGACCGCGCCCAGCGAAGTCATCCGCGTGCTATCCGGCAAAATGAAGCCAGCCAAGAGCTACACTTACCGCCTCTTCGACACCGTTATGAAGTGGGCCGACAAGTACCGCAAGCTCGGCGTGCGCACCAACGCGGACACTCCCGCGCAGGCTAAGATGGCGGTTGAGCTCGGCGCCGAGGGCATCGGCCTCTGCCGCACGGAGCACATGTTCTTCGAGGGCGACAGAATCGACGCCGTGCGCGAGATGATTCTGGCGACCGACGCTTCCGAAAGGCAGAAGGCGCTCGACAAGCTCCTTCCGTACCAGCGCAGGGACTTCGAGGGCATATTCAAGGCGATGGACGGCCTGCCGGTCACCGTCCGCCTGCTCGACCCGCCGCTCCACGAATTTCTTCCGCACGAGAGCTCGGCGCGCGCGCAGCTGGCGGAAAAGATGAACGTCTCCCCCGAAATCGTCGCCGAAAGGTGCAAGGCTCTTGAAGAGCAGAACCCGATGCTCGGGCACCGCGGCTGCCGCCTCGGCAACAGCTATCCGGAGATCACCAGAATGCAGGCGCGCGCGATTTTCGAGGCCGCCGCAAACGTTATGAAGGGCAAGAAGCCCGTCAAGGTAAAGGTGGAAATCATGGTGCCGCTCGTCGGATTCGTGCAGGAGCTCAAATTCCAGGCGCAGAATATCCGCGAGGTCGCGGAGGAAGTGATGGCGCGCAAGAAGGTCAAGATAGACTATATGCTCGGCACCATGATAGAGGTTCCGCGCGGCGCGCTGACCGCCGACGAAATCGCGCAGGAGGCGCAGTTCTTCTCCTTCGGCACAAACGACCTCACGCAGACCGGCCTCGGAATGAGCCGCGACGACTCCGGCAGCTTCCTCGGCAGGTACAAGGAGCTCGACATACTCCCGAAGAACCCGTTCGCGTCCATCGACGTCGAGGGCGTCGGGCAGCTCGTGCGCATCGGCGCGGAGAAGGGCAGGAGCGCCAGAAAGGACATCAAGCTCGGCGTCTGCGGCGAACACGGCGGAGACCCGGACTCGATTAGGTTCTTCAACGAGATCGGCCTCAACTACGTCAGCTGCTCGCCGCCGCGCGTTCCCGTCGCGAGGCTCGCGGCGGCGCAGGCCGCCCTCAAATAGACGGAATGAAAAATGCGGGAAGCCGTCTTCCCGTTCCGCAAAAAGCCGCCCTCAGGCGGCTTTTTTTTGCGCGCGGCGCGGAAGCGGGCTTTTGTGGCGGGAAGGAGGCGGAATTAATTTTAACTGTTAAATAAAATAACTTTAAATAGCGTTGTAAATTCCCGAAGATCCCGTTTGATGAAAAATAAAACGACGGTCCGCCGTAGACCGTCATAACCCGCATTCCATCAAGCCCATAAAACGTTTGCCCATATTGATTCTCGCCTCCTCCGCATTGTCCTCGCCGCTCGCGATCGCCGACACCCTCTACTACGAGGGCTGGGGGTATTGGAACACCCCATCCCACTGGTGGACGGACGCCTCCGGCACGCCTGCCGGCAGGATTCCCACCGCCGATACCGACGTGATTGTCTCCGGCGTCGAGCTCAAAAACGGGGACAGTCAAATAAACACGCAGGGAGTTGACGAAATAAAGAGCCTCACTTTTGACGGAACCCAGACTTTCGGCAACACGCAGAGCATATATTTCCAGGACGGGTTCAAAATAAGCGGAGATTTTTCTTTCAAACCTTCCGGCACGGGGAATATGCTTGGATTTGTAGGCGCGGATTGCGAATTTACCGTCGGCGGGAATTTCCGCATAGACTCGTCGAACGGCGCGAAATCGTGGATTGCGTTTTTCAACCAGACTTCCGGAGATTCCCGCGCGGCCAGAATCAACATACAAAACGGCTTGGATATAATCGGCGGGGCATGGCAGACGGCTGCCCTCACGCTCAACGCCAGGGAGACTTTTGTGACCGGAAAGGTGAGGCTTGCCAACGCCAATTCGGTTCTCAATCTCACCCGCGCTACGAGAACCGACGCCGTTTTTACGAATAACTTCACCTGCGACGGACTCGATGGCGCGGGGAAAATCACCATAGGCGCGACTTCCTATGGCGGCACGGGGACGCCCACCGTCATACAGAACATGATTTTCACCAACTTCACGGATTCGTCTTTCGACGGCGTTTCAAAAGGGCAATACAACGATCCCGCAGCAAACATAACGGACGCTTCGGAGCTCAACATTGAAATGAACGCCGCAAACTCCGGCGCGGTTCAAACGCTCAGGCTCAAACAGGGCGCGTACGCGACGGTTGCCGACAATATTTCGGTAAAGAACGGCTATCTCAACCTCTATGGCGACACTGCGTTCAAAACCCTCTCGATTTCCGGCGGCAGGTTCGGCGCGGCGGCTTCGGCGGATCCCGGGGCTACCGCTCCGGACATCGGTTCCGTGGCGTTCGAGAGCGGCGCGTGGTCGGGGGGCGCGATAGTTTTCGACATATCGACCTCCGACGCTTCGTTTGACAAAATATCCTTTTCCGGGACTTTCGACAAGGCGGATGGCGCGGACATTTCCCTGCAATTTGAATTTGACGCCGACGGAATGCGGGAGCTCATAGAAATGGGCGTATCCGCGTTTGAAGATTTAATTACCTACGCCGAGGGAAGCTCGATTGAGGGAACCGTGTTGCGCGGAGTTTCCAACGGGTTTTCCTACGAGGCGGTTTTTGGCGCCACCGGCATGGACGTGGCGTTCGCGCAGATTCCGGAGCCCGCGGCGTTTGCCGCGGCGTTCGGGGGCCTCGCGCTCGCGCTGGCTGTCCGAAGGGCGCGCAAATAGGGGCGGATTTCTCGCAAGCTGCCGCGGCAGGCTCAGCCGCCCGCCGCGGTTTTTTTGCCGTTTTTTAGTTTTGCCCGCGCGCGTCGGGGCGGAAAATTTGCGTTTTGCGCGGCGCGCGGGGAAATTTTACGCTTGCCGCGCGCGGCAAGCGGGTTGCGCAAAGGGATATTATTTCTCCCCTTCCGCCCGCCGGGCCGCCTCTATGGATTCTACCCCTATCGTATCGGTGTCGCAGGTGAATCCGTAGCCGCCGCCCGCTACATATCCGTCGCTGCGCCCCGACTCGTCGCGGCTGACCCAGAAAGAGTACAATTTCCCGCCGTCTATTTTAAAGGCTATGCGCGTCGGAATATTTGCGAGTTTTGTCAGGTCGGAGCCTCCGGAGTTGCGCCATTTCATCTTCGCCGCGGTCGAGTCCGCCGACACGCCCTCGCAGTTTTCAAAAGTGAAGGGCGCAATGGGCTTTCCCGCCGCGTCGCGCAATTCGGCCTTTACGCCGCCGTTCGGCGCGTCGGCGTTGACGAAGAGATATTTTCCGGAAAAGACGAGCGGACGGGTGAGGATTTCGCCCGCGCCTCCGCTTTCGGAATTTAGGGAGACAAAGCCGTCCCGCCTCAAAAACGCGACGCCCGTCGCGCCGTTGGAGTAAAGACCCGTCGGCCTGCGGCCCTTCGGCAGTTTGTCTTTCGCCTTGCTTTTGTCTCCGGCAAATCCGGTGTAGTAGATGTAGAGCCTGTCGCCCATGACGAGGCAGATGTTGCTTATGGACTGCACATATCCCCTGTCCCACGTTTCCCCGCGCGTGCCGTCTATGGCGAGCGTCCTGTCGGGGCGGTGCCAGTGGAATCCGTCGCGGCTGTACGCAAAGTTAAGCCCCGTGCATTTGGGCTCCCCCCTGTCGGCGTAGACGTCGTTTTGCTCTCCGTACATTATTTGGAAAAATCCGAGCATGATGCTCTCGTACGCGACGGCGTCGAGGTTGTAAAGCTGGTTCATTCTGACAAATTCGCCGTCGTCGTGCCTGTCGAGCCTGTCCGCGCGCGCCCACGCCGCTGGATCGGTCGGCGCCCATTTCATTCCCTCGAGAAAATCGTCGGCTTCAAGATACGCCCGCACGCGCCCGCCGGCGCCTCCCCAGCGCAGAGAATATATCCACTTGTCCCGAAACGGATTGTAAATCAGCGTGCTCCTGTCTCCGCAGTATCCGCCGAACCCCGCGAACTTCCAGTTTACGCCGTCGGCCGACACATAGGCCTCGGCGCGGAAATCGCGCTTGCCGTCCGGCGTTCTGAAAAACATTTTGAATTTTTTTGAGGGATCGGTTTCGCGCCAGTCGCGCACCACCGTCCATGAGTCCGGATTGCGGTCGAGGATTTTGTTAGTTCCGCCTTTTATGTCGGGTCGCTCCCATTTCAGGCCGTCTTTGCTGTATGCGTACGCCAGGTTTCTCAGGTGGCCCGCTTCGTACCACATCTCGAAAATCCGCTTGTCGGGGTTCCAGAGTATCGAGCCGCTCAGCGGCGCCGCCACCGGATTGCCGCGCCTTTCGAGCTCGGTTTCAGGCTTTAGTATCGGGTTGCCAGCGTATTTCCGCGGATAGTGGAACTCCCTCTTTATCCCGCGCGTTTTTTCAATGAGAAAATCGTCCACGAAGAGCTGCCTGCCGACGTCTATGCGGATGGTTTTCGGCGGGTTTTCGAGGTATGGAATTTTTGCGGGCTCGTCCGATTTGAAGGAGAAGTCCGGCGGCCATTTTTCCGGAAGGCGGATGGAGTTGTAGAGGAGTTCCCCCGCGGGAGCGGCGGGCGCCTTGCGGGCGGAAAATCCGGCGACGACGGCGCCCGGCGGGGTGGAGAATTTTTCGCCCCTTTCCGCGCGCTTGGACATCAGGGCGAACGCGCCGCCGCCTTCAAGCTCGAAATCCGATTTTTTCGAGAATCCCGCGGCGCGCAGGCTCTCGATTCCGCCGCCGTCGCCCGCCGGAACCGCCGCAAGTATTTCGCCCGCGCGCAGGCATATCCATTCGTGCGGCTCGGATTTTGAAGCTATGTAAAACAGCCTTCCGTTTATCTCTCTCGGAACGGGAGCTTTTGGCGTTGCGAGGGGCTCGCCCTCGGAGTACAGGGCGACATGTTTGAAGATGTAGTCGCGCGCGAATATTCCGATGCCGGAGATTTTTTCCGGATCGGCGGGTTCGACTGCGGCGCCGGCGGCGTCCTCCGGCTTGACGCCCGCGTTTTGCAGCGCGGCGGACTGCCCGAAAAGCGCGGCGCACGCAGCAGCCAGCATTCCCAAAATTGCGGATTTTCTCATTGCTCTTCCTCCCGTTTGTCATGTATGCGGGGCCCGCCGTTTCTGGGCGTCCCCGCGGAAAATTGTCAGAGCTCCAGCGTTTCGGACGGCTCGGGTATTATGACGCGCGTCTTCGGGGAGCGGTCGAGGATTTCGTACATGAACCATTCGCGGGATTCCATGCTCCCGTGCGTGAGAACCACGTTGCGCGGATCCTTGTCGAGGATGAATTTCAGAATTTCCTCGCGGTCGGCGTGCGATGTCAGGTCGAACTTGTCCACCTTGCAGTTTACCGTCCCGACGTAGAAGAGGTCGCGGAAGGCGAAGGAGTCCCCCGGGGCGGAGTGCAGAAGCTTGTACGCGGGCGTGTCCTCGTCGGAGTAGCCGACGAAGAATACGGCGTTTGCGCGGTTTTCGAGCATGGCCGCCGCCGCGAGGTAGCTCGGCGTGTTTTGCACCATCATTCCGCTGCCGAGAACATAGATTCCCTTGGCGTCGAAATCCTTTCCGGGCACGATTTCGCCCCTGAGGGGCTTTACGCCCTCCATGTGCTGCTTGGAGAAGGAAAACATATTGGAGCGCTTCGCTCCCCTTATGAAATATTCCGCGATATCGAGCCCGAGGCCGCCGGCGAACACGGGAGATTCCGCCGGAATTTTTCCCGCTTTCTTCGCCTTGTAGATTATGTAGAGGATTTCCTGCATTCTGCCGAGCGCGAACGCCGGCACGAGGACGCTTCCGCCGTCGCGCAGCGCTCGGGATACGGCCGCCGTAAACCTCTCAACCTCCCCGTCGTAGGCGCTCCCCTCGGGGCGGGAATACGAGCCGCGCGTAGTTTCGACCACCAGCGTGTCCACTCTTCCCGGCGGCGGAACCGCGCCTTTGAGGATTCCGGAAGAGTGGAAGGAAATGTCGCCGCTGAAAAGTATCTTTTGCTTTTTGTATTCAAACATCACGCTTGCCGCCCCGGGAATGTGGCCCGCGGGGTAAAAGGACACGTCGGCGAGGCTGCCGTTTATATCGTATCTGCGGGTATGCGCGAAGGGCATCGACGTCACGCGCGCGCGCAGGTCGTCTATCGCGGAGTAGTCGAAGAGCGGGTATTCATTTATGTTGAACTCCTCGCGCTGCTTTGCCATCACGGTTCTGGAATTGCGCAGCATTCTGAACAAGAGTTCGTAGCTGTCGTCGGCGACGAGTATGTGCGCCGCATGCTGGCGGCGCGCCACGACGGGCAGCGCCCCGCAATGGTCGAGGTGCGTGTGGGTGATTGCGATGAAGTCGAGGGTTTCGGGCGCGATTTTCGAGAGGTTGGGCAGGGCGGATAGCCCCATGCGCTTGGGGTGCAGCCCGCAGTCCACGAGCGCCTTGAACGGGCCGAATTCTATGAGATGCCCGCTAGAGCCTACGTCGATTTCGGTGTTAAGGTCGGTGTATATCATCGCGCGCCTCCCCCTTTCCCCTAATCGCGCGCGAGCGATTTCAGCCGCCGCATGTCGATTGTGTACGCCCCTTTGGGCCCCACGACAAACAGCGATTTTTCCGTTTCGCCGTCCGTTATTATGCAGCAGTTGGCCACCTGGTTTTCGATTTTCACGAGCCCCCTGTGCTTCAAATCGGGCGAAAACAGGTGCACGCCGCCGTTGCCCGTAGCGTAAATCCATCCGTCCCTGCCTATCGCCATTCCGTCCGGCGCGCCGCGCACTTTGCCCGTCCATTTTTTGAGCGAGCAGAATACGCGCTTTGAGACGACTTTCGTCTTGGTCTCGTCGAGCTCGTATACGAACCAGCACTGCTCGCCGTTTCCGCTCTGCGAGACGTACATGAACTTTTCGTCGGGCGAAAAGTCGATGCCGTTAGGCTGGGGGAGGGAGCCGTCTATGAGCACGGTTTCGCCCTTCGGGGTGATTTTATAGATTCCGCTGAAATCGAGCTCGTCGGCTTCCGGCGCGCGCCGCTTGTGCCAAAAACCCGGGTCGGTGAAGAAAATCGAGCCGTCTTTCAGCACGCACAGGTCGTTAGTGTTGTTGAGCTTTTTGCCGTTGTAGGAGTCGGCGAGGACCTCCACCTCGAACCTCTTTTCGTCGATCCGCGCTATCCGCCTATGCCCCTGCTGGCAGAATACGAGGTTTTCGTTCCCGTCGAGCGCGATGGCGTTGGGGCCGAAGTCTATCGCCTTGTCCATTTGCCCCTTTGCGCCCGTGTATCCGGCGGGGCGCATGAACACGGAAAACCCGTCCTTTTCCGTCCAGCGGCATATCATGTTTTTTGGCTGGTCCGAGAAAAACACTTCGCCGGTGGACGGGCGGTAAAGCGCGCCTTCGCCGAAGCCTATGTCGCGCTTCAAAACTTTTGCCAAATCCCCCTCGGTTCCGAGAATTTTCACGTCTTCGGGCGCGGGCGAGAAAACTTCGTCCGCGGGAGCGCAGCATACGGCTGCCGCCGCGCACAGAGATAATGCGAATTTCTTCATGCTTCCGCATTCTGTCCGATTTCCGGCGATTGTCAACAATTCCGCATTTCCCGCCGAAAAAACGCCGCGGAAAAAATTTCCAAAAAAAACGTGGAAAAATCTTTCGATTGGCTTTCTATATGGAATATGCAAAATCTGCCCGCGGCTTTCGGCGGCGGGCGCAAAACGCCATAAAAAGGAGTCCGCAATGGATTGCAAATCTGCGCTTGGAATCAATCCCCGCACGGGGGACAACGAAGTCGGGGGCAAGGCGCTCTTCGAATATGTGAACATGAGGCTCTCCGCGGCGGGGCTGCCGGTGTTCGGCGACGAGGGCGATTACCCGATTGTGGAGCTCGCAAAGCCGCTGCTCGAAAACTACCGCGAGTTTGCGATGCGCTCTTCTGAAAACTACTGTCCCGCCGACGGGCGCATAATGGACTTTATGAGGGAATACCTCTCCGACGTGTGCGACCCGCGCGAGGCGTTCCCGTCGATTCCGCACAAGACTTTTGTCCTCGACAGGTTCGGAACCGCGCGCACGCTTTCCCTCCCTCCGGACTGCGACAGGCACGAAAGCCCGTTCGTTTCCTCCTACCGCGTGCGGCAGGGCGTTTTGAACAATCCGCGCAGCGACAGGCGCACGACGGCGGGCGTATTCCACGTCGCCGAGGGCGGCCTTCCGGTTCCCGCCGACAAAAAGTCCGTGCCCAAGGCGGTTTTCAAAAATTTATGGGCGCGCGCGTTCGACGCGCCCGACGAGCTGCTCGAGCTCCCGTTCACATCCACCCAGAAACGCAAGGGCAAGGCGTGGGTTTCCCTCTACCTGCGCCCGACCGTGTGTCCGGCGGTTCCGAACGGCGAGGGCGAAAAGACTATGGAGATACGCTTTTTCGCCCCGGGGTCGCTCGTATGCAATCTCGATTTCGTCGAGAGCATTTTCGGCAACGCTGGCAATCCGTTCCTGCGGAAAAACGACGCGGCGATGAGCTTCGAATCCTGGACGGGGCACACGGGCTGCATAGTGCTCGCCCCGCATCTGGCGTCGCTCACAAAAAAGGAGCTCGGCCTGCCGAATGCGGCGGATGCCACCGACCGCCAAAAGCGCGACGGCATGTGCTGGACGGACGAGGGCGAGCTCTACAACGACGGCAAGCCCTTTAAAATCACGACGCGCGACGCCCGCGGCGTCATCGTGACGATAATAGCCGACAACTATTTCGGATACTCCAAAAAGGAGATCAAGACCCAGATAAGCTATTCCGCCAATCTCTACGGGCAGTGCGAGGAGGAGCACTCGGGCGGCGCGCTCGCGTTCTCGAGCCGCGACCTCGGCGAGGATTTCTATTCGACCTCCTACGCGCCGAACAATAAGAGCTCTTTTGCGCGGCTCGTCGAAATTCTCGGCGACGAAATAGAAGTCCATCCGGACGGATGGGCGCGGGACAAAAACTATCCCGACATAATTTATGTGGACGAAAAGGCGTACTACTCCCTCAAAACCCAGACGATAACCTGGCAAAAGGACGGGGAGGAAAAGTCCATAAGGCTGGTTCCCTACACGACCTACATTTCGCCCGCGGGCTACAAGGTTGAAATGCAGCGCCCGCACGAAAGCCGCAGATGGAGGCTGGTCGGCACCACCGAGGAGGGCGTTTACTGCCACAAGCCCGCCACCGTTTCCGGAGGCGGCAAGAGCGAAATATCGAAGGACATTTCCGACGCCATAATCCACGGCCCGTCCATGATAGCCGACTTCAAGCGCGACATCGAACTGGTAGCCGAAATCATAAATAAAAATTACGGCAACAGGTACCGCGATCCCGATTCCCCCAACAACAAGGGGCCGCTGAGCCGCCCGATTCTCGACCCGCGCCGCACGATGGGCTCCGTCGTAAAGCTCCTTACCCCCTCCGACGAATACTCCGACGAGTACAACGAGTGGCTGGCGTCCATTCCGTTTTACATCAGGGAATTCGTGCTGACCGTGAAGCGCCATTACAGGCCGGAATGGGGAGGCAAGTGGCAGGACAAGTTCTCCGTTGACACCATCAACGGAACCGGCGGCAACACGCTGAAATACAAAAACGCCCCTGTGCTCACCTCCTACCTGCGAATAGGGTTCACCGAGGACGGCTCTTGGCGCACTTTCAGCCTGCGCAAGGATTTCGCGCCGTCAAAAAAGCTCCAGATGGAAGACGACATCACCACTTCCGTCGTCGTCCCCGAGTCGTCCGTCGAATTTCTGCCGGAAAACCTCGCGGGCAGGGACGCTTCCGTGAAGTTTACGAACAACTGCGAGTTTCGCCTCTTCCAGCGCCCCGACGAAGCTGTCGTGCGCGGATACGACAAGCGGGCGGAGTCTGACATGTCGCAAAAGGGAATGTTCATTTCGAATTACGAGCCGCTCGACAGGGCGCAGGTCAGGGAAATGGCGGACGACGTTTTGCGCTTCGACAAATTCACTGCGCCCATGCGCAGGAATTTGGAGGACTTCCTCTCCGAGAGCAAGCCCGAGTATGTGGTGTCTTCCGCCAATCCGCGCCTGATCGACGGCAAACCGAGCAAAAACGTGCGCTACCTGCAAAACCGCGACGACATCGTAAACCGCCGCAAGTATTACATAAGCGACACCGGCTCGCGGCTCGCGCGCGGAATATCGCCCGACAGGGCGGTTCCGCACCCCGTGGGAGCTGTGATTTCCGGCAGGCGCAACAATCCCGCTTCGGACGGCATACGCGCGCTTGCCGTGCACGGCCCCCTGCATTACCTCGAGCTTCCCGAACTCTTCATGGAGTACATCGCCTCGATGACAGGCAAGTCGCCCTCCACAGTCGGCGCGGGGCTCGAAGGGGCGATGACGAAGGGGCCGTTCAACGCCCTGTGCGCCGTCACCGACCTAAACGCGGCTCTCGTCTCGTTCGCGCTGACGCGCTACGACGGGTGGCTGAGCAGCGCGGGGTATCTGGGCGTGAAATATCGCGTGGACCACGACATAAGCCTGCTGATTCCCGAAATCTGGGCGAGGATGCGCAGCTATGAGCTCGACGTCAAGAACCTGATAAAGCAGGGAATGCTCGAGCGGTGCAAAGACTTCGAGCACGCCGGCAAAAAGGTTCTCGCCTCGCGTCTCGGCTGGCGCATCACGGAGGATTTTGTCATACGCTATTTCGGCAGAATTTTCTCCAATCCCGCGTCGATATTCACCGCCGACATGCTCCGCCCCGAATTGCAGGACATGGACGCTTTCGCGGACGGCATGGACAACATGGTCGGCGCCCACCGCCGGGCCGCCGAGACGTATTTCGAGGACGGCTCGATAGAGGGCGCGTGCCCGCCGCTCAAAGCCCTGCTTTACATAATGCGCGACGGCTCCTACGAAGGCAGGACGCTCGACGACCCTGATCTGCGCGCGATGTTCACCCGCGAGAGCATATTGAAGTCCGAATGGTATGCGGAACGCCTGATAACGCGCCAGCAGATAGAGCTCGCCTCCCTCCAAAACACAATCCGCAGGCTCTCCGCCCAGGAGCCTAAGACTGAGGATGCGGCGGCGAAAATCTCCGAGTTGCAGTCGAGGCTCAAGACGGTGAAGGGCCTCAACTACCTGAAATCCCTCGCCGGAACCATAGGCGCGGATCCGTTTATCGGAGGTTGACGGGCATCCGCTTGGGTCGGATTTCCTCCGCGCTTCCCTGCGGCGCGGATCTGGGAAACGGGCCGCAAAAGGGCAGATAAACTTCTCGCGGCGTTCGTTTGAGCCCCTTGCGAAAGCGCAGGGGCGCATTTATGCCGCCGCTCCGCATCCGGCGCGGTTTTCCGCGTCCGCATTTATAGAAAATAGTTGCGCTGCTTTTGGGAGATCGGGATTCCGACGCGCTCCATCACCGCCATCATGTCCTCCCACACGAGCCTCTTCATCGCGTTGCTGTTGCCGTATTGCAAGAGAAAGGACGGGTGGTATGTTATCATCAGGTCGGAGTCTCCGAATTTGCTCCATTTCCCGCGGATTGCTCCCATTCTGCGGTTGGGGTCTTCGCCGAGAAGCCCGTTTACGGCGGTCTTGCCGAGAGCCACCACGACTTGCGGCCTGACTATCGCAATTTGCGCCTCCAAATAGGGCAGGCAGTAGGCCATTTCCTCGCTCGTCGGGGGGCGGTTCCCGCGGGAAGTCGGCATCTCCGGGCGCCAGTTCATAATGTTGCCGATGTAGACTTCCTCCCTTTTGAGGCCCATCGCGGAGATGATTTTAGTGAGCAGCTGCCCGGCCCTCCCCACGAACGGGATTCCCTGCGTTTCCTCGTCGGCTCCGGGAGCCTCTCCGCAGAAAAATATTTTCGCCGACAGGTTGCCGATTCCAAACACGACTTTCTTGCCGGGCTTCACATGGGCGTTGCACACGGGGTCGGAGAGCACGATGTCGCGCAGGGCCTCCCACTTTTCGGCGGGGGAGCCGTCTGGGAGTTCGAAGGGTTTGGGGTCGGGGATTGTGCGGGTTTGGGGTCTGGATGCCACGATTCTCACCTGTTTTGGAGCGTATTCTTTTTTTGCCTCTATTTTCAAATCTTCCGCGCTCGCGAATTTCACCTCTTCCGGCTCGTCGCCGGAAGATATTTCGGAACGCCTTTCGGCGGCTAGCTCATCCGCCTGCATTCTGCGCAGAATCCTGACGGAGTCGTCGTCGAGCGGGACGCTGTCGCTGCCCTCTCCGAGCATGCGCCTGAGCTCGTCGGCGATTGTCTCGAGAAATTCCCTCATTTCAGTTTCCCGAAGATTCCAGAATGTCCGCGGCGGCGTCGATTATCGCGCCGATTTCGGCCAGCCTTCCCCTTCCGGAGGTTCCGCACGCAAGCGACCCCTCTTCGGGGCCAACGAATTTGACGCCGTCGCGCAGGAGTGTCTCGATATTTCTCTTTACCGACGGGTTTGCGTACATGGCGGAATTCATCGCCGGAGCTATGAGGACGGGGCAGGTCGCCGCGAGGTACAATGAGGACAGCAGGTCGGGCGCGAGCCCCTGCGCGAAGTTGCCTATCGCGTTGGCGGTCGCGGGGGCGACGAGCAGCAGGTCGGCGGATTCGGCGAGCGATATGTGCTCGGGCTTCCAGTCGGTTATTTCGTCCCACATGGACGAGTGGACTTTGTTGCGCGAGAGCGTCTGGAATATCCTCGGGCTGACGAGCTTTTTGGCGTTTTCGGTCATTACTGCCGACACGCCGGCGCCGAGGCGCGCGAGCGCCGATGCGAGCTCGGCAGCTTTGTATACCGCTATCGAGCTGCACACGCCCAGAACGATGTTCTTCCCGACCAGCGATTCCCTCTTCTTATTTTGCATAAAAAAAATTTTTACATTTGCCGCGCAAAGTGCAAGCTGTTTCGCATGTCGGGTTTCAGGGCGTATTGCGATTTTTCGGATTTCGGCGGCGGCGAAAATGTCGGCGCGGGCGACATTGTGCGCCTCGGTCAGGCGGAGAGCCGCCACCTCTGCGGCTCGCTTCGGGCGCGGGCGGGGGATTCTGCGGACGTTTTCGACTTGCGCGGCAACGCGTTCGCGTGCTCGATAGCGGAGGCGTCCCAAAAATCCGCCGCGCTCGAAGTCCGCGAAAGGCTCTTCCCGCCGGAGCCGTTCCCGAAAATATTTGTCGCCCAGTGCCTGCCCAAGTCCGCGGCGTTCGACGAGATAATCCGGCAGAGCGTGGAGCTCGGCGCCTCGGGCATATTTCCGTTGGCATCCGCGCGGACCGTCGTAAGGATAGATCCGGCGGACGCGGAAAAAAAAGCGCGCAAATGGGCGGAGAAATGCGCGGAGGCGGTAAAGCAGTCGGCTAACCTCTCCAGATTTGAAATATCCGCCCCCGCGCCTCTTTCGGACTTCCTCGCCTCGTCGGGCGGGTTCGACGCGAAGATTGTCGCGAGCCTCCGCGGAAACGCGAGGCCTATTTTGGAATTGATGGAGGGCGAATTGCCGTCCGGCGTCGGGAGGGCGTGCGTGCTGATAGGCCCGGAGGGGGATTTGACGGACGCGGAATACGGCGCCGCGGAGCGCGCGGGATTTCTGCCGGCATCGCTCGGGGGAAACGTAATGAAGTGCGACACGGCCGCCATGTGCGCCCTTGCGGTCGCAAAGGCATTTTTCGCGCGGAGGCAAGAAGTTCGCGCAAGATAGCGCAAGCGGCGTCAATCTGCCGGCGAGGCCGTTTAAGGAGGAGTCTGATATTCTGCCCCGCCGGCTTGTGCGCGCCTTTTAAGGCGCCGGAATTTCCGCGCGCGGGAGCCGCTTAAAAAAACTGCCGGCGGCGTATGGCGGAGGCGGAGTCCGCAAAGTTAGGCGGCTTTTTCGGCGGCAATGCTTCCGCCAAGCTCTTTCCGGACGCGGCCGAAAACGCGGTGTTGGCGCGCGGGCATAAGCCGCATTCCGCCGCGATTTAATCCCGCGGCCTCCTTCGCCGCTTTCGGGAGGGCTGAAGGGGGCAATTTAACGCCGCTTCCCGCGTTTTCCCCGCTCAAAGACGTTCAGGGCGTTTCGATAGGGGCGCTGAAACGCCGCAAGTTCCGCGAGTCCGCGATGGCTGCGCGGGAGCTTTCGCGGGCGCGGGATTTGGTCGGGCCGCGCAAATAGCCTCTACCACCTTATGTGCGACTCGGTGTCGTACAGCCCGAACGGATCCCCCGCGTAGGGGAAGTGCGGGTTGCCGTCCGGCGCGGCGTCGGGGTTTTCAAGCCTGTCGGCGAGCTGCGGGAAACGCTTTCCGCAACGGGCTTCGGCGAGGTTTTTCATTTGCAGGAGCCTGTTTTGGAGCGCGAGCGCGCTCCATACGTGCGACGAGTTTTTCCCGAGCTTTTTGCCGAGTTCCATCTCGTCTTTGAGCGGGTTTTTCGGGAAGTTGAGGAATACGACCTTTCCCGCGCCGACGCGCTTTTCGGCGGCGAAGGCGGGGGTTGTCAGCGGTATGAGCCCGCCGCCCTCGAGAGTCCGGACTTCCTGCGGGACGCGGAAGAAGGCGTCGCGCGGGGTCAGCGCGTCCCAGTATTTTTTGCCGGCCTTTTCGATTCCGAAAGAGGATATTTTTTGCGCCTGCCCGAGCGAGACGCCGAAGGCGGCGAGCGTCTTTTCGTCGGGATTTTCTATGACCGCGTTCGCGCCCGCGGAGACCTCGGCGGCGAGGCGTTCCGGCGCCAAATCGCCGGCGTCAACGAATTTCGGCGGGGCGGATTTCGAGCGCATTTTCGACAGGGCCGACACCGCGGCGGACACGATGCGCCGCGCGGCGGGCTCGCTCCGCCTGCCGCTCGCCTCGAGCTGGCAAAAGGCGATTTCCCCCTTGCCCGAGGATATGAAAAACAGCGGCGAGTACGCGAGGTCCATTCCGCAGACGAGGGATATTTTATAGTCTCCGAGCTCCGGCCTCCGTATCGGATAGGCCGATACGGTGTTGAGGTTCTTCCAGTGCCAGAAGGGGCTCGGAACTTCGTTTTCGCTCTCTATCGAAATCTTAGGCTCAGGCTTGTTAGGCGCATGGGTTCCGTCGCCGCGCCAGTTGGAGAAGTCGCCCGACGACAGGCCCTCCGGCAGAGGGAGGGCGCTTGCGAAAGCCTTTCTGGAATACACGGGAGCCGCCTTGATTCCTATGCGTTTTAAAAGTTCCGGCTTCTGTTCGAGAAACAGGACGGATAGCTTTCCGGAATTGACGCGCTCCGCGAGGGAATTTTTTTTCGCAAAGTCGAAAAATTCGCCGCCGAGGGCGTCGCGCGCCACAACCAGCACGTCCGCCCCGTCGAGGCCGGACGAGGCGGCGTCCGAGAATTTTATCCCGCAGGCGGATAGGATTTCCTCGCTCCCCTTGTCGGCGCCGAAGAGCGCGCAGCGCGCGCCGGCGGGCGCCGGCGTTTGGGCGAAGGATTTTATTTCAACCCTGTCGCGCGATTCGGGGAGGCCGTCCGCGGACGCCGCAAGCTCTATAAAATATTCGGCGTCTTTGCCGGTTTTAGGCAGCCTGAATTTTATCGGAATTTTCCCTATTTCCGCGGGGGCGAGCTTCAGCGTTTCCGAGCCCCGCGCGATTTCCCCGCCGGCGCCCGACGCGCTCCAAGAGATTTTTGCCGAGATTTCGCGGCGGGTGTCGTTTATCACGGTCGCCGTTTTCAACGCTTCTTCGCCTTCAAAAAAGTTTGCGGACTGGTCGGCGGGTTCGCTTTCCGTGCCGCTTATGAAAGCTTTGAATGGTTCGAGCGCGCCTTTGAGGGCGTCGCGGGCGGGCAGGGGCTTTTCGGGGTCAAACTCCGCAAGATACGGCATTTTTATCGCGTCGGGGTGCAGCCCGGAAGCCCTGAAATCCGACTGTTCCACTTTGTATTCTTTCGCGTCGTACCAGTCGCGCGGGTCGGACTGCGTGCGGTAGAGGTAAAACAGTTCGGCGAAGGGGGAAATTCCGGACATTCCGAAGCCGCGCCAATACTTTATCGTCTCCGATAGGAGTTGCGACTTCATCTTCTGCATGATTTCGGTGTCGCAGTACGCGCGTGAGTCGAGGCCGCGGGTGGAGAGCTCCGTTTGGGCGAATAGGTCGGCGTCGGGCATTTCGTAGGCGGCGTCGCCGAAATAGCGCGCGGCGTTCTCGTAGGCGAACAGTGGCTTGTGCCCGCCGAACCTGTCCATTCCGTAGTAGCTGTTTAGGTATGGGAAGGAAGTCTCTATTATGTGGAGCGGCTTTTTCCCGATTTTCGCCCACTCCTGCGGCCACGCGTTTTTCTCGGTCTGAGGCCACCAGCAGAAGTAGGCGTTGCTTGTTATTACCTCCCCGAAGTTGCCGCCCGCTTGGAAAAAGTACGGGCGGTCGGGGTCGTATTTGCGCATTATCTCGACGCCCTTCATGCAGACTTCCGCCTTGCGCTTTTTGTCGCCCGACGGCAGGTACCCGTCGGCCATTTTGAGTGGGTGGTAGTCGAGCCCGTAGCCGAGGAAATTCGTTGACAGAAAGTACATAACGTTGGACGGGCGGTTGCGCCATTTGCGTATTGCGGAGGCCATATATTTTTCGAGGTCGGCGCGCGTCTTGGGGTCGTTCCAAAGAGTGTAGGTTTTGGCGGTGACGCCCTTTAAGCAGACGAAGAGCAGCAGCCCCTCTTCGTCGCAGGCGCGTATGATATTTTTGAAGTGAGAGTCCTTCGCGTCGACGGGAAAGAGGCCGCGGGCGGAGTTGTATCCGAGCTCTTTGAGGGTGCGCGCGGTCTTTACGGCCTCGGCGTAAGTCGCGGTGCTGTTGCCCCAGGAGTCATGGTTGTAGAGATGGATTTTTTTGCCGTTTAATACGTAGTCTTTGCCGTCTATCTCAAAGGTCCTGAACCCGAATTTGAAGGGCTCGCATGAATCGACAATCTTTCCGCCGGCGTCCGCCAGCTCGAAGCGGCAGCCGTAGAGATAGGGGTTGTCAACGTCCCAGAGTTTCGCGTTTTCCCACTTGGCGGAGAACGCCGCCTGCTTTTCTTCGCCGGCGCCTATCTCGAACGGTTCGCTCTCGAGCTTTTCCGGAGCGTTTTCGCCCTCAACCGCGACTCGCAGGACGAGCTTTTTTGCGCTTCCCGTATTGTTTTTCACGAGGGCCTCAAAGGATATTTTGCCCTCTTTCACAAAGGTGCGCACGGCGGGAAATTCAATGCGCGTCTTGGGCTTTGCCTGCAAATAGACGTCGCCCTTAATGCCGCGCCAATTCCACCTTCCGCCCTCGTCCTCGAGGCGCACGGTGACGAAGTTCCAGTCCCCGTAGCGGATGTCGGCGGGCTGCAAGGCGGCCTCGTTGTCGAACCCGTCCGCGAAGCGCGCGATTTCCCTGCCGTTGAAATACACAGTAGCGTTTTGCGACGTTCCGAAGTCTTCGAACAACATCGAGACGTCCAAATCCCTCCACTTTTCGTCTATGACAAACGCGCGCTCGAGGACGGATTCGACGTATTCGTGCAGGGGCTTTCCGCCCATTTTAAACCTCTCGGGGAGCGCGGAGAGGTTTTTGTCGCGGAGGCGGAAAATCGCGTCGTTCTTGCCGTTTTCCCAGCCGCTGTACCTGCCGGGAACGGCGAGATAATACGGGCCGTCGTCTTTGGAGGCGGGCAGCGAAAACCTCCACAGGGCGTTCAGGACGATCTTTTCCCGCGCGGGGGTCTTGAAAGTTTCCGCGCCGGCGAAAGACCATATCGCCTTTTCGGAATCGCGGACTCCGCGTATTTTAAGCTTTGCCGAGCGCGCGGAGGCGGATTTTTTCGACGCCGACTTTCTGGCTTTCGAGAGGTCGGAGGGGGAAGCGAGGTCGGGGCACATTATGAGCTCGTCTATGACGCCCTCCGCCTGCGTTTTGGAATAGGTGTCGGAATCGGGGGTGTCGCCGAGGATTATCCTGCCGGGCCCCATGTCCGCGGGCGCGCTGAATGAAAGCTTTCCCTCGGCTTTTTCGCCGCCTATCGCGCCGTAAAACTCTTTGGAATTGAAGTCGAACCCGAAGCATATTCTCGAATATTCGCCCTTTTTAAGCAGGGAGGCGGGCAGGGAGAGCTTGTCGCCGCCCTCGCCGGAGGAGATTTTGAACGCGACTTCCTTCCCCTCTTTTACGATTTCAAATTTGAGCGAGCCCGACGCCCCCGCTGCGAGCCCGTGCGTGCCTTCGTCGCCCGCGCCGTCCCAGTCGGGCGCAAAATAGAAGAAAAGCGACTGCGCCTTTGACGCCATTCCCCCGATTTCCGCGAGGCGCGCGACGGCCTTGCGGTCGTATCCGTGCCGCGACATCTTTATGCCCTTGCCGAATTTTCCGCCCGTGAAAATCGTCTCGGCGGATTGGAAGGACGCGCCCGGCTGCGGGTCTATTTTGCCCTCAAACGGGACGTAGAGAAACGGTTCGAGCCGTTTTTTGCCGGGCGTAGAATTCATCGCCTCCGCGATTTCCGCGCGGGAGAGCGGGCGGTTGAAGATTTTGAATTCGTCTATTCCTCCGTCGAGCTGGTCGGACACGGAGTAGGTCATTGCGCCTATTTCGAGCTCCCGCTGGGTGGAGCCTATTTTCCCGCCGAGGTTGCGGTCGTAAACCGCCTCGTTGCCATTTATGAAAAGCCTCATTCCCGAGCCGTCGTAGACGAGGGCCGCGTGCGTCCATCTGCCCGCCGGGAAAGAGGCGTCGCTCACGGCGAGCCCCCTGTATTCGTTCTTTTCGTCCAGATATGTGGCGTTGAGCCTCCCCCACCTGTCAAACTGCAAGTAGACGTTGCCGGAATTCCACCCGAAGTTCGTCCTGAATACGGAGCGGTGTTGGTCGCCCTTTCTGATTTTGTCGGGGTTTACCCAGCAGCATACCGTCCAGCCGCTTTCCGGCATCGCGGAGCCCACGAAATACCAGAGGTCGCCCACGCCCGACTTCTGGCGGAAGGCGAGCGCGCCGCCGTATTTGCCCTCCGTCTTTTCCGGCGCGGGGCTCGGCGCTCTGGCGACTTTGGCGCCGTCGAGGGCGATGTCCGGCTCAAACCCTTCGTCGAACGAGGCGTAAAAGCGCAGGGGGCTTTCCTGTTGGGCGGAGAGCGTCGCGGACGAAAGCGCGAGCGTTGCGGAAAAAATTGCGGCCTGAAATTTCATAGTCGGCCAATTTCATATCTTTTCCTCGGGCATTTGCAAACACAAAAGGCGTTTTGACTTGCCAAAATGCGGCTTCGGCGCGAGATTTTCGGCATGTCGAAAATAAAAATCACGGCCAACGGCAGGGAGCGTCCCGCCGACGATTCCCAGACGGTCGCCGAGTTCATAGAGTCGCTCGGGATAAATCCGCGCCGGTGCGTCGTGGAGCACAATTCCAATGCGATGCGCTACGAGGAATTTTCCAAAGTCGCGCTCTCGGATGGCGACGTTTTGGAGGTCATGCAAATCGTGGCGGGAGGCTGATGGGCTCTTTTGAAAAATACGCCCGCCAGACGGCGCTCGCCGGATTCGGCGAGGAGGGGCAGAGGAGGCTCGCGGAATCCTCCGCCGCGGTCGTCGGGGCGGGGGGCGTGGGAAGCGGCGCGCTGCCGCTATTGGCGGCTTCGGGAATCGGGCGGCTGGCAGTTTTCGACTTCGACGCCGTATCGGAGACCAACCTCCACCGCCAGACGCTCTACGGGGCGGACAGCATAGGCAAGCCCAAGGCGAAAATTGCCGCCGAGAAGCTGTCCGCCCTGAATCCCGATTGCGAGATTTCATTTTTCGGCGAGCCTTTCGATAATTCGGAGAAATTTTCCTCTCTCCTGAAAGGCTGCCGCATTTGCATTGACGCGACGGATTCGTTTTCCTCGCGCCTTGCGGTGTCGGCCGCGTGCGCCCGCGCGGGAATCCCGGAGATACTGGCGTCCGCCGCGGGCTACGTCTGCCAAATGATGGTTTTCGGCGACGGGTTCTACTTCGACAAATGCGTCTGTTCCGACCCTTCGGCCGCGCGCGAGAAATCCGCGGGGCTGCCGGTGTTCCCGGCCGCCGCGCACCTCGCCGGAACGTGGGCTGCGGGGGCAGCGGCGGGCTTTTTGTCGGGCTGCATTCCTCTGGAAATCGGCGAGTTTAGAATGTTCGACTTCTCCTCGGCCTCGTACCGCAGGCTCGAGCTGCGGCGCGCTCAAAAAATTCAAATCCCGAAAAAATCATGAAAAACGCGAAGAGAGAAAAGTGCGCCGACCTCGGCGAGATAACGGCTTTTATGGACTCCTGCCTGCGCGTCGGGGAGTTCAAGGACTACGACGGCGCGAAAAACGGCCTGCAATGCGCCAACAGCGGGAAAGTGCGCTCGATAGCCTCCGCCGTTGACGCGGGGCTCGGGGAGATGAAGCTTGCGGCGCACATGGGCGCGGATTTGCTCATCGCGCACCACGGCATGTTCTGGTCGCCGCCGATTCCGTTTACGGGGCGCAATTACGAGAAGATAAAAACCCTCGCGGACTCCGACCTCGCAGTCTACGCCTGCCACCTGCCGCTCGACGCCCACCCGCGCATAGGCAACAACGCGCTGATCGCAAAGGCGCTCGGGTTGAAAGCGATCTCGCGGTGCTTCGATTTTTGCGGGGAAAAGATAGGGGTTCTCGCCGCCGCGCCGAAGGGCGGCAGGGACGAGCTCGAAAGGCGGCTAGGCGCGCTCTTTCCGGAGACTTTCAAAGCCATTCGCTTCGGCTCGCGCGAGCCGGAGAAAGTCGCGGTGTGCTCGGGCGGAAGCGGGAGCTGCGTGGAGGAGCTCGCCGCAATCGGCGCGGACACGCTTGTGTGCGGGGAGCTCTCGCAATACCGCTTCACCGTGGCGCAGGAGCTTGGGCTCAACCTCTATCCGTGCGGGCATTACGCCACCGAGAGGTTCGGGGTGATGGCCCTCGGGGAGCTCGTCGCCAAGAAGTTCGGGCTGAAGTGCAGTTTTATAGAAATGCGCAACCCCCTGTGATTTTTTTCTTCTAATGCGCATTCAAAACGGTTAAAGATTTACGGAAATAAAAAAATGAAAACCATCGCCCTCATAAACGGTCCAAACCTCGACAGGCTCGGGAAGCGCGAGCCCCAAATCTATGGGCGCGCGACGCTCGCCGACATCGTGTCGGGGCTGCGCGCGGAGGCCGAAAAGCTCGGAGCGGAGATTGCGGACTTCCAGTCGAACTGCGAGGGCGCGATAATCGACAAAATTTACGGGTTTGCCGATTCCGGAGTGAAGTACGGCATAATAAACCCCGGCGCCCTCGCCCACACGAGCGTCGCGCTGCGCGACTGCATTGCGGGTTCCGGAATGACATTCGTCGAAGTCCACATTTCCAACGTGGCAAGGCGCGAGGATTTCCGCCATTTGTCTCTCACGGCTCCCGTCTGCGCGGGCTCGGTCGCGGGGCTCGGGGCGTTCGGGTATTCGGCGGCCCTGAGCTATCTCGCATCCATAGCGGATTAAAATTCCCGCGCGCGGGTTCCGGCTGATTCGCCGCCCGCGCGCTTCTTTGCAAGTGCGCAGACTCGACATAGATTTTGAAGGCGAGCTCAACCCCGACCAGCTCGCCGCGGTCACCTCCCCGTGCGACAGGCCGGCGCTCGTGCTCGCGGGCGCCGGGTCGGGAAAGACGCGCACGCTGACCTACCGCGTGGCGTGGCTTATCTCCGAATGCGGGCTCTCCCCGCGCGAGATAATGCTGCTTACTTTCACGAACAAGGCTGCCAGCCAGATGCTCGCGCGCATCTGCGCGCTGACGGGCAGGGAGGCGCGCGAATTTTGGGGCGGAACCTTCCACTCGCTCGGCAACCGCTTTCTGCGCATAGAGGCGGAGGCGGCGGGGCTGTCGCCCAACTTCACGATTCTCGATTCCGACGATTCGGAATCGCTCATAAAGGCTTCGGCCAGCGAAATTTTCCCGTCGTATTTCGCCGACAAGGACAACCCGAGGCCGAAGCTTTTGCGCGATATCATAAGCTACGCCCGCAACACGCGCTCCGCGGTGCGCGACGCGATGGCCGACAGGTTTTCGTGGCTCGAATCCCCCTACGGCGACATAGAGGAAATCGCCGAATATTACGCGGAAAAAAAGCGCGCGGCAAATTCCTGCGACTTTGACGACCTCCTCGAGCTCTGGTATATGCTTTTGCGCGACAATCCGGAAATCCTCCAAAAATATTCGGAGCGCTTCAAAAACATTCTGGTGGACGAATACCAGGACACCAACAAACTGCAGTCCGACATTCTCGACATGCTCGCCTCGCACGGCAGAATCAGCGCGGTCGGCGACGACGCCCAGTGCATATATTCTTGGCGCGGGGCGGAGATAGGCAACATTCTGGAGTTTCGCGACCGCTATCCGGCGGCGCACATCTACAAAATCGAGCGCAATTACAGGAGCACGCCGCAGATATTGGCGTTCGCCAATTCCATACTCGCCGAAATGGATTCGGACGAGGCGTACCGCAAGACGCTCGTGCCCGCGCGCGGCGGGTTTGAAAAGCCGTTTGTAATCCGCGCCATGGACGGCGTGTCGCAGGCGAGGAGAGTGTGCGACGCCATATCGGAGCTCGTGTCCGCAGGGCGGCGCTCATACTCCGACATCGCCGTCTTGTACCGCTCGCACTTTCAGGCGATGGACATGCAGCTGCAGCTCCAGCAGCGTTCGATACCGTTCGCCATCACCAGCGGCCTGAAATTTTTCGAGCAGGCCCACGTCAAGGACGTCGTAGCCCAGCTGAAATTCGCCGCAAACCCGAGGGATTCGGTGTCTTTTATGAGGTTTGCGAGGTTTCTGCCGAAAGTCGGCGAAAAGACTGCGGCGAAGATATTTTTCAAGGTTGCGGAAATCTCCAAAAAGAGCGGAATCGGGGAAGTAGAGGCGCTCTCGCACAGGGACGTTTTGGCGAAAGTTCCGTCGGCGGCGCGCGGGGCGTTCGCGCTCATGGCGGCGGACTTGCTCAAAATTTCCAAGTCGCTCGACGCCATGAAAGCGGCGGGTGAAGCGGCCCGCCCGTCCGCCGCGCCCGCGCAGGCGGACTTTTTCGACGAAATGCTTTCCGGTGGCGGGGGCGCGAAAGCGGATGCGGCGCAGCCTCCCGAGCCCGCCGCCGTTCCGCTTTCGGGCCCGAAGGAAGCCGTGAGGCTGGCGTGCTCGGGCTGGTACCGCGACGCCATGAAAACCGCCTATGAGGACTGGGAAGACAGGTGCCAGGATTTCGACTCGCTCTTCGAATACGCGTCGCGCTTTGCGGGCATGGAGGATTTTCTCGCCAACGTCACGCTTGAAATTTCCGAGGCGGAGAGCTCTCAGTCGGCGGATTCTTCCGACAGGGTGAGGCTAATGACCATCCACCAGGCGAAGGGGCTCGAATTTCCCGTGGTGTTTCTGATAAGCGCGGCGGACGGGCTGTTCCCGACGAAGCGCAGCATAGACGACGGCGACGTGGACGAGGAGCGCAGGCTGTTCTACGTGGCCGCCACGCGCGCGATGGACTGCCTCGTGATATCCTACCCGCGCGTGAGCGTTGTGGGCGGCAACTACGAAATGCGCGAGCCGAGCCGCTTTTTGCAGGGCGTCGACCCGAGCCTCTACACGGTTTCGGAATAAATTTTGATTCCCCGGCAACTCCCGAAATATTTCGGGGGTATGAAAGCGCCTGCCGCAGTTTTCGCGGCGCCGGAAATCTCCCGCGGGGAACGTCCTTTCGGAAAGGAGTTCCGCGCTCCGTGAAGAAATAATATCTTGTTGACTAAGCGGGGAAATTTGCCATTCTCACCGCTTAAATTTTCACATTTTCAGCCGGCATTTTTTTATGCTGAAAGGCGCCTGACATGTCATTGATCGTTCAGAAATACGGCGGCACGTCCGTCGGAAACACAGACAAAATTCTCAATGTCGCGAAGCGGATAAAGACTTTCGTGGACGGCGGGCACAAAGTCGTCGTCGTCGTCTCCGCCAGGAGCGGCGTGACCAACGACCTCATCGCGCGCGCCAAGACGCTCAACTCCATGCCCGACGAGCGGGAAATGGACATGCTGCTCGCCGTCGGGGAGCAGGAGACGATCGCGCTCACCGCAATGGCCCTCCATTCGCTCGGCGTAAAGGCGGTCTCCCGCACGGGGGCTCAGGCTGGCATACACACGGATTTTGAGCACACCCGCGCCAGAATCGTCGAAATTACCGGCGGGGACATAAAAAAATGCCTCGACGACGGCAAGGTCGTAATCGTCGCGGGCTTCCAGGGCGTCGACGGCGACGGCAACGTGACGACCCTCGGCAGGGGCGGAAGCGACTTGTCCGCAATCGCCCTTGCCGCCGCCCTGAAAGCCGACGTGTGCCAAATCTACACCGATGTCAGCGGCGTCTACACCGCCGACCCGCGCATAGTTAAAAACGCGAGGAAAATTCCCGAAATGTCGTACGAGGAGCTCCTTGAAATGGCGTCCCTCGGCTCGAAGGTCATGCAGGCGCGCTCAGTGGAGTTCGCCCAGAAGCACGGCGTGGTATTTGAAGTCAGATCAAGCTTTAACAACGAATCCGGAACCATCGTGAAATCAGAAGCGCCATCAATGGAGGACGTCGCAATCACGGGCGTCGCCGTCGACAAAAACCAGACAAAGGTCACCGTCAGGGACATCCCCGACAAGCCAGGAACTGCCGCCGAAATCTTCCGCGAGCTCGGCGAGGCCGGCATACTCGTGGACATGATAGTCCAGAATCTGGGCCGCAAGGGAAGGGCAAATCTCACTTTCACGGTCTCCAAGGACGACGCTCCGAGGGCCGAAAAGCTGCTCGACAAATTCTGTTCGTCTTTCGAGGGGGCGTCTGCGGAGCTCACGGGCGACATCGCGAAAGTTTCGGTGGTGGGCACGGGAATGCGCTCGCACAGCGGCGTGGCGGCGAAGTTCTTCCGGGCGCTCGCCGACAACGACATCAACGTGCAGCTCATCACGACCAGCGAAATAAAGATTTCCGTTGGCATAGACCTCGGCGACTCCGATAAGGCGGCAAATGCCCTGCACGCGGCCTTCGGGCTCGACAAACGATAGGTCCGCCGGACTATGAAATTCATAAGCACGCGCGGGGAGGGCGGAAGGCTTTCGTTTCCGGAGGCGGTCGCGGAGGGCCTGGCTCCGGACGGGGGGCTTTTTGTGCCCGAGCAAATGCCGGACATATCCGGGCGATTGAAAAGCTGGGAGGGGCTCGGATACGCCGAATTGTGCTTTGAATTTTTGAGGCTCTTTGCGGACGGCGTTCCGGACGGGGATCTGAAAAAAATCGTGTCCGAGTCCTACAAAAAATTCGACGATCCGGCGGTCGCCCCGCTGCGCGGGCTCGGCGGCTGCCTTTGGATGCTGGAGCTCTACCACGGCCCGACGCTCGCTTTCAAGGATTTCGCCCTCCAGCTGTTGGGCAATCTCTACGAGTACATGCTCGCCAAAACTTCCCGCAAAATAAACGTGCTCGGCGCCACGAGCGGCGACACCGGCAGCGCCGCCATAAGCGGGCTGCTCGGCAAGAAGGGGGTGAACATTTTCATACTCTATCCCGAGGGCAGAATTTCCCCGTTGCAGGAGAGGCAGATGACGTGCACGGGGGCGGACAACGTGTTTCCGATAGCCATAGACGGCACTTTCGACGACGCCCAGGCGATAGTTAAAAAGATTTTCGGCGACAATTCCTTCAAGGCGGAATGGGGGCTTTCTGCGGTGAACTCTATAAACCTTGCGCGGGTGCTCGCGCAGTGCGTTTACTACATATACGCCTGGCTGAGGCTCCCCGAGCCCGCGCGCGAAAAGGCGGTTTTCGCCGTTCCGACCGGCAATTTCGGCAACGTTCTCGCCGGATGGATGGCGTGGAAATGCGGAATGCGCTGCGGCGGCTTCAGGGTCGCGACAAACCGGAACGACATACTGTTCCGCCTATTCAACACGGGCGTTTACGAGGTGTCGGAAGTCATGCCGAGCTTCGCCCCGTCGATGGACATTCAGGTCGCCTCAAACTTCGAGCGGTTCATATATTTTTCAGAAAACGGCGATTCCGCCAAAGTGCGCCGGATAATGTCGGAATTTTCCAAAACAGGAAAATGGGTTTTCGAGGGCTTCGACCCCGGGAATTTTTCGGCCTCCAGAATGTCGGACGCGGAAATTCCCGCCAAGATTTCGGAGGTTTGGGAGAAGCACGGGATTGTCATAGACCCGCATACGGCGTGCGCCTTCAAGGATTTGCCCGATTCTCCGGCGGTCGTGCTCTCGACGGCAAGCCCCGCGAAATTTCCGGAGCTCATAAAAAAGACCCTCGGGTTCGAGCCGAAATCGGATATTCTCGAGAGGCTTAAACGCGAGAAAATCGTCAAGACCTCCATGCCTGCCGACGCCGAAAAAATCCGCGCTTTCATACGCGAGCGCGGCATTAGATAGCCCGTCCGCTGCGGCGGGCGGGCGCAATGCGGCGGCTCCGCGAAGGAGGCGGGGCGAAAACTTCGGCATTAGATCAAAAAAATTTCAAATGAAAAAGGTTTTCATATACGACACTACTTTGAGGGACGGAACGCAGTGCGAGGGAATCTCGCTCTCGGTGGCGGCCAAATTGCGGCTCGCCGAAAAAATGGACAGCTTCGGAATCGACTTTATCGAGGGCGGCTGGCCGGGCTCCAACCCGCGCGACATGGCGTTTTTTGAGCAGGCAAAAAATTTGCGCCTCTCCCACGCAAAAATAACGGCTTTCGGATCGACTCGCCGCGCCAACGTCCGCGCCGAGGACGACCCGCAGATCGCCCTGCTGCTCGAGGCGAAGACGCCTTATGTGACAATTTTCGGCAAGACGTGGCTTCTGCACGTCACGGAGGTCATCAAGACCACTCCGGAGGAAAACCTCAAAATGATAGAGGAGAGCGTGGCGTACCTCTCCAAAAACGGAGTCAGGGTAATCTACGACGCCGAGCACTATTTCGACGGGTTCGCCGACAATCCGGAATACGCTCTTGAAACGCTCGCCGCCGCAAAGCGCGGGGGCGCGGAGTGCGTCTGCCTGTGCGACACGAACGGCGGGACGATGATGGGCGCGTTTTCGGAGATCGTCCGCAGGACGGCGGAATTTATGGGCGACACCCCCGTCGGCGTCCACTGCCACAACGATTCCGGCCTCGGGGTCGCGCTGTCGCTTCTGGGCGTCGAAAACGGGGCGTCGATGGTGCAGGGCACCCTCAACGGCATCGGCGAGAGAAACGGCAACGCCAACCTGTGCACGATTATCCCCAACCTCTCCCTCAAAATGGGCCGCGAGCTCTCCTGCGCGGGCAGCCTCAAAAAGCTCCGCGACCTCTCCCTGTTCGTCGACGAAATGGCGAACCTGCGCAGCGACACCCGCCTTCCGTACGTGGGGTCGTCGTCTTTCGCGCACAAGGGGGGCGTCCACGCCGACGCCGCCAACAAGGTAAAGCGCAGTTACGAGCACATAGACCCGTCTCTCGTCGGCAACAAGACCCGCGTGCTCGTGAGCGACATGTCCGGCAGGGCGTCCGTTATGATGAAGGCGCGCGACATGGGCGTTGACGTAGACTCAAAAGACCCCGCCATAAAGGAGTTTCTCGACGAGCTGAAAGATCTCGAATTTCGCGGGTACGAGTATGAGGCGGCGGACGCGTCGTTCGGGCTATTGCTCGCAAAATGCCTCAAAAAACACAAGCCGCATTTCAAGGTGCGCGGGTACAGGGCGATAGTAGAGCGCGACGAGCTCGCCGGAACCACGAAGTCGGAGGCCACGGTGAAGCTGGAAATTGGCGGAACCGTCGAGCACACCGTCGCCGAGGCGCACGGGCCGGTTGCCGCACTCGACCTCGCGCTGAGGAAGGCGCTCGTAAAAAAATTCCCCGCGATAAAGTCGATGGATCTCACCGACTTCAAGGTGCGCATAATCGACAGCGGCGCGGGCACCAACGCAATCACGCGCGTCATGATAGAGTCCAAGGACTCCGGCGGGGAAATCTGGGGAACCGTCGGGGCGTCGGACAACATAATAGTCGCGTCGTGGGAGGCGCTCAAAGACTCGTTCGAATACAAACTCTCCAAAGAGGATTGATTTTCGCGCGGGCGTCTGCCAAACTCTCTTTCCATGAGCGAGGGTCGAAAAAAGATCATAGATTTGCGCGCCGGCATAAAAAATCCGCTGCTCGCGCGGCTTTTCGGCCTTGTTGAAAGGCCCGTGGAATCGTTTTTCGGTCTCCGCCGCCTCGACGAGTCGTACCGCCGCCTCCACGCTATGGACGACGGGCGCAACTTCTTCGAGCGCGCAATAGACGTTCTCGGCGTAAAGTTTGAGGCCGACCCCGAGGATATCGCTAAAATTCCGGCGGCGGGCCCGCTGGTGGTGGTCTCGAACCACCCGCTCGGCTGCGTGGACGGGATAATCCTCGGGGCGGTTCTCACGCGCGTGCGCAAGGACGCCAAGATGATCCTCAACTCTATGCTCTCGCCGATGGACGAAATCAACGAGTGCTCCATATCCGTCAACCCGTTCGGGGGGAAAAAGGCGGCGGCGCAAAACGTCTCCGCGATGAAGGAGATTGTGAGGACGCTCAAAAACGGCGGCTGCGTCGGAACTTTCCCGTCGGGGACGGTCTCGTACCTGCGCCTGCGCGAGCGTTGCATCACCGACCCCGAGTGGAACACCAACATCTTCCAGATGGCGCGCCGGATGGGGGCGTCGATTCTGCCGGTGTTCTTCGAGGCGCGCAACTCCCCTCTGTTCTATCTTGCGGGAGTCGTCCACCCGCGCCTGCGCACTGCGCTTCTGATAAGGGAAATGTTCGCCGCGGCCTCACGGGGGCCGGTGAGAATGCGCGTGGGCTCTCCCATTCCGCCGCGCAAAATCGCCGGATTCAAGACCGACGAGGAGCTCGCCGGTTGGCTGCGCATAAATTCCTACATTCTCGGCGGAAAGAACACGAAAGGCACCAAGGCGTCAGCCCAGCAGATTTCGGCGTTTCGCAAGAGCATGGAAAAGTTTTTCCCGAAGAGGGAAATGCAGGAGCTCATTTTGCCTATTTCGCCCGAAAAGATGGAGCGGGAGATCGCTGCGCTGCCGGAGTCGTGCAAAATGGTGTCCGTCGGGAAAATCTGCGTGTACTGCGCGGAGGCGTGGCAGATAAAGTGGACGCTCGTGGAAATCGGCAGGCTGCGCGAAAAGACTTTCAGGGAGGTCGGCGAGGGCACGGGAAAGAGCATCGACAACGACGAGTTCGACCAGTACTACCTCCACATGTTCATGTGGGATTCCGAAAACAGGCGCATCGCCGGCGCCTATCGAATCGGGCGGACGGACAAGATAATAAACTCCATCGGCGTCCAGGGGCTCTACGCCTCCACGCTCTTCAAAATCCGCCCCGAGCTGATGGAGCGCATCGCCCCCGCGCTCGAGATGGGGAGGTCTTTTATCGTCAGCGAATACCAGAAGAAGCGCTCGACGCTCGCAGTTCTCTGGCGCGGAATCGGCGAATATCTCTACCGCCACCCGCAGTACAGGACGCTCTACGGGCCGGTGAGCATAAGCACTGAGTACAACTCCATATCCAAGGATTTGATAGTCCAGTTCCTCTCCGAAAAAAAGACTTCCGAGGAGCTCGCCAAATTTGTCAAGGCGAAAAAGCCCCCGAAGCTGCGCATGAAGAACGTGGACAGGCAGACCCTCATGAGCTGCGCAAGCGACATAGAGCACATATCGGCCCTCGTCTCGGAAATCGAGTTTGACAACAAGGGGATTCCGACCCTCTTAAAACACTACTTGAAATTGGACGGGGAGCTGCTTGCGTTCAACGTGGACAGGGAATTCGGCAGCTGCATAGACGGCCTGATAATGGTGGACATGCTAAAAACGGACCCCAAGCTGCTGAAATCTTACATGGGCGCGCGGCAGACCGTTGAATACCGCAAATTCCACGGGTTGGAAACCGAGGGCGTGGAGATCCCGAAAGGCGAGGCGGATGAAGCCTGAGTCCTGGAATTCGAGGTTCGGCGCGATTCTCGCCGTCGCGGGCAGCGCGGTGGGGCTCGGGAATTTTCTGAAATTCCCCGGGCAGGTGGCGATGTATGGCGGGGCGTCGTTCATGCTCGCGTATGTGATTTCGTTTTTTCTGCTGGGGCTGCCGATCGCGGTTTGCGAGTGGACTATGGGCAGGCACGGCGGCGCCAACGGCTACCATTCTCCCGCGGGAATAATGGGGTTTTTCGGCGGGAGCAAGAAAACGGCGTACATCGGGGCGATCGGGGCGCTGCTTACGATGATAATTTTCTGCTACTACGTCTACATAGAGGCGTGGTGCCTCGGATATGCGGCAAACTTTCTCTTCGGCTCGCTCGACTTCAAGACCCTCGGTGAATCCGGCGGATTTTTCGCCGACTTCGTGGGCGCGGGCGGGGACGGCAGTTCGCTCAAATTCGGGCTCGGGGGAGTGCTCGTCTATTTTCTGTTTTCGTTCGCGCTGAATTTCGTCCTCATATACCGCGGAGTGTCGAAGGGCATAGAGCTCTTTTGCAAATACGCAATGCCTACCCTCATCGTCCTTGCGGTGGTGATCGTGGCGCGCATGATGACGCTTTCGGATGTCACTCCGGAACACCCAGAGCGCACCATTAACCAGGGCCTTGGGTTCATGTGGAATCCGGTAAAAGTCGTGTTGGAGGAGAACAGGGGCGGAAAATGGGTCGAGGCGCAGAGGCTCGTCGGCGGCATCGAAATGCGCGCCGCGGAAAAGAAAGTCGCGGAGGGCGGAGGAAAGGTCCGGATACGCCGCATTTCCGTTTTGGAGCAGCTTTCAAACCCGTCGATCTGGATAGCGGCGGCGGGGCAGGTGTTTTTCAGCCTGACCGTCGGGTTCAGCGCCATAATGACCTATGCAAGCTATTTGAAGCGCAATGACGACATAGTTCTAAGCTCCGTGACATCGTGCAGCGCCAACGAATTTTGCGAGGTTTGCCTCGGCGGCATGATAACGGTTCCGGCGGCGGTGGCGTTCTTCGGAATATCGGGCGTGATGGGCGCGGGGCTGAGCCTGTTCGACCTCGGCTTCAAAGCGCTGCCGCTGTTTTTCGCGCAGATTCCGCTCGGGTGGGCTTTCGGCTTCATGTTCTTCTTCCTGCTCTACCTCGCGGCGGTGACGAGCTCGCTTTCAATGCTCCAGCCGAGCATGGCTTTCATAGAGGAGGCTGTGAGGATAAAGCGCAAATTTTCGACGCTGCTTCTCGGGGTGATAGCGTTTTTCATATCGGGGTTCGTGGTCTACTTCTCGGAGAATTTGAAGGCGATGGACACTTTCGACTTCTGGATGGGGCAGGTGGCGATATACTTTTTCGCAATAGTCCAGACGATTTTGTTTGCGTGGCATTTCGGGGCGGAGCGGGGCATGAGGCTCGCGAACATAGGCGCGCAGATCCGCCTTCCGAAATTTTACGCCTTCCTCATAAAATACGTGACTCCCGCGCTGCTGATAGGCGTGTTTTTGATGTGGCTTGCAAAGGACGTTTTCGGGATCGTCGGCAGCGGCTCTATAAGCCCGTACATCCTCGATCTGGTCGGCTCCGAGTCCCACCCGCGCAATCCGGTAGCGGTAATGGCGGTCGCGATAATCGGCGCGCTTTACGTATTTTATGCGATGATACTTTCCATGTCGCGCAGGTATGACAGATTTCCCGGCGGGAGGGCTGAAAAATGAGCTTAGGCGGCTGGGCGACTTTCATTCTGTCGGTGGGCTCCTTTACCGCCCTCTTCGCGTGGTGCCTGTATAAGGTGCTTTTTTCGGAATCCGCGAAGGGCGAAGAAATTCCGGCGCAGCCCGATTCCGCGGGCGGGAAATCCGGCTCTCCGAAGGGCGCGCGCCGCCCCGGGCGCCGCAAATAGCGCGGGCTTACAGGAGCTCGACGGCAACCGAGTCCGCAACAAGCCTGCCCGCGCGCGTCAGGCGCAGCCTGTCTTTCGACGCTTCAAGCAGCCCGAGTCCCTCGAGAAATTTTATGCTCTCCCCGTACCTGCCGCAGTCGGCTTTCGGAAAGCGCGCCTGCAAGACGGACAAATCCACGCCCTCGTTCATTCGCAGCCCGAATATGAGCGCGCTCGAGAACATCTCGTCGTCGTCGAGCCTTACGGCGTCCTCGTATGCCGGCGCGGAGTTTTCTATGCCGAGTTTCCACTTCTCAAAATTCGGGGCGTTGCGCCTGCGGCATCCGCCGAACTGCGACGCCGCCGAGGGCCCGACGCCCGCCCATTGCGCCATGTGCCACGTAGACAGGTTGTGCAGGCACTCCCCGCCTTCGCGCGCGTAGTTCGATATTTCGTACTGCCTGAACCCGAGCGCGGGGAGTTCGTCCATGGCGATTTCAAAAAAATCGCCCTCCCTCGCGCGCTTTTCGATTTCTTCGGCGCCGGTTATCCCGCCGCAGCAGGAAGTCCCGCTCTCAAATTCGAGGCAGTACGCGCTTATGTGGTTTACGGGGCATTCGGCGGCTCGGCGCAGGTCGGCCCTCCATTGGCTTTCCGTCTGGCCTTTCGCCCCGAAAATCAGGTCTATCGAAAAATTTTCAAATCCCGCCTCCGCCACGGCGTCTATTGCCTTCAGCGTCTCTTTCAGCGTGTGCGCCCTGCCGAGGGAGCGCAGGACGCCCTCGTCGAAGCTCTGCACCCCGAGGGAAATCCGCGTGACTCCGATTCTCTTAAGCGTTTCGAGCTTTCCGCGCGACGCGGACGACGGCGAGACTTCTGCCGTCCACTCCCGCGACGGACGGAATCTTCCGAGCGCATCCGCCAGGCTTTCAATTTCGCCCTCCGAGAGCGAGGACGGGGTTCCGCCGCCCCAGAACATCGTGTCGATTTTTTCGGGGACGCCCTCGCGCGCGAGCGATTCGGCCTCCGCCGCGCAAGCCCTTACATATTCGGCGATGTCCTCCGGCTTCGGGCGCAGCTTGTAAAACCGGCAGTACCCGCACGGCTTCGAGCAAAACGGGACGTGCGCGTAAATTCCGAAATTCTCGAAAATGGCTTGCATGGGAGGCGCTATTATTTAATAAAATCAACGCAATAAAACAAAACCGACTCATATGGCAAAAAAATTATCACTCGTTTTTTCCGCGGCGGCCCTGCTGCTCTCCGGATGCGCGGGGCTCACAAACCTCACGCCCGAAAGAATGCCCGAAAACTCCTCGGGGCTCTACACTCTCAGCATGAGCGCGCACATAAACGACGGCTCAATTATCCCCGGTTCCATAGAACCCTTCATCGTAATCGACGAGAAAACGATTCCCATGAAGGCGGTCAAAAATCTCGAGAACGAGCGCATTTACGAGTACGACTACCGTTTGCCCAAGGGCAGAAAATACGCAAGATACTACTTCACCTTGAAATACAAGGTGAAGAACACCGTAGAGAGCGAAGAGCAGGAGCGCACCCTCACGAGCCCCACGGTCTATACGCTTGAACCCGTCCGCAGGTACGTCGTCACCCTCCAGAGCGAGAGGGGGCCGGTGGGTACCGTCGTCCCCGTGCTCGGCAGGGGGTTTGACAAGCTCGACAAAATTGTCATAGGCGGAGTTCCGGCCGACACCGAATACGTTTCGAGGGCGACGATAAACTTCATAGTTCCGCCTCTCAAATCCGGCGAGGACTACGAAGTCAAGCTCGTCGGTTCCGACGGCGACATGTGGATAGGCCAGTTCAGGGTCGACGCCGCCGAAATGCAGGTTTCCCCCAAGAAAATCGACATAAAGAGCGGGGAGATCGTAAACGTGATTTTCGGCATCGGCTTCACCGCCCCCGAGGGCGGCTATCCGATAGACGTTAAGACCAATATCCCCAGCTCCGTCATAATGGACGAGGCCGTCGTTCCGGAAGGGCGCTCGAGCGTCAGCGTCGCCTTGAAAGGCGGCGCGGAGGGAGAGGGCTTCCTCTACATTCAGGGCGTCGGGTTCGACGAAGTCAAAATCCCCGTTTCCGTCAAATCCTCCCAGCCCAAGGACGAGCTCCTCTCGGGCGTTTCGGAGGCGGTAAACGAGATCGACTCCGCGGAGGTCGGGGAGCCCGCCGAAGCGGAAAAAGCTCCCGCGGGCGGCGAAAATCCCGAGATATCGAAGCCGGACGCTTCCGCCAAATAGCGCAACTTCCAACTTTTCGAAAGCCGATTTATGAAATCCAAAAAAGCTGCTGAACTGAAAAAGTATCCGGAAACCGCGGCCGAAAAGAGCTGCGATCAGCCCATTGAGTGCGCTTTCGAGGGAATGTCGGAGCGTCTCATGCGCATTCAGCGCGACCTGTTGATGCCCGCGTTCATATTCGAGCAGGAGAAAATCCAAAACACAATAACCTTTTTCGGGGCCTCGCGCATAAAGCCGGAGGACGCGGCGCAAAAGGAGCTTGCGGCCGCCAAGAAGCGCTCGGGCTCGAAGGAGGGGTTGGAAGCGGCAAAAATGGCGTGCGAAATGTCCAAATACTACACCGCCGCCGAGGAGCTCGCGCGCAGGCTGCAAGAGTGGTCCAACTGCCTCGATTTGCCAGAGGACGAAAAATTTTACATAATGACGGGCGGCGGCCCCGGAATCATGGAGGCCGCCAACAAGGGCGCGTACAAGGCTGGCGGAACCCCCGTGGGGGCCACCATCGTGATTCCCGACGAACAGAAGCGCAACAAGTATCTCGACAGGGGCGTATGGATAAACTTCAATTATTTTCTCATGCGCAAATTCTGGCTGCTGTTTTTCGCCAAGGCGCTCGTCGTCTTTCCGGGCGGCACCGGAACATTCGACGAATTCTTTGAGGTTTTCACGCTGATGAAAACCCGCAAGACGCATTCGTACATTCCGACGGTGCTCTTCGGCAAAAAATTCTGGGAAAACGCGGTGGACTTCGATTGGCTCGTAAAGACCGACGTCATAACGAAGTCCGACCTCGGCTTTTTCGAGTACGCCGAAACCGTGGAGGAGGCCTACAACATCGTCACCTCAAAGCTCGAAAAGATGATGAACTTGCGCAAGGTTTAAGCGCGGTTGGCGCGTGAATGTCCGGAGGCGTTTTGCCACTCTATCATGCCGGGTTTGCGGAGCGCCATTACAATATCAGCATGGCGTCGCCGTAGGAATAAAAGTCGTATTTTTTCTCTATGGCGAGCCGGTAGAGGTCTTTCAGCATTTTGACGCCGTCCGCGTCGCCGGGGCTTAAAAATGCCGCCACCAGGCACATCAGGGAGGAGCGGGGCAGGTGGAAGTTGGTGACGAGCGCGTCGGCGGAAAGTATGCGCTGCGGCGGATAGACGAATATTTTTGCCGAGTCCGCGACAGGCCGCGCGCAGTCACGGGGCGGCGCGCCGTTTTTGCGCCAATAGTCCTCCATGGCCCTGAGCGACGTAGTTCCCACCGCGAGCTTCGGGCGCGAGGCGTCGCCCATCGCCGCGAGCGTTTCGGCGGGGATTTCGTATATTTCCGAGTGTATTTGAAAATCCTCCACTCTTTCGGTCTTCATGGGCCTGAACGTGCCGAGCCCCACGTGCAGGGTGAGCGAATGGAAGGCGTGCCCGCGCGCGCGAAGCCTTTCGTCGAGTTCGGGCGTGAAGTGCAGGCCCGCCGTCGGAGCCGCCGCAGCGACGCGCTTGGAGGGGTCGGCGTAGACAGTCTGGTAATATTCGTTGTCGAAGTCCCTGTCGTAGTCGGGCGACTTTTGGTCGCGGGCGATGTACGGGGGCAGGGGAACCACGCCGACGCGCTCGCTCATCTCTATGACCCCCCCGTTTCCGAAAGTGTCGAAGCGCACGGCGGCGTTGCCCTCGGCGTCCTTCGACAGCACCTCAGCCGAGAAAACGCCGTCGATTCCGAAGCGCGAGCCCGCCGGCAGCCGCCTGCCGGGTTTCAGCATGCAAAGCCACTCGCGGCCGCCGTCGAGCGGAGATAGCAGGAGGCATTCGACTCCCCCGCCGGTCGGCTTGCGCGCGAATATCCGCGCTTTTAGCACGGATGCGGAGTTGCGGAAAAAATTGTGGGGTTTTTCGAGAATGTCCGGCAGATCCGCGAACTTCGCGTGCGCGATTTCCCCCGTCTTGCGCGAGTACGCCAGCAGCTTGCAGGCGTCGCGGCGGCGGGACGGGAAGCGCGCTATGCGCTCTTCGGGCAGGTCGTAGTCCAGTTCGGAGGAATCCATCGTTTGAATCGAAAAATTCCGGACATTTTCCCCCGATTCGCCCCTTTTGCGAGAACTTTTTTGCCTATTTTTGAAAGCCGCGCGCTTCTAGGCATTTTACCGACGGGGCGACTTTTTCTATTTGCGGGCGGTCGGGTGCGGCGTCGAAGATCACGACGCACCAGCCGTCGAACTCCGCGAATTCCCCAGAAATCCGTCGAGCGGCAAAACGCCCTTTCCGTATTCCTCGCATTTGCCGAACGCCGTCAAATCCTGAATGTTCACGGCGGATATTTTCCCGCCGAGTTTTTTCAAGCGCTTTTTATTATGTCGAATCCCGAGCGCTCCCAGTCCCCGCAGTCGGGGAACGCGCCGAGACCGTCTTTTCGGGCGTCGAATAGGGCGGTTCCGCCATTCCGACTTTCCGCCCGACGGGGCGGTCGTAGAGCCTTGCCATTATGCCGTATTCCTTTGCCAGCCCGCCGTAAGTCGGAAGGGCGCGCGCCGGAGCCTCGGCGGTCATCGTTTCCGCGCCGAGATATTTTGCGAACATCGAGACATTGCGAACTCCGATTTCCCGCAAATCGGAGAGCATTTCGGTTATAGTCACCCTTTGCCACGGTAGACGCCCGCGGCGATTTTCGCGCCGAGAGCGGGGCGGAGCGCGAGCGAAACGGCGATTGTCAAAAAAATCTTTTTCATATTTTAAACCGTATTTTGAAAACAAAAATATCGCAGGAAAAACTTTTTTGCCGTTAAGCTTCAAATCCTTTTGCGGAACGGTTCGGCGGGCGCGCGCGCCGCCGCGGAGGATTCCGTTTGCCTCAAAAAACGACCGAAAAAAAGTTTTGCAAATCGCCGTCTTCTCTGGGAGGATTTACCGATTTTTAACTTGCAGCATCGGCGCCCAAAATGCCTTTGCGCAAAAAAAAACGCACGTGTTATGAAAATGAAAATCCTCATGATTTCCCCGGAATGCGCCCCCTTTTCCAAGGCCGGCGGATTGGGCGACATGGTGTCGTCGATTTCCAAGCGGTTCGCCGAGACGGGCTGCGACGTAAAGATTTTTACGCCGCTCTATGCGTCGGTAAAGCGCTCCGGAGACATGAAAAAGCAGATGGACAACCTTTCGGTGCGCATGGGCCTTGGGCTCGAATACGGCGCGTCCGTGTGGTCGGCGCCCCTCGGAGGGGCGGAAGCCCTGCTTTTGGAGTTCAACATGTATTTCGACCGCCCGGGCATATATAATTACAACGGCGCGGACTACTCCGACAACGGCGGGAGGTTTGCGTTCATGTGCCGCGCCGCGCTCGACTGGTGTCTTCAAAACGGCTGGATCCCCGACGTCGTCCACTGCCACGATTGGACGGCGGGGCTGGCGCCCGTGCTATTGAACACTTCCCTGCGCAATTCCCCCCTCGGCGGGTGCGCGAGCGTCTTTACAATACATAACCTCCAGCACCAGGGGATATTCGACAAGGGCGTCCTCGAATACGCCGGAGTGCCGATGTCGGAGTTCAGGGCGGACTCGTGCGAGGCGTACGGGTCGCTAAACATGATGAAGGGCGGCCTTTACAACTGCACGAAAATCACGACGGTCAGCCCCACCTACGCCGGCGAGATCAGAACGCCCGCCTACGGGTGCGGGCTCGACGGACTTCTGCGTTTCCGCGGCGCGGATCTCATCGGAATCCTCAACGGGGTTGATTCCGAGGCGTGGAATCCGGAGACCGACAGGCTGATAGCCGCCAACTATTCGCTCGCCGACATGTCGGGCAAGGCGGAATGCAAAAAGGCTCTCCAAAAGCGGATGGGACTGAAAGCCTCTCCCAAAATTCCGGTTTTCGGGGCGGTCTCGCGCCTCTATTCGCAAAAGGGGCTCGATTTGCTCGCTCGGATAGCCGCAGACTTGGTGTCGCACATGGATATACAGATAGCCCTTCTCGGATCCGGCGAGTACTGGCAGGAGAGGGCGTTTTCGGACCTGACCGCGGCGTATCCGGGTAAAATTTCCGCCTATATCGGCTTTGACAACGAGCTCGCCCACCAGATAGAGGCGGGTTCAGACTTTTTCCTGATGCCGAGCCGGTTTGAGCCGTGCGGCCTCAACCAGATGTACTCTATGATGTACGGCGCGCTGCCAGTGGTGCGCTCCACGGGAGGGCTTTGCGATACGGTTGACCAGTATTCCGAATCCACGGGCTCGGGCGACGGGTTCAGGTTTTCGGATCCGACTTGCGAGGCGCTCTACAACACCATAGGCTGGGCGTGCTCCACTTGGTACGACCGCCCGGGCGACATTGAAAAAATGCGGCGCAGCGGCATGAGCAAAGATTTCTCTTGGGGGAAGTCCGCCGAAAAGTACGCGCTGGTGTACAAATGGGCGGTCGCCGCCCGCTCCGCGGGGATTTAGCCGCCATGGCCGTCGAGCACGCCGCGAGGAGGATTTACAGGCGCAGCGAGCTTCCGCTGTGGCTGCGCCGCGCCGCGCGCGACTGGCAGAAATTCTTCCGCCCCGAGGAGCTTGAATACGGCAAGAAACTCTACAAGGAGTGCGCCATTCGCGACATCGAGCTGCACGGCTCCGAGGCTCTCGCCCGCGCGAGGCTCGAGGACGGCTCGGAGCCTTTTTGCGTGCTCGATTTCGAAGGCGACTCGTACGTCAGGAGGGGCGGGGGAGATTTGGAACAGGCGGCCCTTTGCGTGGCGGCGTTTTACGAAATAGACGAGCTCATCGGCGACCTCGCCGCCTCCGACGAGTTTCTCGACTTCGACGCCGATTCCGCGAAAGCTCCCGAGGGCGGCGGCGAAGCGTCGGAAGAGAGCCCCGCGGAGCCGGAGGTCGCCGCCCCCGCGCGGGAGCCCATGGCGCTTGAATTGGCGTTTGCCTCGCGCCGCAGGGGGCTCGTCTTTTCCACGAGGTGGCGGACGCCTTCCGGCGCTCGCAGGAGCGCGTACGGCGACAAGTGCGTTCCGATATCGGAGCTTTTGCCGTCCGAGCGCGAAAAGCTGCTTATGCTCGCGGGGCTCGCGCGCAAGGCGGGCTTCAAATACGACGGCGAATTTCACACGCTCTCCGAGCTCTCCAAAATTCCGCCGTTTCTGAACAACGCGCTGCCCAAGTGGAGCGGGCTGTTTTCGATAACCGCCGACGCGCGCGTAGAGCTGCTGAAAGGCGGGGAGCGCAGGCTGACTCTGACGCCGGAAGCGGTCGAGTCCGGCGGCGGCGCGGGGGATTTCGACGTGAAGTGGCTGCCGAGCGTCGGGGGCAGGGCAATCGAGCCGTCGGAGCTTCCGAAGCTGATTGGCGGCGCGGGATCGCTCAGGATAATCCCCGAGTACGGCATTTTGAGGGTTTTAGGCGACGACACGGCACTCGTGCGCGACGTGGAGAGATCCCGGGAGTTCGGTTTTGAGCGCGGAAAAATTCCGCGCTACATGCTTCTTTCACTCGCCGATTTCGGAGCAAAGCTCAAGCTCACGCCGCGGCTTGCGCAATGGAAAAAATCCCTCGAAAATCCGCCCGAGGCCGCGGCGGATCTGCCCGAATTTCTGCGCAACTACCAGAAGTCGGGGGTGATCTGGGCGATGAACCTTTTCGGACACTCGTGCAACGCGATGATCGCCGACGAGATGGGGCTCGGCAAAACCGTCCAGACCCTGTCGCTCGTGGACCGCTACCTTTCCGCGTCCCCCGCGGGAAAGGCTAAGTTTCTCGTGGTGTGCCCCGCGAGCGTCATTCCCGTGTGGATCGCCGAGGCGCAAAAATTTTTCCCGAACGTCAGGACGGGCGTCGTCGGCGCCAAGGGCGGATTTGCGGAGGCGGACCTATGGATTTCGAGCTATACGCAGCTGCGGCGCAACCGCGCGAAAATAGAAAAGATGCGCTTTGAGCTCGCCGCGCTCGACGAGGCGCAGTTTATAAAAAATCCCGACGCAAAGACGACGCTCGCGTGCATGGCGATTTCCGCGCGCCGCAAGATAGCCCTCACCGGCACGCCGGTTGAAAACAGGCTCATGGACATCTGGACGGCGTTTAGGTGGCTGATGCCCGGGCTGCTCGGAACGCGCGCGAACTTCGAGCGTCTGTCGCGCGGGGAGTCCGGCGCGGTGGACGCCGTGCGCCGCCAGATATCGCCGTTTGTTCTCAGGCGCATGAAGTCCGAAGTCGCCGCCGAGCTGCCCGAAAAGGTTCAGGTTGACCTCTACTGCCCGATGTCGGAACAGCAGAAGTCGGAGTACGCCAAACTGCTTGCTCGCGCGCGCGGAGAGCTCGAATCTTCGGCGGACGACGCGCGGGGCAGGCTTACGATTCTCTCTTTGCTCACGCGCCTGCGCCAGGCGGCGTGCGACGCCGCCCTGCTGCCGTGGATCGGCCCGGAGGGGGCGTCCGAGCCGGGCGGCAAGCTCTCCGTTCTGCTCGACAGGGTGGAGGAACTCTGCGGGGCGGGGAAAAAAGTTTTGGTTTTCAGCCAATTCGCAAAGTTTCTCGACCTCGCGAAGTTCGCGCTTAAAACCCGCGTGGACGAGGCGGACATTTATACGCTCACGGGCTCGACGCGCGACAGGGCGGCCCCCGTCGGCGCTTTCCAGAGTTCGGGGCGCTGCTGCGTGATGCTCGTGAGCTTGCGCGCGGGCGGCACGGGAATAACGCTTTCGGAGGCCGACTACATCTTTCTCGCCGACCCGTGGTGGAATCCCGCCGTGGAGGAGCAGGCCATCGACCGCGCCCATAGAATCGGAAGGCGCGGCGACGTGTTCGTCTACCGCATGATAGCCGGCGGCACCGTGGAGGAGAGGGTTCGCAAGCTCCAGGCGCGCAAGCGCAAACTTTTCGACGACCTCGTCGGCGGCCTGCGCGACGTGTCGAGCCGAGAGAAATTCGCCCAAACCATAGCGGAGATTTTAAAATGAAAATAGTGTCGTGGAATGTTAACGGTCTGAGGGCGGCGATGTCGAAAAACTTTGCGGAGTTTGTGGAGACTGTCCGGCCCGACGTGCTGTGCTTGCAGGAGACCAAAGTTCCGCGCGAAGTTGCGGACTCGCTGGAAATTCCCTTCAAGCGCAAAATATTTTCGTGCGCAGACAAAAAGGGGTATTCGGGAACCGCGATATTTTCCAATATCGAACCCGTTTACATGGGGGCCGTCGCGCTCGAGGGACACCCCGAGGAGGGGCGCATAACCGTCGCGGAATTTGAGAATTTCAATCTGATAAACGTTTATGTCCCAAATTCGCAGGACGGATTGAAGAGGCTGGAATACCGGACGAAATCTTGGGACGCCGACTTTTCGGCTTTCGTGAAGTCGCGAAAGAACGCGATCGTGTGCGGAGACTTGAACGTCGCGCGGACTCCGATAGACGTTTACGACCCGAAAGACGCGCGCGGATGCGCAGGATTTACCGAAGAGGAGCGCGCGGATTTTGAAAAATTTCTCTCCGAATGCGATTTGAGCGACGTCTGGCGGGATTCCCACCCCGACGAGATCAAGTACACGTGGTGGAGCTACTTTCGCAGGGCGCGCGAGCGCGGCAGAGGGTGGAGAATAGACTACTTTTTGGTATCGCGCAGCCTCCTGCCGCTGGTGAAGGGCGCGGAGCTGATGAACGAAGTGGGCGGTTCCGACCATTGCCCCATAGCCCTCGAACTTGAAGCCGGTTAGGGGTTGCGCATCCCAAATGCGCCGGAGCGCGTTCGGGTTCGCGTTGCGCGGTTTTGCATGGGCTGCGCTATTTATTTTTATGTTCGGCTTGCGGACGCGTCACTTCGCCTGCCGCGTTTTCTTAATGGATAAAAGGCGGCGGGCGTGCGGCAAATTTCCGCGGGCAGGTAGGTTGGCGGAATGCGCAACTTATTGAAGGAAAATCTTAAAATGATTATATGCTTGACATTTAAAACAACATTTGAGAATAAAATCATAACTTTTAACCCCATCTTGCACGCATCTATGAAAATGAAAAAATTGTTGCCCTTCGCCGCATCGGCGTTTTTCTGTTCCCTTCCGCTTTCTGCGAATGTCCTATACTGGGTTGACGCCACTTCCTATTTCAATGCCGACGCGTCCGGTACGCTCGACGGCAGAAACATTTGGGATTTACATAGAAATTTCTCGGACGTGGAAAAATCGGAGTATTCTGACAACTACAACTGGGCTGCCGGCTATGCCGTAAGAGAGGTGTCTCTCCAGGATCCCGAGTCGGGGCAGACGACGGTTTATTATGTTCCGGTTTACGAATACGCCTCAACCGTGACGGCGCCCGATGAAAACACCGACGTCTATTTCAAATTCAGCGATTTTTCAACTGGCAATGCCGAAACGGGGTACAGGTACCGCATAGCCGGTTCTCCCGTATTGCAGGCCGATACTGCCGTAAAAAGCATAACCGTCGAAAGCGCCAACGACAATTGGCTGATGTTCAGGACAAACGGCTACGACCTCACCGTCGTGGAGGACGTGTCGTTCAATTCGACTGCCGTCTCATGGATCGGCGGCAGTTCCGCTTCCAACATTAGAATCGGCGGAAACGTTTACACGTATGACAATAGCGTTTCCAGGTACCACGCCGTAAGGCTCGGCGGCGACGGCGTTGGGGCTATCGCAATCGGCGGCGACATAATATTTGAAAACTCGGGCAGGATACAGATGTCTACGTCCGGAGCGGAGTCGACTTTCGAAGCCCCCCAGACTGCCGTCGGCGGGATAGTCAATTTTTCAGGCTACGCCGCGCGCCTTGACCTCGGCCGCAGGTCGGCGACGGAGCAGTTTTACTCTTTCGGCGGGCTCAGCGGCAGCAACAGCGGCGCCGTCATATCCACCGACGCCGAGGCGTACTCCAACGGCTTGGTTTCCACATTGGTTCTCGCCAATTCTTCCGACGCGGTTTTTGCCGGCAAAATTACCAATCCCGCGACGGCCGAAGATAACGCGTCTACCGCTCTTGTCAATACGGTAAATGTCGTGATGAACGGCAGCGCCGCGCAGACGCTCTCCGGAGACAACGATTTCAGGGGCTATGTGACGGTTCAAAGCGGCACGCTGCTTTTGCGCACCGCAAACGGGGCCGCGCACGGCAAACTAACGCTAAACGGCGGCAAATTTGGCGCAATCGGCAACGCCGCGTTCTCGTCTGCCGAGTGGAACGGAGGCTCGATAGGGTTTTTCAATACGGATGAAGCCGTCGCCGTGATGACGCCCGAAACTGTGACCATAAACGGCGAATTTCTTAAAGCTGGCTCCGGCAAAATAGCGGTGGACTTCAACGGCATCGACGCCTACGACCTGATAGACAACGGGCAGTGGTACGATTTGATAGAGGCGGCGTCTCTCAGCGGATTTTCGGACGAGGCGGACGACGATTTTATCGCGGCAAACCTGTCCGGCGGCTACGCCGAATTTCAATGGGTCGACGGCGATATCGGAAAAGTTTTGCAAGTGAGCTTTTCGAGCGTCCCCGAACCCGCCGCGGTTGCGCTCCTATTGGGATTTCCCGCATTGGCTTTTGCCGCGCGCAAACGCCGGCTGTCCAAATGATTTTTGCGCGGGAAATCCGCTGCGGCGCGCATAGGCGCTTCATTTGATGCGCCGCGGGGTTTTGGGTGACGGCAGCCCTGTTGCGGGGCGGCAAAGAGATATGCCATCGGGTCGCGATCGGCGCCTTTTCATTCAATGGGAGGCGCGCCCCGCTCCCGAGCCGGTTGCGCCCTTTTCACAGGAAGCGGCATTGAGCGTTTTTAAGCAGGGAATTTTTAAAATATTTGCGCTGTTTTTTGACAAGGGCCGCGGTGTCGCGCGCGATTTGCCATTCGAGTTCGCGCTCGTTTTTTCCGCCGCTTTCCAGCCACGCTATCGTTTCGCGATACCCTATCGCCGAGGCGGCGGACGGATTGTTTTTTATTCCGCGCGCGAGAAGCTTTTCGGTTTCCCCTATCAGCCCTCCGGAGAGCATTCGGCGGGTTCTCTCGCGGATTCTCTCCAAGAGCGCTTCGTCGGGGGCGTCGAGAATCTGCACATTGCGCGAGATTTCCCCCATCGGGCAGGGAAGGGCGGCGAATTCCTCCGCGAGCTTGGCGCAGGTCTTGCCGCTTGCCATGCAGCGCGCGAGGGCGTTTTTTGCGCGCCTCGGGTTGAGAATGTCCACAGTTCGCGCCGCGTCGGGGTCGATTTCGAGCAGCGCCTCGGCGAGCCTGCCCGCTCCGCTTTTCTCGATTTCGTCGCAGATTTTTTTTACGTCGCCGGGGATTTTGACGCCGTCGGTCACCGCGGCGAACCACGAGCGCAGGTAGAAGCCGCTGCCGCCGCACACAACCGCCCTTTTGCCGCGCGCGGATATGCCGTCGAGGGCGGCTTTCGCGAGCCGCGCATACTCGGCGACGTCGAAAGGTTTGTCGCAGTCGGCGACGTCTATCAGGTGGTGCGGGACTTCCGCCAGCTCTTCCGGCGCCGCCTTCGCGCTTCCGATGTCCATGCCCCTGTACACCTGCACGCTGTCGCAAGATATTATCTCGCCGCCGATTTTTTTCGCGAGCTCTATCGCCCGCCGCGTCTTGCCCGAGCACGTGACGCCCGTTATTATGAAAACCTCCGTCATTTTTTTGCGCGCAGCGCGGCGCAGATTTCGCACATGGTCTCGGGAGTCTTGCACGCGCGGGCGGTGCAGAACGCGCGCCCGTAGTATATGAATTGCAGGTGCATTCCGCCCCATCTTTCGGGCGGATAGAGTTTTTTCAAATCCCTTTCCGTGCGCTCGACGCTCGAGCCGTCGGACAGCCCCCAGCGCCGGGCGAGCCTGTGTATGTGCGTGTCCACGGGGAACGCGGGGGTGTCGAAGGCCTGCACCATCATTACCGAGGCCGTCTTGTGCCCGACTCCCGGAAGCGCCTCGAGCTCTTCGAGCGAGCGCGGGACTTCGCCGCCGTATTTGTCGCGCAGGATTTCCGCCGTCGCCCTAATGTTTTTTGCCTTTGCGTTGGATAGGCCGCACGGCCTTATGATTTCGCGTATTTGCGCCTCTGAGAGCTTGGCCATCTCTTCGGGCGTGTCGGCGAGCTCAAAGAGCCGCGGCGACACCTCGTTTACGCGCTTGTCGGTGCATTGCGCCGACAGCATCACGGCCACGAGAAACGTGAAGTCGTTGAGGCTGTCGAGCGGCACGGTCGGGTTTGGAAAAGCCTCGTCGAGCTTTTCCATTACAAAGTCCGCCCTTTGACGCTTGTTCATGTCAGTCCTCAAGCCCTTTGAGCAGGAAGGAAAATTCGTAGGTTTTTCCGGATTCCACGGTGTGCGGCTTTTCCGGAAGCCCGCTCTTGCTCCACGAATTTTTTCCGCCCACTCCCGCGGAGGCGGCGGATACGCTTATGACGTTGAAGCCCCTCTTGGGAATCTGGTGGTGGTGCGAGGCCTGTTCGATGTCCTCCGGCAGGCAGGGATAGGCGGAGAATTCGAAATTTTTCGGCCCCGCGGCCTCTATCAGCAGGGCGGCGTCGGCGTCGTCTCCCGAAATTTTGGCGTAGCGCGCGCCGGAGGCGTTTGAAGATTCCTGCGGTTCTATGTACGGGAAGAACGCCTCGGAGATCTTCGCCTTGAACACGGCTTCCCACGCACCCGCGCGGCGGTCGGAATAGGTTTCATAAGGGCCCTCGCCGAACCATTCGCGCTCGTCGAGTTCGGCGGGGACGCGGAACTGCATGCCGACCTTTTGGAGCGGCGGCAGGCCCGCCGCGGGGGAGACGGACGCCGATACGAGAATCGAGCCGTCCGGACGGACTTCATAGGAGAAGCGAGCCTTTGAGCCGCGCGCGGGAATGGCGTATTCGGCGTCTATTTTAAGCAGCGACTTTCCGTTCCCCGACATGTGGTTCGACCTGAATTTAAGCAGCGTCATCCTGTCCTCGGCGGTGCGCCAAACCGCGAGCTCTTTGGAGAGCTTCGCTCCCATTTCGTTGTTGGTGGCCGGGCGGCGGAGGCTGAGCTTCATCGGCCCCTCGATGAGCGTCTGCGAGTCGAACTCGTAAGATTCGAGCCACCCCGTGCGCCTGTCGAATGCCGCCTTGAAATCATCTCCCGCAACGCGGAGCTTTTCGTCGTCGGAGGATACTTTCATTTCGCCCGCGTCGGAGACCTCCGTCCGCGCGTAGGAGCCTTCGAGCGAAAACTGCTCCCACGCGATTTCCTCGCCCGCCTTCACCGCGTTGGGGGCGTCTTTGCGGGTTTTGAAGCCCAGCCTGAGCGCGTATTCGCCGCGCTCGGAAAAATCGCAGTCGGACAGGTCGATGACGGCGGCGCGCTCCGTTTGCGGGGGAATTGCGGGAAGGTCGAAACCGCCGGAGTCTATTTCCCTGCCGTCGCGCGTCAGGCTCCACGATGCGGATACGTTTTCGAGCGAAGAGAAAAAGTTTTCGTTGAATATCTTTACGCGCAGCTTCTTGCCGGAGAATCCGTCGGCGCGCGCATGGATGTTCTGGTATGCCTTTTTAACCTCCCAAGCGTGCGGGGAGGGCCGCCAGTCAGGCTGCACCATTCCGTTGAGGCAGAACGAATAGTCGGTTGGGAAGTCTCCGAAGTCCCCGCCGAATGCGAAGTATTTGCCCTTCCTCGGCTTTTGCTCGAAGTCGGCGAAGTCTATTTTCGAGAGCTCGCGCGCGCCGTCGGGGAGCGCGAAGAAAAAGTTTTCTTCAAGCGCGGCGTCTACGGCTCTGAACTTTTTTACCGCCCCCGCGAAGCGTTCGTGGCTCTCCTTGTCGTATTCGGCTATGGTGAATGGGGCGGAGGAGAGAAATTCCATCTCCGGAACTTTTTTCGAAGCCGCCTCCGCTCCGTCTATGAAGATTTTCATTTTCCCGTTCCCGACGGACGCCGCAATCTGCGCGCTTTTGCCGAGCAGGTCGGTCTTGGCTTCGAGAGTCTCCCATTCCCTGCCGTTGAACACGGCAAACGAAACGATTTTTCTGGCGTCGAAAAATTTCAGCTCAAAGGCGCCGGGTTGGCGGACTATGATTTCCTCGTTTCGCGTCCACGGCGCGCGCTCGGCGTTTTTCGCGCCGCCCTCGTCGTAGTCGGCGCGCGGCAAAAATCCCTTGGGCGCCATTTCCGCGACGACGGTGAAAGCTTTTGCGGGAGAGTTGAAGAGCCCCGGGAAAGCCACCGCGGAGGCGTTTTCCATGACGTTTTTGGAGACGGTGTCGCTGAACACGGCTATATCCCTTTTAGGATTTGCGGAGTCGGAGACTTTCACAACCGGTTCGGCGTTTTTGCATATGCCTTGGTCTTTCCAATCCCATATGAATCCGCCCTGAAACATGGGCTCTTTGCGGACGAGATCCCAGTAGTCGGCCATACATCCGCCGCTGTTTCCCATCATATGGGCGTATTCGCAAATTATGGCGGGCTTCCTGTCCGCCTCCGGCTTTTTCCTCTGTTCGTCGAGGTGCTTTTTTATGTCGGCGGGAGAGGCGTACATGGTCGAATACATGTCCACGTATTTCTGCCCATGGTCGCGGTCGAAGTGAATCATTCGCGAGGGGTCGCGCCTGCGGATTTTTTCGGCCGCCTCCGCGAAATGCTTGTTGTCGAGCGTTTCGTTGCATAGCGACCAGACCACGACGCTCGCGTGGTTCTTGTCGCGCTCCACCATGTTGTTGATTCTGTCCCAAATGGCGGCGCCCCACGTGTCCTTGTTCTTGAAAGGCGCCTTTTCCCCCATGCCGTCGAGTCCGTGCATCTCTATATTTGCCTCGTCTATGACGTACATTCCGAGCTCGTCGCAGAGGTCGTAGAAGTCGGGGCGGTTGGGGTAGTGCGATGTTCTTATCGCGTTGATGTTGTATTTTTTCATCTCGAGTATGTCGCGGCGCGCGGTTTCGCGGTCGATTGCCTGCGCGAGCTTCGGGTCGTGCTCATGGCGGTTTACGCCCTTGAAGAGCACGGGCTGCCCGTTGACGAGAATCTGCCCGTTTTTGCGCTCCACGCTCCTAAACCCGACTTTGAACGGAGCGTACATTTTGACGCCGGAGGCCGTCTCAAATTCGAGCAGGAAGTCATAGAGGTTGGGGATTTCCGCGCTCCATTGGCGGACGCGCTCGACGGGCGGGAACTCCCAGCGGCATATCATGAATTTTTTTGAGTCCACGCTCTTTGCGGACTCCGCTACGGACAGGAGCTTTCCGCCGTCGTACAGCATGCCTTTCAGCCTGAATCCGCGCGGCATGTCCGCCGCATTTTCCACTACGATTTCCGCGTCGAGTTTGCCGTCGCGGTATTCGTTGGCGAGCGCCGGTTTCAGGAAGACGTCCCTGACGAGTATTTCCGGAGTCCAGTACAAAGTGACGTCGCGGAATATGCCCGCCAGCCGCCAGAAGTCCTGGTCTTCAAAATACGAGCCGTCCGAATATTTGTAGACTTGCAGCGCGACGGCGTTTTTGCCGAAACGCAGGTACTTGGAGAGGTCGAATACGGCGGGCGTGCGGCTGTCCTGCGAATAGCCCACCTCTTTGCCGTTTAGCCATATCCTGAACGCGCTCGCCACCCCGTCGAATTTGAGGAACACCTTGCCGTTGCCCCAGTTCCGCGGCACTTCAAAGTCGCGGCGGTAGAGCCCGACGGGGTTGCGGTTTTCGGCGGGGCGGTTCGTGTAGCGCGCCGGAGGCTCGTCCATGACCCTCGGGGGATTTTTCTTGAAGGGATATTTTATGTTGGAGTAAAGCGCCGTGCCATGCCCCGACATTTCCCAGTTGGAGGGCACCTCTATATCCCCCCATGAGGAGTCGTCGAAATTTTCCCCGTAAAATCCCGCGGGAACGCGGGAAGGGTTGGGGCAAAACATGAATTTCCACGGGCCGTTCAGGGACATTTCGTAGGGCGAATATCCGCCTTTCAGCGCGGCTTCCGCCGTCGGATAAAATTTCATCGTGGCGGCGGCGGGCTCCTTGTTGATTCTGAAAACCGCCTCGTTCTGCCAGTCTTCGGGCTTTTCCGACGAATGGAGAACGGCCGCAGAAAACGCCGCCGCCAGTAATGGCTTGTAAAATGGATTCATGCAAAAGAAAGTTATTTCGGCGCGGCGCGCTTTCAAGCTTTAACGTCGGCAAATCTCCAAATTCCGCATTGTCCGCAAAAAAAACAAGCCCGCCGGTTTTTCGTCCGGCGGGCGGTTTGCGAAAAGCTATTCGGCGGATTCTCTCTTTTGGCGCTCCTTTATCAGCACTTCGTTGAAGGGGTTTTGGGCGGCCTCCGCCTTTTCAGCCTCCCTCTTCTTTTTATGCGCTTCGAGCGCCGAGGGGTATTTTTCGGGCGGAAAATATTTCAGGCACCACGCAACCTGGTCTTTTATGAGGCCGCTCGTGGCATTTGCGGGAGCCATGTTTATCGGCGAGAACCCGCGCCACGACCACACGTCGCCGCTGTCGGGCAGAACCGCCTGGATTTCGAGAGTGGCGTATGCCTGCGCGCCGGCGGAACCCAGCGAGAGGGGCTTGGAGGCCTGCATGAATACGGGGTCGGGCTCGGTCGATTCCGCCGCGGAGAGCGACATGCTCCAGAGAGGGCGGAATATTATCTGCGCCTCTTTCGCGTTTCCGACGATTTCGTATTTTTGCGCTTTCAGAAATTCCGCTACCGCCGCGCGGGTCTGGGCGTTTATTTCCGCGGCGCGCGCGGCAAAGGGGGTTCCGAGCCCCGACGGTTCGTCCACATACGCTTTGGCGAGGTTTGCGAAGGACGCGCCGTCTTTCATTTCCTGAGTGAAGTTCGAGCACCCCGCAAACAGCAAGGTTGCGCACGCCGCCGATATGGCCATCATCTTTTTCATATCTCCAAAAGTTTTCACTCTTTGCCGCCGCGTTCAACAACAAAATGAGCGCGCCTTTTGCGTTTTGTGTTGAAAGCTCAGGCGGGCGCGTATTATATCGCGGAGGATTTTTTATGGACAACACTCAAAGATGCATAGACGCCGTTTGGCAGGCCGTGCGCGCCGAGGCTGAAGAAGTCGCGTCGAGCGAACCGCTGCTCGCGCGGCTTGCTGACGAGGTGGTGCTCTCGCGCGGGAGCGTTTTCGAATCCGTGGGCGTGAGGCTCTCGCGGAAGCTCGGGCGCAACGCGATAGGCGAGGGCGACCTCTACGCGATTTTCATGGACGCCTTTTCGGACGACGAATCCATACGCCGCAACATCGTCTACGACATAGCCGCGATAAAGTCGCGAGACCCCGCCTGCACGGGCTTTCTGAACCCCATACTCTACTACAAGGGCTTCATGGCGATTTCCGCGCACCGCGTATCGCACTGGCTTTGGAACAGGGGCAGAAAGGCGGCGGCGCACTACATTCAGAGCATTTGCAGCGAGATTTTCGGCGTAGACATACACCCGGCGGCGCGCTTCGGAGGCGGCATACTTCTCGACCACGCGACCTCGTTTGTGGCGGGCGAGACGAGCGTGGTGGAGGACAACGTTTCGATTCTGCACGAAGTCACCCTGGGAGGCACCGGCAAATCGGTGGGCGACCGCCACCCGAAGGTGATGTCCGGAGTCCTGATCGGCGCGGGCGCAAAACTAATCGGCAATATAAAAATCGGAACCGGCGCGAAAATCGGCGCCGGAAGCGTCGTGCTCGACGACGTGGAGCCCCACACGACTGTCGTCGGAGTTCCCGCGCGGCCCGTAGCCTCGGACATTGAGGACGTGCCCGCGAGGGAGATGAACCAAAAGTTTTAGCCCGCGCTCCGGTTTTTCCGGCATCTTGGAATTTTTCCGGCGGGTTTCGGCGCGCTCTTTGCGGGGTTAGCGCGCTTTGTTTATTTCGCCGCGCCGCAGCAAAACCCGCGCTTTTGGATAGCTTCCGCCGCGGTTTGCAAAAAGCGCCCGCGGCTACTTGTCGGAAAGGATTTTCGGGTGGACGAGAAATTCCGCGGCCCAGGTCCCGAATTCTCCGGATTCGCCGTCCTCGAGGCGCAGGGCCGCCATGGTGCACGTTCTGAAAACGATTCTCGGCGAGCCTCCGCGGACGTTTAAAAGCAGGTTGGCGAGCTCCTCCAAAAACGGGTTGTGGGATACCATTATCAAATCTCCGCCGAAGGACGATATAGAGGCTATCGTCCGCGCGATTTCCGCGGGGTTGTCGACGGGCGTTATGTTGGAGACTTTCAGGAGCGGCGCGCGCAGGGCGAACGATTTTTTCGCCGCCTCCGCCGTCTGCGCCGCCCTCGCATACGGGCTGTGCCAAATCTGGACGACGTTTTTGAAGGTTTCGGCGTCGAAGAGCGAACAGAGCGACTTTATCTGCGCCCTGCCGCGCTCGGAGAGCCGCCTTTCCTCGTCCGGGCAGGTGTCGGCGGCCTTTGCGTGGCGCATTAGAAACAGTTTCATGGCGGTCTCAGACGGTTTTTGAAAAAGTGTTTTTGTGCTCCCCGAGCCTTCCGTCGAAGAGCATGGCGATGTTTCTCAAAAACAGCCGCCCGAGCGGGGTGACGGAAAATCCCCCCGAGCGGATTTCGACGAGCCCGTCGCTTTTCATTCCTTCCAGCTTTTCGAGCGCGCCTCCGAACTTTTTTTCAAAGTCTATCCCGTAGTTTGCGTAGTCAACGCGGAGCATGCACATTATGTCCATTATCACGGCGCGCCGCAGGATGTCTTCGCCGTCGAGCACGATTCCGCGCTCTATCGGAAGCCGCCCGGCTTCGACTGATTTTTTGTAGTCCTCCATCAGCTTGAAGTTTTGGCGGTAGGAGGTTTTTGTCTCTGAAATCGAAGTCATCCCGACCGCGAACAGATCCACGCCCGCCCGGGTGCTGTACCCCTGAAAGTTCCTGTGCAGGGTTCCGTTTTCGCGCGCCTTTATCAGCTCGTCGCCGGGCTTTGCGAAGTGGTCGAGGCCGATAAATTCGTAGCCCGCCTCCTCGAAAGTCCGCTTGCCGAGTATGAAGAGCTCAGCCTTTTCGTCCGACGTCGGTATGCCGCATTTTTCGAGCGACTTCTGCGCGGGCTTCACCCACGGCACGTGCGCGTACCCGAATAGCGCGATCCGCGCGGGCTTTAAGTCGAGCGCGTCGGAGAGCGTCTTTTTGAAGGATTCGCGGGTTTGCAGCGGGAGCCCGTATATGAGATCCGCGTTTATGGAGAGTATGCCGTTTGCGCGCAGCCGCTCAACGGCTTCGAGGTTTCTGGATTGCGGCTGAACCCTGTTTATTGCCTTTTGGACTTTTTCGTCGGTGTCCTGGACTCCTATTGACGCGCGGTTTACGCCGATTTTCGCGAAGGCTTCGACCTTTTCGGGCGTGAGCGTGCGCGGGTCGAGCTCGGCGGAAAATTCGCAGCCGTCCGCGATGTCGAAAAATCTTCGGACGATTTCGCCGAGGCGGGCGGTCTGGTCCGCCGACAGAAAATTCGGGCTTCCCCCGCCGAGGTGTATCTGGCGCAGCAGCCTTTTGGTCATTCCCGCCTCGCGCCAGTTGGAGAGCTCCGTTTCGACCAGCCCGAGATATTCGTCGGCGGACTTGCTGTCGCGCCCGAGGGAAGTCGTGCAGCCGCAGAATCGGCAGAGGTTCGAGCAGAACGGAATGTGGATATATAAAGACGCGTCGGGGATCGCCGGCATCGCGAGCCTTTCGAGGTTTTTTTTGTCGGCGTCCTTCGAGAAGTCGAGCGCGGTGGGATAGGAGGTGTACCTCGGGCCCGGAACGGCGTACTTTGCTATTAGGCGCTTTAAGTTTTCCATAAAATATTTACGCCCCCTCCGAGACGGCGGCGCAGAGAGCTTCGACGTTTTCGATTTTAGCGTCGGGAAGTATCCCGTGGCCGAGGTTGAATATGTGCCTGCCGAACGGCTTTTGCGACGCGATTATTTCGCGCGCCCTCTCCGCGACTTCAGCCGGCGACGCGCGGGAGAGCAGCAGGGGGTCGAGGTTGCCTTGGAGCGCGTAATCCCCCGGATTGGCCCCGCGTATTGCGGCGAGGTCGTTGCCAGTGTAAACGGAGTACGCGTCGGCTCCCGCGGAGGCGGTTTCGGGGAATCTGCCCGCCCCGAGGGGGGTGAATAAAAAGGTTTTAACGCGCCCTTTCAGCGCGCCCAAAATTCTGGCGTTCCATTTCCCGGACAGCTCCCAGTAGCCTCCGTCCGGTATGAGAAGCGCGTTGGAGTCGAAAATCTGGAAGGCGTCTATTCCGCATTCGGACTGCATCAGCGCATATTCTTCTGCGGCCTCGCAGAGGGCTTCCATGAGCTTCTCAAAGGCTTTCGGGGAATTTTTCACAAATTCGGAAAACTTCGGAAAAGTTTTCGAGCCGCCGCCTTCTACCATGTATGCGGCGAGTGTGAACGGCGCCCCGCAGAATCCGAAAACCGCCCTGTCCGGCAGTTGCGAGCGCAGAATTTTTATGTTTTCGGCGACGTACCCGAGATTTTCCCGCGCGCGCTCCTTCGGGGAAGCTATTTCGGCGTCGGATTCGTTTTTTACCGTCCGCTCCATCTCTATCCCCCCGCCGTCCTTGAAGCGGTACGGGAATCCGAGAGCCTCCGGAATTGTCAGTATGTCCGAGAACGCTATCGCGCAGTCGAACCCGAAGCGGCGTATGGGCTGCATGGCGGCTTCCGCAGCGAGCTCGGGAGTCTTGACTATCCCGAGGAACCCGCGCTTTTCCTTCAGCTCGCGGTATTCCGGCAAATACCTGCCCGCCTGCCTCATTATCCAGAGGGGAGGGCGGGAAGTCGGCCTGCCGTCGCAGGCGTCGAGGAAGAGCTGCCTCGGGGTTGTGTTTGCGGCGTCCATTCTATCTTTTTTTCATTATCGCGGCGGGGACGGCGTTTGCAAGTTTCGATTTAAAGAGCCTGAGAAACGCGAAATAGGCGGCGGCCGCGGCCGGAATTATCGCGGCGCACGAGAGCAGCGCGAGCGACTTACCATCCAAAAATTCGGCGGCTATGCACCGCGCGGCTACGGCGGCGGCGGTCATCGCGGAGCTCGCCGCAAAGATTTTGAAAGCCTCTTTGGAGATTCCGAGCGCGCCGAACTTCTTCCTGAGCCCCGACGATAGCATATGCGCCTGCAACGCCGCGGCTCCGGCGTTTGCCGCCGCCAGCCCCGCCGCCCCGAACGGGTGCATGAGCGCGAGCGACAGGGCGATGTTCGCCGCAAACGAGCACGCCGATATTTTTACGGGCGTTTTGGTGTCTTTGGCGGAGTGGAATCCGCGGGTGGCGAAAGTCGCTATCGAAAAAAACGGCAATCCCGCCACCGCCGCGATTACGACGGGCGTGCAGATTTCCACGTCGCGCGCGTTGAACACGCCCCATTGGAAGAGCGCCGCGAGGATGTCCGGAGCGAAGGCTATCAGCCCGAAGGTAGCCGGAACCGCCACGGCGAGCGTCATCAGAAAGCCCTTGGCGTATTCGCGCTTGTGCTCCGGCGCGTTTTCCGACGCTTTCAGCGCCGAGAGCCTCGGGAAAAACACGGTTGCTATGGCTATCGTGAACACCCCGAGCGGGAATTCGAGCAGGCGGCTGGCGAGGTACAGGGCAGGGATCGCCGCGTCGTTTAGCAGCATCGCCAGCATTTTGGAGACGAAAATGTTCACCTGTATTATCGCCGCTCCCGCGAGCGCGGGCAGGAACAGGGCGTAGAGCTCCCCGAGTTCGGGTGATTTGCCGAGGTCGAACTTGAACCTCCAGCCCTTTCTGTAAGTCCACGCCGCCGGAATCAGCATTTGCAGCGCTCCCCCGACGAGCCACGCGGCGCACATGCAGTATCCGAGGGCGATCTCGTCGGAAGAGAACGCGCGCGCGCCCAAAAATATCCCGCAAATTATGGATATGTTCAAAAGCATCGGCCCCACTGACGGAACCCCGAACGAGCCGAGCACATTGAGCGCGCTTCCGAAAACCGCCGCGAGGCATATCAAAAACATATAGGGCATCAGAACCGCCGAATAGCCCGCGCCGAGCAGGAAGCGCTGCGTCTGCATGTCCGAGCGCGCCGCGGCGAACGCCGCCGCAATTCCAGCCAGCGTCAGAACCGCGAGCAGTATCGCTGCCCGCGTCAGGACTTTGTTCAAAAAGTCGAATGCCGCCTTTTCTCCGGATTTTTCAAGGGTTTGGGCGAATATCGGTATCATCGCCGACGACAGCGCGCCTTCCCCGAGCAGTCGGCGGAAAAGGTTGGGGAGCGTGAAGGCGAAAGTGTACGCGGCGTTGACCGCCGACAGCCCGAGGAAAGCCATTGTAGCGGCGTCGCGCGCGAATCCGAGAGCCCGCGAGCCCACCGTGGCCGAGGATATTTTTATTATGTTTTTCAGCGGGCCTGCCATGATATTCCGCCCATGTTGCGCGGCGGGGGAGGGAATGTCAATTTTATTGCCCGCGGAACGGGGCGCGGGCTTTGCGTTTGCGGCATGGCCTGAAAAGGGGCTGGGAGGCGGGATGTCCGGCGCGGCGGGAGCGTCCTGAAAAAATTGCGGTTTGACATTCAAGCCGCCGCAAACTTTACTCCAACCAATGCGAAACGGTTTTTTCGCGCCCACAACGCAATAAACGTCCCACATGAAAAGCTTTTGGATATTCGCTGCGTCGCTCGCCCTGCTCGGGTGCGCGTCGGCCCCCGCTGAAAAAACGCGCGCGCAGATGCGCGCCGAAAAGGCAGATTCCGACGCCCTCATGATACTCGCCGAAGGGCTGCCCAACGCTCCGGTGTCGCGAGACTCCATACCGATAGGCGGAGGCGTTCTGTACATGGTGGAGAAAAGCGGAACCGGAAAGATATTTTCCCGCCTGAGTTCCGACGGCGGCAAGACTTGGTCGGAGCCCTCCGCCCTGAAATACGCGGACACCGGCAGGTACATTCTAAATCCCAACTCGCGCCCGCAGATTTTCGCGCTCCCGAACGGATCGGCGGTTTTGCTGTTCTACAACAACACTTCCGATTCCTACGACGGCGGAAACGTAATTTGGGGTTCCGCGGGCAGGCCGGTCGGCGGCGAAATCAGGTGGTCGCAGCCGCAGCCTCTGTTGGTTTCAAAATCGCCCGAAAAAAAATATTCACTGCCGTTTTTCTTTTCCAAAAACGGCTCCTATTGGCTATTTACCCGCAACGGCAAGCGCGGCGCGCTCCGGAAAGTCGGCGCAAATGCGGCGAAGTTTCTGGACTCCGACCCTGAGCGCACTCTCGCGACGCGCGGAATGCTGCTGAACCTCAAAAATATCGAGAGGGGAGGCCGCACCGTGCCCATGCCGCGCATTCCTGACGTCAAGAAGAGGGGGCTTACGGTTGAGTTCGTCGCGAATTTTGAGAACGCGGAGGCGGGAGTTCCGATTTTCGACAACACCGACGCCCAGGGAAAGGGCCTGAAAGTCGAGACAGCCCCCGGGCGGGCGTTTTCGATTTATTTGAACGACGGCGTGTCGCAGTTCGGCTGGACGACCGACGCCGGCGCGTACGTCCCCGGAAAAGACGCGCACATAGCGATAGTAATCGACGGAAAATCCAAGCTGGCGATGTCGGTGTACGACGGTCAGGTTTGCGACGGAGATTCCGCAAGGCCGTTCGGGTGGGAGACTTTCTATCCCGAAATATCGTCCGTCAACGCCTCCGGCAGCGCGGTGGTGGCGCGCGGGTTCGGCGTGGACATGAAGCGGTTCAGAATCTACTCGCGCCCGCTTTCCGTATCGGAAATAATCTCGAACAAAAATTCCGGAAGATAGACGCGGCTTTTCCCCGGACTTTCCAGCGCGGGGCATTAAAATCCTTGACACCCCGCATTGCGAATTGATTGTATTGACGAACAATTTGCCCGGATGGCGGAATCGGAAGACGCAGCGGACTCAAAATCTGGTTAAAAATCCTTTATTTATGCGGGTTTTCGGAAAAATGTTGCAAAAGTGTTGCAGAGAAAAATTAAAGAATTATTGCCAATCTGATAAATTTTTATAAGTAATTAGTTCTGTCTTAAGTGAATTTTTGGAATCTGTTTTAAATGAATTTTGCTAAAAAGCGGGCGGAGAACTTTCTCCGCCCGCCGATGGATTTCAGGCGTTAGGCCGCTGCGGCAGCGGTACCGGTCGTGGTCGTTTCACAGATAGGCTTGCACCAGACGAAGCGATTGCCGAGCGCGCTGTTTATCGTGCTATTAATCACAGCATTCTGGTTGGCGAGCACAGCGAGCCCCGCATCCGTCTTTTGCTGGTTGACGTTCTGCGAGTTGATTACGGCAGCCGTCGCCGCGGCGGTAGTGGCCGCGTAGAACTGGTTCTGCTGCATCTGGCTGAGCTGGCACTTGATTTCGTTTATGCCGGCGGTGTTGCAGGCGATTCCGGCCTCCTGCAAGCCTTGCGATTTCGCGGCCATATAGCGCGCGCCCTCGTCGTTGCGGCGGGAGCCCGCCCAGACGGCAAGCCCGCCGACGGCCAGAAACGCGACAGCCGCGGCGGCCACGCCGCCGGCGCCCCATCCGCAACCGTCATATCCTCTTTCAGTGTAGACGTGTTTTATTTCGTCCATGATTTTTTCCTTTTTTTAGTTGTTGTTTTGTCCGGCGGAAACAGTCCCGCCGGAAGTGGGTTGCTTGTTGGGGGCTTCGAGCTTTTGCGCGATGCTTTCGAGGTCGATGTCGCTCGATTTTTCCACCTCGCTGCCGACCACCCCGACGCCCGCGGCTTCCGCCGCCTGCCGGAATTTTCTGTCGGCCTCCTCCGCCGCCTGCTGGACCTGTTCGACGCTCATCCTGCTTTCGAGCTTGAAGATTTTCTGGATCTCCCTGCCGTTGAACTTCGCGTAGCCGGCGGCGAGAATGCGCGCCTCAATCGGCGTGAGGCATCCGTAGCCGGAAATTTCCGCAAAGACGCTTGCGAACTTTTCCATGCGCTCCGCGTCGGTCGAGCGGAAGCCTTCGCGGTTTTGGTACGCCCTGATTCCGCCCGAAACGAGCGATTCGACGGTTTTTCCGAAGCTTTCGGCGCTCCAGTCCATCGACTTCAAGAACGTGCGGGTTGCGTCGTTTTTGAGGGCGAGCTCCGCGACGAACTCGCCGATTTTTTCGGGGTTGTTGAGCGCCGCCTCGACGATTTTGTTCTTTGCGAGGCTCACGAGATTTCCGATTAGTTGCGTATCTTTTTGCATGTTGTCCTTCACAGCTTTTGGGCTACGATGTTTGCGATGAAAGTAATCACGCCGACGGCTCCGACCGCGCGCCACTTGAAGGCTTCCAGCGCGCGCACGCGCACGTCGAGGCCTTTGAAGTTCCCGTCGCACTCCGCCCCGAGCTTGTCGATTCGCTCGTCGCAATCCTTGCCGAGCTTGTCGATTCGCGCGTGAAGAGGCATGCAGACGTCCTCGCGGTGCGCTTTGAATCGCACGTATTCCTGCGCGATTGAATCCATCTTCGCCTCTCTCCGCAGCGCGTCGGCGCGCATTTCTTCGAGAGACCGCTTGATAGATTCCTGCGCAGTTTCAATTCGCGCTATTCTGGAATGGTCGTCGTCGGGCACTATCATTCCCCCGCCGGTTCAGCCTGCGCGTTCTCCGCGCCGTCGGCGGCGTCCGGTTTTTCCGCGGCTTTTTCCGCCTCTATTCCGCCGCCCGTTATCGAAAGCGAGTATTTCGAGGCGTCTACTATCGCGGGCGCGAACTTGGCGATTTCAACGGCGGCGTCTTTGTCGGTGAAGCTCGCAACCGTGTTGTCGAGGCTCCCGCCGTTTATGCCCCAGTCGGAATACCCGATGTTGAAACCCCAGCCGCCCTGATGGAGCACCCAGTTTTTCTCGCGCGAGTTCTGCGCGAGAATCACAAACGGGTTGCCGCTCGTCTCCGTAGTTTTTACGCTCGCTACGGTCTTCCCGTCCGCGGCGTAAGTCGTTTCCGTTATTGTCGTCGTCGAGCACCCCGCAAGCCAAACTGCCCCGAGCGCGAACATTGCCATCGCGATTTTTTTCATGCGTCTTTCCTTTCGTTTATCTTCAAAGCGTTGTTCCTGTAAGCCACGCACCACGCGGATTCCCCGCCCGCCTCCAAAAGGCGGTAGGCGGCCACAATTTTTCTTTCGTCCCAAAGGCGGCAAAGCCAGCCCCGCAAGCCGCCGCCCTCGTGCCGGTAGCGGACTTCCCTCAATCCGTTTTGCAAAAATTCCTCGTCGGCTTTACGCCGGCTTTCCGGCAGGCCGTCGGAATGCTCATACCGCCAGTCGTGGATTGCGGCGGTCGCCTCCGCGCAGGCGTAGGCTTTCGTGAGGGCCGCGCGCAGCTTCTCCGGCATCGCCGCGCTGCCGACGCCGTTGCACGCCTCGCATAGCGCGTCCAAGCTCGCCCCCGCGAAGTCGTCCGGAAACGACAGCCCCGCCGCCTTCGCCACGGATACGATTTCAAGCATTTTGTCTTTCGTATACATGCGCTACCCCTCCGCGGAAGTTTCCGGCTGCGCGTTTTCCTGCGCGTCGGCGGGCGACTCGGACTCTTCGGACGGAGCCGTGAACGCCGCAAAAAGGCTTTGAAGCGGCACGATGGAGTTGAGCCTGCCGACGTCGCTTTCGGTATAGGCAATGGGGCATTCGCCAGGCGCGGGCGTCCCGTCGCTGTCTATGTATTTTCCGCGAATTACAAGCCCCGTAAGGTTGTACTTTGCGCCGTTCGGGAATGTTATCTGTATCATATTAGGCGTTTTGTTCGTTGGGTTTTAAAGGCGTCAGACGCTTTGGTTGTTAGCGTTAATAAGGTCGCCGAGCCGCTTGATTGCCGTATCGCGGGAACCCTTTACCGTCCCCGTCCAGGCCGCGTCGCCGGAGCCGCCGCTCTCGACGACGGTCGCGTCGTAGGCGTTGCCGGAAACGTCCGGAACGTAGCGCGTCGCGCCGACTGCGATTGAATAGTCTTCGAGCGCAAGCAGCGCGCGCTGCGCCGCCGACGGGTCGTAGAGCGCGGGCGGGACAAGCTTGCCCGCCGCGTAGTCGGCGACAGTATAAGGCGCGCCCGCCGCGTCCATCTGAAAATTGAATATCCGCGCGCGGGACATGCGGACGGGAACTTTCGCCCCGCCGACATTTGCGGCGTTGGCGTAATTGTCCGCCTGCGCGACGACAAGCGCGCGCGCAGACGTTATGTCCGCCGCAGTCATGGTCTGCTGAATTGCGCCGGTTGAAAGCGCGACGCCGTCCAGATACATTGCAAACTCCGACGGCTTGCCGCCCTCTATCGTCCCGCCGACGCATACGACGAGCGTGTGCCTCCCCGTAGGAAGCCCCGCGCCGCCGTTTGTGCTCTGCGCCGAAAACTGCGCCGAAAGCGGCGTTGCGTCCGCGTTTGCGCAGTGGAAAAATATCTCGCCGCTCTCGTAATACCGCAGGAAAAAGCCTTTGAACTGCGCGGGCGTCGTATATTCCACGTCGCGGTTCCCCAAAAATATAATGCCGCTGCCCGTCCCGCTGCCGAGCCCCTCCCATGAATCGACGTCGTATTCGATGCAAAGGCTAATCGGCAGCGATACGGGCAAGTTCGCAAAAGACGCCACGGACAACACGCCGCGGTTGAACCACAGCCGCCCCGCGCCGAGCTTCGAGAGCATGAGCCCTCCCGCGTCGGTTTCCTGCGCTATCTGCGCGGCGGCTTCCGCCGCGTTCTTTGAGGCAAGCGCGTTTGATTCCGACTGCGCGGCGGCCGTTGCCGACGCCTGCGCCGAGCTTGCCGAAGACGCCGCATTCGTTTCCGATTGAGCTGCGGCAGAAGCCGAGCCGGACGCCGCCCCCGCGCTCTCCGCCGCAGACGTTTTGGAGCCCTCGGCTTCCGTCGCGCTATTTGCCGAATTTGTCGCCGCGTCTTCCGCCTGCGCTGCGCTCTCCGCCGCAGACGTTTTGGAGGTTTCCGCGTCCGCCCCGCTGTTTGCGGCAAGCTGCGCGTAATAGTACGCCGACCCCTTGTCGGCTTCGTTCGGCGCGGCGCCCGCAACGATTGACGGAGGCGTGTCGTTCGTGCCTATCGCGTAAAATTTCGCCGCCGCCGTCATGTTGGCGAGTTCCTGCGAGGCGATTGTGAGCGTCGCGGCGTCGGGTATTACGTTTGAAAGTATTGTGCACTCCGCCTGCAGCAGGGTGGCGGTTTCCCCGCCGTCGGATATTTCCGCGAACTCGGCAAGCGCCGATATGCTCGCCGAGCCCCCGAGCGCCATGAGCGCCTCGACTGTCGCGAGGGAAAGGTCAAACTCCATCGCGCCTTTAATGCTCTCCGTGACGGTTTCGACCTGCGCTTCCGTGACGGTTTCGGTGCGCGTCTCGGTCGTTTCCGTCGTGGTTGTCTCGCCCGTCTCGGGATCGGTGACGGTCGTTTTTGTCGTCACGGAAACGGGCTTTTCCACCTCGACGTACTTCGTCGTGGAAGTCGTCCGGTCGACGTCCAGATAAGATACGTTCGACATGGACGACAGCAGGCTGAGCTTAAAGGCTATCGCCTGCTGGGCGGCGGTCGAATCGTCGCCGGAAACTATCGGGCTCGAATAGACGTAGGCGTCGGGGTAGAGGGTGTTCTTCGCGGCGATCTGGTCGCGCGCGCCCGCGGTTTTCCAGAAAATTTTATAGGGCCCGCCGGCGACTCCCACTACCTTTACGCCGCCGGCCCCCGAGACGCCCGCGAGGGCGTTGAGCGCGCTTTCGACGTCGGAGGGCGAAGCCGCGGCGGAGAGTTCGGGCGTCGAGTCCGCGCCGTAGGAGAGTATGTAGTTCCCGCCGGTCGCCCTCCCCGAAAGCCCCAGCGCGAAAACGTAGTCTTTTGAGGCGTCGAACGCGGCGAGCTCGCCGCCGTCGTAGAGTTCGACGCGCATCCGCAGGGTGTTGCCGAGGGTGAAGACGGGCAGGCTGCCGGAATAGGCGGAGCGCGGGTTTGGGGCGTCGACGTTTATCGATACGATTTTTTCTGCGGCCATACAATACGGCCGCGGCGTCAAACGGAAGATATGCGCCCGCAGCGGATTTTGGGAATGAGCGCGTCGAGAACGGGGGAGGGCAGGCGGTATCCGCCGCCGCAAATCGGGCAAAAATAATAGCTGTCCTGCCCCGCCTTGACGAGGCGGGCGGAGTCTTCGGCCACCAGCGAATGCGGGCGGACCCCCGCGGCGCAGATTTGCACGCACGTTTTGGATTCGGAAATCGCGCTCGCCCATACGTGCGGGGTCAGAACGAGCACGAGCGCCCTGTGCGTTCCGCGCGGGTCGGAGTAGCCTTTGGACTGGAGCGAAGCGACTTCAAGGCGCCGACCGTCGAGCGAGTAAAGCCCCCAGATCAGCGAGCCCGTGTAGCGCGGCGTCTGCGCAACCCCCGTAATGCGCGGATAGCCGCAAAAGCGCAGGACTGCCGCGGGGTTGAAACCGCCGGCGCAGAGCCTGGCGGCGATGGAGCCCGCAAATTCAGCACGCGAAGACATAGGGCGCGGCGATTTCGTAGATGTTGCCCATCCACTTTGTGACGGTCGCGTCGGCGTATTGGTAGGCCTCGCGGGCGTCGGCCATGGCGAGGTATTCGTCGGCGGTCGGGACCGTGAGGTTCGACAAAACCGTGATTTCGCTTGTGCCCGCGCTGCCGGGGTCGCTGCGGTAAAAGGGCGTCAGCTTTTGGGGCAGCACCAGCGGCGTGTCGGCCGAAGAGAGAAGCCGGTAGGAATAGCGCGTAAAGCCGTCCACGGTCGCCACGCGGGCCGCGCGCGACTTGTTTTGGTACCACGACGCCGTGAGGTACTGCGGAATCGTGTACATGCCGTAGCGCGGGGCGTCGGACTCCTTTATGCGGCAGACCCCCTCCGGCGTGCAGTACGCCCAAAACCTCAGATAAGAGTTGTAATCTCCGACGGGGAAGGCCATCAGCAGCGAATTCCCGCGCCACGCAGCCGGAATGCCGTTGAAGTAATAGTAGCCGCCCGACAGCGCCGAGCTCACCCACGCGCGCTGCCACGAGCCCGCGGGCATGTTCAGCCCGAACAGCTGGACGTTCTGGGCCCCGCGCTCGATATGGTCTTGCGGAACCGCCGCGAAAGTCCGGCTGACGCGGGCGAGGCCGCATTCCTCGCCCGAAGACTCCTGCGAGACGAGGAGCAGTCGGTCGTATTCCACGCGCACGAGGGAAGCGGTTTCCGCGTCTATGTCCGTGTCGAGCGGCATTGAAAGCCGGTAGCGCGAGTCCACGAGATAGTCGCGCCTGACGACTATCGACTTGTGGTCGCCGTAGTCCTCGAACGGGTAGGATATTTCTATGGGGCCATCGGGATAGCCCCACTGCCGCAAAGTTGACTCGGAAATCCGCGTAAAACGTCCCATCACCTTGTCTCCTGCAGGCCGTTGACGAGCGTTTCAAGCGCGGCGGCCGTTTTCTTCGTGTTAGCGTCTATGTCTTTGAGCTTCTCGACTTGCTCCTCGGAGGGATTCGCCGCGAACCCCTCCTGTTTGTAAGCCTCTTGCAGGCGGTTGAAGGTTTTGGTGTCCCCCCTGCGCCGGGCTTCCCTGCCGGCGGTCTCCAAATCGGAGCGGCGTTTGTCGGTCGCCTCCTTTTCGTACTTGTCCGCCTGGTCCGAGTAGCGGGCGTAGTCGTTCCAGCGGCCTTTCGCCCGCGCGTCTTCCGCCTTATCCCTGTAGCGCTGCGCTTTTGAAGCCTTGCTCTGCGTCTGCCCCTCGCCTTTTTCGGAAACGAGGTTGAGCATTTCCTGCTGGGCTTTTTTTGCGTCGGAAGCGATTTGTTTCACGAGGTTTGCGCGCTCCTTGTAAAGTTTTTGCAGCTCGTTTTCCGCTTTTTTTTGTTCCTCCTGGCGTTTCTTTTCGTCTTCAGCCCGCTTCTTTTCCGCCTCTTCCGCTTTTTTTCTGTCGGCCTCGGCTTTTTTTGCCCTCTCCGCGTCCTTTTTGGCGTTTTCCTCCTTGAGCTTCTTCTGGGCGGCTTCCAAAGCGATTGTCTTCTCGACGATTTTTCTGTAAATTTCGACGTCCTCCTTGCTGCCCTCCGCTACGAGTTCCCTGTCCATTTCAAGGTATTTTAAGTCGCGGGTAAGATTAAACACCTTTTGCTCAGCGCTCATATACGCCTCTCGGGAGGCTGTTAACTTCTTTTCAAGCTCGTCCAGCGAGTTTAAATTTTTCCAGCGCTCTTCCGCAGCCTTGGCGCGCTCCGCCCTCAGCTTTTTCTCGGCTTCCATGGTGGCCGCGATATAGCGTTCGTTCGATTCTTGGAGCCGTTTGTTCGCCCTTTCTCTCGCGCGGGACCCCAATTCTTGAAAAGTAGCTACTTCTATGACGGCATCAAAAATTTTCGACCAGCCGTCAAGAATCATCCCGCCGACCTTTTTTGCCACGTTCCCGACATTTTCAAGGCTGTCATTGAAGTTCTCCGCCGCTGCGGCCGCTTCGTCCATCCCCTTTGCGTCGAACATTTGGGTGACGGCGTCCTTGCCCTGGCCGAGTATGCGTATCATTTCCATGGCGTTTTCGCCGAAATACCTGTTGGCTTCCGCTATCGACAGAGTCCCCTCTTCGACGCGCTCCGCCAACTCTATCATGGCGGTTTTCACGTCTTTGCCGTAAGTGCGCGCGAGCGTCTTCAAGCCGACGTCGAGCTTTTCCGCGCCCACGCCCGCAAGGGAGGCCTGGTGGCTTATTTCCTGCATGGCCGACGCCGTCACGCCTATGTCGCGCGCGCGCTTGGCGAGCCGGTCGAGCTCGTCTATAAACCCCTTGATCGCGGAGAGTCCGAAACCTACGCCCAAAACGCCCAATGCGCCTTTTGCGACGCTTGAAAACTTTTTTAATTGCCCCTCCGCGTCGGCGAGGCCGCGCGCGAAGGGCGCCGTGTTTATCCCGAGTTTTGCAAGCAGCGTGTCGGCCATAATCAACCCTTTCTTTTGCGCGCCTCTATCCGCGCCCTGACAATCTTGTCCGCCGCGACGTCCGAGAGCTGGCGCCAGCGGTATTGCGGGTTTCTGCCCTCGCGTATCAGGTGCAGGTACTGGTAAATCTGCGCCATAGGCAGCCCGAGTATGCGCGCGGCGTCCCAGCCGTAGGCCGAGGCGATTTCGTCGACATACACCGAGGCGTTGACGTAATGCGGCGGCTTGCGCTTTCCCGCGGGCGGCGGGGCGTCGGGCGCTCCGGAGTCCGCGAACATTTCGTCGAAGTAGCGCGCGGCTTCGGCGCAGATTTCCGCGGCGCCGAATTTTTTTGCGACCCGCGCCGAAAACTTCCGCGCGCAAATTCCCCTGTCGCGCGCCTCCGAGACCACGTAGAGCGCCTGCAGCGCGGACACGGGGTCTATCCTGCCGCCGCAGTAAAACGGATTTTCGGCCATCTGCAGCAAAACCGTGTCGCGAAGAGTCAGCAACCGGAGGCTTTCGCCGAGCGCGCCGCACGGGTAGGGTTCGCCGCAGAAAGCGCGCAGCCGCAGGCGGTTTTCGCGCTCCGCCGCCGCTTCAAACTCGGCGATTAGCGCGTCCATCAGTCGGCGGGCTCGGAAACGACGCGGTCGCATTCCATAGTGTAGGTTGTCACCGCGCCGTTGCTCACGCTCTTTGCGATCGTTTTTATCCGCCAAGTGATGTCGTCGTGCTCAAAGGTCGCATATTTCTCGGGGAGGGCGTCGGAAGCTTTTATTTTGCGGAAGGTGAACGAGCCGGTCATTTTGCCTTCCGCGTATATGCTGTCGACGTATTCGCCCTCGCTGTTGTTGACGTCGACCTCGGTGACGTTCGGGGACGGGCTGTATGAGTCGAGGAAGTACGACACGCTGTTTATCGTGAGGTCGTCGGTAGGGTATTCGAATTTTGAGGGATTTTGCACTGCCATAAATTTCCTTTTATTTGATTTTGCCTCTATTGATAGCGCCCCTCGTCAAACGCATGGGCGGCTACCGGACGTCGAACGCTTCGGGGGAGACCATGTACAGCAGGTCGAACGAAAGGGCGGTGAGGTCGGCCTTGTAAGCGTCGTCGTAGGCGGAAGCCTCGCCCGCGAAATCTATCTGCGAAATCAGAAGCGGGGAGAGCGGCAGGTTGTCAGAGTCCATCGCAAAGCCCGCAGCGAACGCGGCGCGCAATCTCGCGACGAAATCGAAGTGGGCGGAGGGCGAGCTCTCGCGGCGGCTCATGTACTGGACGGAGAGCGAGCCCGCAAAAATGTAGTCTTCGTGCCAGCCGGTAAGGGGCGTCTTGACGGTCTTGTTCTGCGCGGCTCCGGGCTCGAAGTCCACAAAGATGCACGGCGTGGCGATGTCGTCGGCGGCGTAGGTGGAAACCGCGCCGACCTCCGGAAATACGCTTTTGAGGTAGGAGACCGCAGCCTGCTCGAAAATTTTTTTGTGCGCGCAGAGGGCGGAGAGCCTGGCGTGGACGTCGGGGTCGTATTTCATACGTATTTTGATATGGTGAGAATATAGCAGTCGGAGCCCAGCATGGGCTGAACCTCGGCTATGTCGTAGCGGACGCCTCCGACTTTCAGGGCGCTTTTGTTAGAGACCGGCACGGGAGCGCCCGCCTCGAGCGCGACAATCAGCTCGGCGCCTTCGGCCGCGTCGAGAACGCCGGCGAGCTGGAGCTTGCGGGAATTGCTTATGTCGCCCAAACGCGCGGGGACTTTTGCGCCGTCGAGCTCGGCGTCCGCGGGATTGCGCGCTATGTTGGAGAGCACGAGCCTGCGCGCCGCGAGTCTGTTTATCGAAATGTCCATTATGGTTGGGGGCGGCGGATTTTCCCCGCCGCCCCCGTTTACGCTGTCAGTTTTTGGCGGGCCTTGCCGGCTCCTGCCCGGGCGTTTTTTTCGCCGCGGGCGGGCGGGAAGGGGAGCGCCATCTCTTGGTTGCCGTAAGTGTTGCGAGCGCGACGGAGGCGAGGCGCCCGCCGGCTATCGCCGCGCGGAACTCCGCCTTGCCGTCGCCGGCGACGAGCCGGATTTTGCGCCTGCCTTTAAAATCGGCCGTAATCAGTGCGCTCTGCCTCATGGCTTAGCCCTCTCCGCTGGGTTCGACCGGATCGGGCGTGCCGTCCTTGACGACGAACAGGGCGTCGGGGTTGAGCGCGCTCATTCCGTAGTAAATCTCGAGGATTTGGCGGGTGATTTCGGGGTTCTGCTGCTGGTAGGTGCGCAGGACGAAATTCAGGCCGCTGCCGTTGGGGTCGACGAGGAGGTCGCGGATTTGCGCCTTGTCGCTCGCCGCGGGTATCGGCGGCTGGACGATCTTTGTTCCGAGCGCGAGCGCGGACTTGTGGACGATGTAGCCGACGACTTTGTTTTCGGCGGTCCCGAGTCCGGGCTGCTCGTAGATGTCGAAGCCGCCGAGCCTGCCGATTTTGCCCTCGCGGATGACCTCGTCGGAGCCGAGGGCGGAAGCCGTCTTGAGGGCGGGGTCTTTCTTGAGCTGGGTGGCCAGCGACGTGGAAATCACGAGCGCGCGGTTGTCGAGCGGCCAGTCCTTTTCGGCGCACGCGCCCGCGAGGTCGATCACGTCGTCGGCGTCGAAAGTCCCGACCTCGACGGTCTTGACGTTCGCGCTCTTCTGGAACTCCGTTTCGATGTCGGCCCAGAGCCCGAGCCCGACCTTGCCCGCCATCTGGGCGATGTAGTTGCCGAGCGACTCGATTCCGCCCGCTTTCGCCACGTCCCAGAACGGGAGCTCGCCGGGGAAGCCGATAGTGTTGGTTATGCTCACGTCAATTCCCTTTGCGCCGACTTTCGAGAACGAATAGCCGGTGTCGGCATCCGGCTTTTGGGCGGCCGCCGTAATGCTCACGTAGGGTATTTTGACGATGCAGCCCTTTTCGCCGACGCCGTCCTCAAACTTGGTCGAGATTGCGTTGAGCGCGGGGATGCCGCGTATGAAGCCCGAAACCGCGAATTTCGCGAGCCGGACGAGGTCCATGTTGGTAAATGCGCTTGCCATGATTTTTTCCTTTCGAAGATTTTTTTAGTTTTTGCCCAGGGCTCCGAAATCGCGCGCGAGCTTTGCGGCTCCGGCGGTGTCGCCCTTTTCTATTAACGCGGAATAGCGCGCCTCAAAGTCGGAGAGTTTCCGCTGGTCGCCCGAATCGTCCGGATTGCCGACGCTGAAATGCCCCATGCCTTTGAGCGCCGAAAGCTCCTTTTCCGCGTCTTCGAGCTTTTTGTCGCTTTCGCTCTTTCCGGCCTCGGCAGCCTCAAGCTTTTTTTCGAGCTCCCCGCAACGGGCTTCCAGCGCGGCCAATTTTTCTTTGAGGTCTTCGAGCTCGGTTTCGCTCTCGACCTGTTTTTCGATTTCCTCCTCGGTCGCGTTCTCGTCGGCCGAGAGTTTGAGCGCCGCCCTTGCGAGCTTTGCCGAATCAGCCGCGTATTTCGCGGCGAAGTATGCGAGCTTTTTGTTCGCCATGTCTGTCTCCTTTGGTTGAGTTGTTGCCGCTTGCGCGTCGTAAAGTCCGTTCGGATTCGCGGCGGGCGAGCCCACGAAATCGCATGAAAAAATCTCCGTGAAGCGGATGGACGGATATTCTCCGAGGGCGCCCTCGGGCCGCTTCTTAGACGACCAATAGTCTATCTCCGTGCCGTCGCCCATGACCCATACGAGGTTTGTCATGCCGTTCAGGCTCAAGCCTATCGACTGCGGGGCGATGGACGCGCACTCTTCTATCGAAGCCCTGCTCTTGGCGTCGGCGGACGGGCGGAAGGAAAATTTGCGCGCAACGACCCTGTCGCCGTCTATCGCGAACCCCTCAAAGAAGCCGAGTATGTCGCCGACGGAGTCCGCCCAGGCGCGGCAGTGCGAATCGTACGATTTGAGCGGCTTTTCGCCGAGGCGCTCGACGACCGTTTCGAGCGTCCTGGCGTCGGCGACGCAGTCGTGGTTTATCGCAGGCCCGACTGTTATGAGCGCGACGTTTCGCAGCCCTCCCTCCGCGGTAGAGCCCGTTTCGAGCGCGCTGAAAGTTTTGTAGCCCTCTTTTTTGTCTGCCATATAAATATGGCCGGACTGTCAAACGGCGGGGAAAAAAACTTTTTCTTTTTTTAAAAAAAATCGCTTGACTTTTTTAAAAGTTATGCGCGAAACAAAAGGAAAACCGCGGCGTAAAAAAGGGGACTAAGCGCGGCCCGTACAAAAAGCGCGGAGCAGAAGCGAGGGCGCAATTCACGCTCGTCCTAAGCCGCGAAGAGCGCGCAAAAATAGACGCCATGCGCGGCGACATGAGCATGTCGGCCTTTATCCGCAAAAAACTGGGGTTATGACGCGGCGGGGTCGCCCTGTTCGTCTCCCGTTTCGGAGGGGAGCGCAAAGGGCGCGGAGCTGTTTTGCGGCAGGCACGCCGAAATCTCCGCCACGCTCAACCCCGTCTTCGCCGCGGCCTCTTTGAGCGCGGACGCCATGCTCACCGCGTCGTCGACCTGCTGCTTTATCAGGTCGTCGGAGTATACGCCGCGCTCGGCGAGCACGTCCTGCCGGCTTTTGAGGCCCGCCTTGACGTAGGAAATGTCCGCCGAAGCCGCCTTTTGCTCGTCTATTTCACGAATGGCGGGATAGACGAACTGGATGGAGTCGACTATCGCGGGGATTTCGTCGAACGCGAAGCCTTCGAGCTCGCCGGAGCCGATGGAAAGGGCAAGCAGCCAGCCGACCGCTCCCGACAAAAAGCGCGAATACATTTCGCGGTCGGCGTCGACTGTCTTGCGCCATTGGATTTTCGACGCGCGCGAAGAGCTGTAATTGCTCCGGCGGTATCCGACGAGAGCCTCCTCGACCGGAATTCCTATCGAGTTGCACACAAAGTCAAGGTTTGTCATCAAAAAAGCGTCGAAGTCGGCGGAGTTGAATTTCGTCTCAAGGCTTTTGATGTCCTCGCCCACTTCGAGGTAGCCGATAGAATTGGGGTTGATCTTCTGGTACTGCGTGCGCGCCGTCATGCGGCCCGCCCAGTCGTCCACCTCCCCGTTTTCGTCGGGGTTGTCGTCGTAATACGCCTGCAGCTGGGCGGCGACTTCGGGCGCCATGTTCTTCGTGACGAAATAGGCGACGGTGGACTGAATCTTCACCTGGTTGAGTTTGTATTCGCAGAGGTCGGCGATGTCCTGGAGCGTGCAGATTGCGGCGGACAGGCGGGGAGGGTAGCGGACCTCTTCGGCGCGCGTCGGATAGCCGAGATGGAAGACGAAGCCGGCCGGAACTTTTACGCTGTGGTTTTCGTCGTAGCACATGGAGCCGTTTATGCGGCGCCCGAAACGGTAGGCGCGCACGCTCCCGTCCGCCGCATAAATTATGCCGTCATGCTCGCGGCCGGGCTCTTCCGCGCTCCCCTGCGACGGCGAGCCGCAGTATTCGCTCGGAAGCACGCGCAGCTTGCCGCCGCGCATTTTTACGACGAAGCATTCGCCGCCTATGAGCACTTCGCGGATAATGACCTGCATCATCGCGGACAGGCTCGACGCCATCGGCGAGACTCCGTAGCGGATGGCCGAAAACTTTTTTATCAGCCAGTCCTCGAGGCGGTCGTTCGTCGCGGCGTCGGCGTAGACCGCGTGCGGCGTGGGGGCGCCTATGCCGAGCGCGTAGGCGGTGAGGATTCCCGCAACGCGGCTGTCGTTGCGCATGGCGCGCCGCAGCCACGCGATGAGTAGCGTGCGGTCGTAGAGCGGAAGCATGTCGCGCTCGGCGCGCGTGGCGGTGTCTCCGAAGAGCTGGCGGAATACCGTGTTTTTCGTGGCGTCGTAGCCGCCCCAGTAGTAGGCGCCCGGCACGGACGAATAGGCGCGGCGCTTCGGCTTGGATTTCGCGGGGGATTTCGCGCTCATGCGTCGGTCCTCCTGACGACGGCCACGTTAAACGGGCTCCCGCCGCCCGAGGGCGTGCCGTCTATCTGCTCGTCGAGCTTTTCAAGCTGGCTGTAAAGCGTGTCGAGCCGCGCCCGCCATTTGAGGTTCTCGGAAAAATTCGCGCTTATCCCCTGCGCGGACGAGCTGTCGCCGAGCTCGTGGCTCGTCGCCAGACGCTTTTCTATCAGCTCGATTTCGGCTTTAACGCGCTCGCGCTTGGCCTTTAAAAAATCCAAAAAAGCAGCCATACAATACGGCCGCAAAGTCAAACGAAGAGGTTATTTTTCTTTCCAGGGGACAAAATTTTTCCAGTCTGCAGGAAATCCCAATTCTTCAATTTTATGTAATTTAAGAAAGTTAATAATATCATCATGCCATCTGCTTTGAGGGCGAATGATATTCATAAAATATTTTAAAATACACAACAAACCATAAACTTGGTTAAAATTCATATTAGGATTCCAATCTGAATATTTATTTTTATTTAATTCACGCGGTTTCCAGGTAAAAGTTTTCCGCCAAAATCTGGCGTGATGGCAACACACATTTCTAACAATAGAAAGAAATTGCAACCAATTTTCAAAAACAAAATATTCGAGATTGTACTCTTTTGCTATTTCTTTTTTTATTTTGGGAATTAAAAGTTTATAATATTTTGAAACTGTACCAAATGACAAGATTTCAACCAACATCCAAATTGGTAGATACTCTTCGTCATATTCATCCTTAAATTTTTTTACAAATTCTTCCGTAGAGCGCGTTGTTTCACTTTTTGCTGCATCTAAAAATATTTCGTAAGCATTCTTATACCCATCCTTAGTTAAGAATTTCTTAACTAAAAATTTTTTGTTTAAATAAGATAAATTTAAATGCGGGAAAGGGGAATTTGATTTTATGGCAAGAATATTTGCGAGTTTTGTTTTAAAAGAAACTTCAATTCTTTCTACAGAATCCATTATCAATAAGCGCAATCGCCTATCGTTTCTGTAGTCTTCCCAGATGGTTTCAAAAGTTAGGCCTTCGTTGAACTTGTGGTCTTCTGGCGACCTGTAAAACCTCCAAAAACCGCTAAGCCTATAATAGCTCGTATGGGAAAGTATTTTTTCCGCATCGGGAGTAATAACCATGCCGTCTTTGCTTAAAGAATTTATTTGTTCGGGAAAGGTTTGAGGAGGATCTTTATATTTAGGCTTACTCATAAAATAAAAAAGCCCGTCTCTATTGAGCTTATCCAAAAAAGGACATAGGCCTGACGAGCTGTGTTGTTTTTTAAAATCGCAGATTTTTTTGCAAATTCAAGCATAAAAATTAATAATTATCTTAAATCATACGTAGTCGACCCACGGGTACTGTTTGCGGACTGTGGCGGCGGAGTCGGCGAAGCCGCGGCGCAGGGATTGCGCCAGGTATTTCTGCCGGCCGATTACCGTGCGCCTGAACAGGGCGGCGTCGCGCCGCGAGGCTATCGCGGAAGAATTGTAAATCGTAATGGAATACATGTCGCCCGCGCCGGAAACTTTCGCGCTCGACAGCCCCTGCGCCTTGTTCACCAGCCCGAACACCTTTTGCGTTATGCCGCCGCCCTTCGGAGGCAGCGCCGGAATCGTCCCGCGCGAAAAGCCGAGGTCGAGCAACACCTTTACCCACGTCGCTTTCGTAAGCCCTATATTGCCGGCGGCGCGCGCGGCGTCCGCCTTGAAGTCGGCCATGTAGTCCTGCCAGTCGGCGTAAAAGGCCGACCACAGGCGTTTATAATAGTTGCCTCCCTTCGGCTTGGCGGTCGACGGATATTTTATCTTGCCCATGAAATAAAACGCCTTTTTGCCGAAATTGGACTCTTTCCCGCGCTCGCCCCTGAAGCGCACGCGCGCGCCCGACGGATGGTACCAGACATTGCCGCGCGCGTCCGCTTTCAGCTTGCCGGACCCGACGGAGATGTCGGACGCCCCCGCGAACGTTTGGCGGAAGACTTTTTCGCGGACGTTGGCGGGCTTGGCGTTGCGCGTGCGGGCCGCCATTGTCTTGGCGATTGCTCCGGCTTCGCCGCGTATTACCTGCGGCATGTCGAGCCTTATCTGGCGGTTCAGCGCGAACCTCAGCCGGCGGAAGTGTTCGCGGGGGAGGGTGAGGTCTATGTTCATTGTCCTAACGGCTTGTACGGGCGTTTTTTTCTTGGCGAGGGCCGCGGCGCTTCGGGATTTATCGACGGCTGGGCGAGCATCCCATGCCGCGCCGCAATCCCGCGGCCCCCTATCCGGAAATATTCGGCGAGCGCCATTTGATAGGTCTCGCAGTCAAACTGGTGGTTGTCGGAGCGGATCGTTTTCCAATAAATTTCACGGCGCCCCTTGACGAGCTTTTCGGCCTGAACTTCGGCGAAGAGCTCGCGCTCGTAAGCCTTTTCCACGCCGCGGTACACGAACCAGTTGCCGCGCGCCCCCGTGCGCGCCAGCGCGAGCTCCGAGCGGTAGAGGCTCGACTTTATCGTAAGCAGCCTGATTCCGCCGATGTTGATTTTTTTGTTGCGGGTCATGGGGTTGAAGTGCGTGAGCTTCGCGTTCGCCGACAGTATGTTTTTGTCGGGCGCCCCCAGCACGCCGAGCCACCCGCGGGCCTTGCGCGCCCCTATCGCCTCGTAGACCTCGTTTTCTCTCGCGCGGAAATTTATGTCGACGCCGACGGTCCGGACGCCGTATTTCGCCTGGATTTCGTCGAGCGTCGCCCAGTCGACGGCGGAGCCCCAGTCGACGAGGTAGCTCGCCCCGCCCTCGTAGGCGCGAACGTTGTAGCGCAGGTCGCGCAGCTGGACGTCAACCGTCATTACCGCCGCCGAGCCCATGACCTCTCCGCGCGCGTAGCCGGCGACGCAATTCTTGAGCAGGGCGGGCTCGCCGCCGACGCAGAGGTCTTCCCACGGCTCCGCCAGCCACGAGTTGACGAAGTTCTGCATCCGCGACAGGTCGTCCTGCGAGCGCAGAAACTCCTCCGCAATCTCCCCGAACGCGAGCGTCGGCGAATACAGCGAGTTCAAATGGTACCCGCGCGAGCCCGTCGCCGCGTTGGCGTTCGACGCGCGCCACCGCCCGGAACGCATTATCCGCCTCTTAGTCCGGTCGTCTATATGCGCGCCGCAGTGCGGGCACTCGTAGTGCGCCGTCCGCCGCACCTTCCGGTAGTCCCACTCGTCGCCCTCGCCGCGCGGAGCCCATTTCAGCCCGCTCATCTCGAACGTAAACTCCGCGCCGCACTCCTCGCACGCCACGTAAAACTTGCGCGCGTCCGACTGCGCGTAGGCGCTCCATATGTTCCCCTCCGCGGTCGTCGGCGTCGACGCTATCAGATGCTTTTTCGACACAAAGCTCTTGGAACGCTCGCGCAACAGCTGGAGCGCGCCGGCTTCGCGGTCCGTCGCGAGCTTAAACTTGTCTATCTCGTCCGCGATGATTACCGGCGCGGGCGTCGACGACAGCTGCGAGGGCGTGCCCGCGCCCGTCAAGATCAGCGTGCAGGTGTCAAACTGCTGCTCGAGGTTCGTGTAGGCGTTCTTATCCTCCGGCAGGTGCGCGCGCAGGCTCTCCGACGCCTTGAATAGCGGCTGCAGCCTCAGCTTGCTGAACCTCCGCGCGAGGCTCTCGGTCGGAAAGGCGCACATCATCGTCTTGTGCAGCACGTCGACGACGTAGGCTATCGCCACCATCAGGATTGTCGTCTTCCCCGTCTGCGTCCCAAAGCATAGGATGACGTCCTGCGCCCGGGCGTCCCGAATGTCCTCAAGCGGCTCGCGCATGTACGGGTAATTTTCCGTGTTAAAAGGCCCCGCGCGCTCGTCGTCCGCCAAAAATACGTTCCGCCTCGCCCACTCCACGACTCCCACCTTTTCAAGCGGCGCAAACAGGCGCGCAAATACGCGCTCAAAAATCATTCTCCGCGGATTTTTTTCAGGCATTTGTCAACCTCCCTGGCTATCACCGCCTCAGCCTCCCGCGCGTCGTCTATCCCGACGCACAAAACCCCGAGCCTCGACGGCAGCGAACGTAGCCCTATCGCTATCGGCGAAAGCTTTTGCTCGATAAAATCCACCGCCTCGGACATCGGGACCACCTCCCGCTTGGCCACCTGCAACTCGTGCTCGGCGAGCGCCGCCTCAGCCCTCACTTTGCGCAAACGCTGCTGCTGGTATTCGTCCGATTCCGTTGTAAGGCGTTTCTTGACGAGCCGATAAAGCACGTCGTAAATGTCGATTTCTTTTTTGTCATTGCGTTTAAAATCCGCCGAAGCCGCCAACTTGCTAATCGCCGCCTCGGAAACCTCTAAAATTTCCGCCAAGCGCTTTTGAGAAACATACCGCGCTATCAATTCGTCGGTTATTGGCGTTTGTTTTTTTAGAGGTTTTTCTTTGGTTTTTGTTGTGTTTTTCATTGAAAATCAACTTAACTCAAAATTTTTCCTACTCTCGCAAAAATGCCGCCCCGCGCAATTACCTGCTGGAAATAGAGTTGTGAAAAAGTACCTAATTTTTGGGTGAAAGAGAGGAGAGGGCAGCGACGAAAAGGGGAAGGTCGAAACCTTCTTGCGGGTCGTTTACAAAGGTAGCCATACGTTTTATCATGCGTTTGAGTTGGATTTGAGCGTTTTGCTTGGAGGTGCCGCATTTTGCAGCTATTTCTTCAAAGGTTAAATAGTTTAAACCGAGCATACGTTCTAATAGCAGGCACTTGAGGGGCGTTATATCGGGCGAGTCCGCATCTTTTAACGAGGATAGGATAGCGCGCGCCATAACGAAAGCAGAGCCAGCCACAGAACGCTTAGAAGCGGCTACAAGGGCTTTAAAAGCTTCGGAGGGTATAGCTATACCAAATGAGCGCAAAACTTCGTCTATGGCTTCTCCTTGCTCGCTTGGAAGAATAGGAGCGCAGGAAAGCTGTATAGGCTCTCTGGGTAGCGCTGAATAGGATAGCTCATGCTTGCTTGATATCGATTTGTATGTGGACTTGTTTCTCATTTCGGGATAGGCTCTTGCGAGCAAGATAAAGCGCAAGCCAGCTACTTGCAAACAAAAAATAAAAAAATGCGCTTTTTTTTGATTTTTTTAAAAAAAAGCTCTTGACAAAGCGCTTACTCCCCCCTATAAAGTGGGGACTGTTTATGAGAGGGGCCCCCACTTTATATAGAGGAGCTTTGCGATATAAGTAATTGATTATCAACTAATAGAAATTATAACAATTTAATGTATATTTTAATACTTTTATAACTCTCTAAAATATGTAGACTTGCGTAAAAATTTTTAGACGCGCGCGCCCGCGCGCGTATAGTATATAAAAGAGAAGCGTAATATTGCTTTTTTTTAAGGACTTACAAGATTTATTAAAATCTTAAAAAAGGCCTAAAAATTGGCAAATTTGGGCTAAAGACGGGCAAAAACTCGGGGCGATTTCGTAAGTTGCGATTTTTAATTTTGTAAGTGGTTGATTCCAAATATGCGTCTATGCGCGCGCGTACGCGCGCGAGGAAATTCAGGGTTTTTTGCGGGTAAAGCCGAAGTGTAGGCGCGCGCACACGCGAGTACGCACACGCACACACACGCGCACGCACGCGCGCTAACGCGCGAATACGCGCACGCACGCGCGCGCGCGAACGCTTCCGTACAGACGAAAAAAAAGCGCGGTCGGAATTCCGACCACGGCCTAACGGACGGCTGGTTGGACGGAGATAAAAATCACGTCGATTCTACGACGCGCTGTAAGCCGCTTTAAAGCGTCGAGCTGGGCAGGGGATAGTACGGAGGTACGGTAAAGGGCGATACACGGTTTTAGGCGCAATACAAGGGCGTAGTGGCAAGCCTGGCCGATTGATTCATGCCATTTGCTGGCGCGATCTACTTCGATGGCGCGGGTGGGCGTGACTATGTCGCACCTGCCGCCTTCGCAGACGACCTCTGTGCGGACGGCTTCGCCCTTTTCTTTTAGGGATTTGGCGAGAGCGTCGCGGTAATGGGATTCGCGCGGGCGTTTGATGCCGTCGGGGAGCGTGACATAGACAGTTTGCACCCCCGCTAAACACGGGAGTGCAAAGAGGATAGAAAGCAATATTGCCGTAAAGCGGGTCATTTATTTTTGTAGAAATACGGAGAACCGCAGTAAGGGCAAACTTTTTTGCGGGAAATGGACAACGACCTGAACACGGAAATGCAGATTGTGATAGCCAAACCAATGACTCCGACAGGAGGAATTAAGAAGAGCAGGAGGAGCGATACAGCCAGCAATCCCAACTCCATGAGAAAGGAGCCGAAAGATTTTTTTTGCGGCTTGTCAAATTCCTTGTGGCAGGTTGCGCATGTATATTCGTTCATAGTCGATTGCATTATTTGGAGTTTACGCCAATATAGACGCCGAGGGCGATTACATAGGCGATTGAAAGTATGGCGGAAGTCAACATGAATGCGCTGCCCGTCATATATCCGAGAAAGCCGATTTTTTGGGCGGCAAATGCCATGAATGTCATTACCCCTAAGAACATTGCCACGAGGCCCATGCCTATGGCAAAAAACAAGAATTTTAGAATGGTAAAGCTTGAATAAGACTTCACCGGCAGATTTATCTCGTTATTTTTTTTCTTATTTTCAGATTCTTTTTCCTGATTATCTTCAATTCCTTTTTTCTTATGTTCAATTTTTCTGACGAAATCGGGATTTTGTTTTAGATATTCTTCGTATGTCATATTTTTTTAATGGTTAATATTTGTTTTCGATAATAGGATATAACGTTTTTGCAAGCCTAAAAAAACACAAAAAATTTTCGTTTTTTTTGAAAAAAACTATTGACAAAATCAAAAAATATGCGCGAAACTATGCGCATAATTTAAGTTCTTTCACAGGTCAAAAAAAAATCGCGGCGGGGAGTACCCGACCGCGACGACCTCATATAAACCACAGGTAAAAGGAGGTTTAAATGAAAGTCAAAGTACTTGCGATACTTTTGATAATCATTGAGGCTATGATAAAAGTCATCGCCTTGTTAATGTCAAGCTAAAACTTGACGGCGGGCCGAAAGGCCCGTCCCTCCTTTTGCCTGGCAAAAAATTATCGGGAAATATGGCTGAAACAAAAAGAGAAAACCGCGGCGGAGCGCGCAAAGGCTCGGGGCGCAAGAAAATTGCGGACAAGCGCAAAAACTTTCTGATTATGCTCAACGATGCCGAGCGCGCCAAGCTCGATGCCATGCGCGGCGATATGGGCGCGTCGGAGTTTATCCGAATAAAACTTGGCTTGAATGAGTATTGACAGAAACCTTTAAATGAAAACGGTTTAGACCGCCGTGTTCACGAGGGGATTTATTCCCGAGCGCCTATTGGAGAAATCTGATAGGCGCGTTTTTTTATGACCGATTTAATTTAAATTCTTAACCAAATACAGTCGTTTTATCAAGAAAAAATTATTTTATATTTGAAAATTTTTGCTAATTTCGAGGTATGAACAAAAGAGTGCCTAATTCAGAGATTCAGAAAAACGCTGAACTTAAAATAAATTTAGCCAAACCGTATCTTAGGGAATTTTATTGTATAAAAACTGACAAGGAAGCCAATAAATGGGTAAAATCGATACCGGAAGGATTAGAGAGAACTCTTTTGCTTCTTTTGGTTTTGGATCGCGTTAAAAACGGCATTTGAATCATCTTTATCGCCGTATTTTAGCAAGTATTCGCATAACGCACGTCGGACTGTAGCTGATACGCTTTCCATATTTTTTGCACAATAGTCGTCTAAAGCTTCTGCCAGCTCTGGAGGGAGCTTGAAGGCTTTATGTACATATCTAATTTCTTTTTTAGGACGTGCCATATTTGTAATTTTTGGTATGACTAAAAAAATTTTTTGTAAAAAAAATCAAGAATTTTCTTGACGCCGGTATTTGGGTTTGTTTTAGTTTAATCAAAATTACGAGAAATGAAAACTTATTCTGTAAAAATTGACGAAGAATTGGCTGCAAAAATAGCCAATCAAGCTAAAAAAGAAGACAGAAGCGAGTCGTCTGTTATTCGGCAAGCGCTGCGCTTCTTTTTTTTAAAAATAAAAGTTCAACCAAAATCAATTAAAACTCCCGATGCGCCCCAAAACTGAAATAGAAGTGTTCGACCATCGACTTGCGGGGGATTATTTCTCCGATTTTTCGAGGACGCAGGCGGCGAGGTCGTACTTCACACGGCGCAAGTGCGCAAGACCGATGCGCAGACAGAGGCGGATTACGTCTTGCTTGGCGAGCTCTACTTTGTCCGACATCTTGGCAAGTTCCGAATCCAATTCAGCGGATAAACGTAAGCTCAAAACTACCGGCAATTTATTCTTATCTTTCATAACAAAAACATATCCCAAACCACTACAAATTTATCAATTTAAAAAAAGTAGTGACGAAAACTACAAATAACCTTGACAGTAGCGACGAATACTACATTATGAAGCTCATGATTGTTCAAAATATCAGGATTTCAGAGGAGCTTGAAGCCGAAATTTCCCGCCTCGCCGAGGAAATCGGCGAAAGCAAACAAACCGCAATCAGGCTTGCATTGCGCGAAGGCATCGAAGGCGTGAGGCGCAAGTTTTCAAAAAGAGAAAAGAAAGGGGTATAGCATGGAAACGTTAATCTGCCATAAATGGGGTGCGATAAAAGAATCTCAAATCTTGGAATTTTTTTGGGACGACAAAGAAAAATTATTCCTCCGTACAAAAGAGAACGCTCCCCAGCCTATTACACCTTATCCGGAAGATGAATTAATGCAATCCATACGGGACGGGAAACTTGATCCACGAGACTTGGGAAAATTCGACTGCTCCGACCTTTCTCCGCTCAACAACATTCCCATAGAATATAACATTTCTCCCTCTTACACTCTTCCCTTCCTCCTATTTCTTGTCCGCGACAATCAGGACAACATCAAACTTCGCAATGCGAATAGCCTTAACGGCAGAAGTAATTTCGCAGCTTTTCTCGGCAATCCGAGATTGTACCCCGTCGACGAAGAGGAAGATTTCGGGCGACCTTTCCCTTACGTACCCAGATTCCCTTAAAATCCATAACCACCCGAAAAAGCGAGAAAATATCAATGAAAACTGAAATAGAAGTCTTCGATCGCCAGCTTGCGGGGCAGCTTGTCTTCCAGCGTAGGGACAACGGCTATATCAACGCTACCGCCCTTTGCAAGGCGGCTGGAAAGCGTATTGTAAACTATCGTCGTCTCAATACGACAAAAGCATTTTTGAATGAACTGTCTTTGAAGTGCAAAATTCTCACTTCTAAACTAATCATAACGGTTCAGGGGCGCGGGGACAAGATTCAGCAGGGTACGTGGGTTCACCCGTATGTTGCGATAAATCTTGCGCAGTGGGCCTCGCCCAAATTCGCCGTGGCGGTTTCAAAGTGGGTTTTTGAGTGGATGAGCGGCAAGGCGCGCGAAGAGTCAGCCGCGCGCGCCGCCGTGGCGGAGACTCCGCAAGCCCCCCGCGCGCTCTCGGAAAAATCCTGCTCGGAGCTTTATGCCGAGTATGTCGAGCTCGGCGGGCAAATAGCTGTCCTGACGCAGAAGAAGCTCGAGCTGTGCGACGCCCTCGTCGCGGCTCTCGGGAGCGCAAAAGAGCTGCGCAACGACGACGGGCTGGTTATCGCCAAAATGAGCAACTACACGCGGATAGACTGGAAGCGCATAGCCGAGAGCTTCAATCCGTCCGAAAAGCTGATAGAGGCCAATACCACGCGCAAGCTCGTACCCATGATATTCGCGACCCCGCACGCCCGCCGCCGCCTGCCCGCGCCGAAATCCGAAAAAGGAAAAGCCGAATGAATATCGAAAGCGAAATATCCGGGCGCCGCGCGTGGATAGTCTGGGACGGCGGAATGGCAAAAGCCGCAACCGTCCATTCCCTGAACGTCTATGAAAACGGCAACGCAGCGTACTCTGACGCAGTGGGCGAATACGATATTTGCCCAATAGATATTGAAAAGCTACGGCAGAACATACGGGACGGAAAACTTGACCCGCGAGACCTGCAAACTTTCGGCGGAGTTTTTCTGTCCGCCGCCGACGCCGAAACACGCGAGGACTGCGACGAACTGGCCGCCTTTTTCTTCCTTGTCCGAGACGGTAAGGGCAACGTCAAACTCTGCAATGCGGACGGTTTTATCGCCTCTATTCTTGGCGGCGAAGTCCGGACGGGTTGCCGCGACTTCCGGATTGATCGCGCCGCCGCAGGAGAGCGCTACGTTCTTTTGCGCCTCGGCGACGCCCTCAAAAATGCCGGCGAGGACCGTTGATATGAAATTTTTAAGTTCCATAAGCCCGAAAGCAACAGTTTTTAGCGAGTAGGGCAACGCAAAAATGACGCTCGACAGGGAAGATATAGAGGCGATAGCCGAGGCCGTTGAAAGGCGGCTCGGCGCGCTCGGAGGGCCCGAAATCAAGGCCGACGAAGCCTGCCGCATGTTGGGGGTCGGCCGCCGCCAGCTCTTTGAGCTCGGGCGGAAATATCCGGAGATACAGCCGGGAGGCAAGGGCACGCACAAATTCGACCGCAAGGCCGTCGCGCGCCTGGCGTGGATCAGAAAGGCTGAAAGATGAACTACGACACGAGGGAGTTGTTCGCTGAAATCAACGCCTGCCGCAGGCGGAGTGCGGCGCGGAAAATCGCTCGCGCGCTCGGGATTGCGGCGGGGGTGCTCGCGACATGGATTGGGGCGTTCGCGACTTTGGACGGTTTGTTCTTTGGGTAAACAACACAAAAACGAAAGGATAAATCATGAAGAAAACGAACACAAAAGCGAAAGCCGCGCCCGCGATAAAGTGGGTGAAGCCGAAGGCCAGCGAAGACAATCGATTTTTTGAGCACGGAATGGCTGGGATATACGGGAGGTGAGACGCCCGTTTTTGAAATCACCGACGACAGCGTGCTGTTTTTACTCGCGGGGGATTATATCGTGCTCGGGCGTTATTCCGCTTCCCGTTCCGCGAAGCGCGGGGCCGAGAGGTTCGCCAAGCGCATGGGGGAGATTTTTTAATCCGCGCCCGCGGGGGCGCGTTTTCCAAACGAACGCAAACAATCAAAAAACAAAAATGTATGAATAGAAAATTAAAGTATGGGAAGAAGCCCGACAAGCTGATCAAGCGCTATCTGCGGCACGATTTCTCGGACGCCGACCGCGCGGAGCTCGCAAAGGAGCTGGCGTCCGCCAATCTCCGGAAAAAGCGCGTTGAGGACGAAAAGAAGAGCGTCAACAGCGATTCCAAGAGCCGCATAGACCGGCTCGACGCGGACATCAACAAGCTTTCCCAGTCGCTTTCTTCGGACTTCGAAATGCGCAACGTCGAATGCGAAGTCTACTACGATCTGCCGGAGAAGGGCCTCAAAACGATAGTCAACGGCGAAACCCATGAGACCGTTTCCGTCGAAAAAATGGAGCCCGACGAAATGCAAATGCCGCTCTCCGGAATCGGCGGCGGGGAAACGGGCGAAGGCGAGGGCGCAGATGGGGAGGACGACGATGAAGCTTAGCAGCGGAAACGTGGTCGTCGCGCAGAGGCTCGTGGTTTACGGGCCCTCGGGCGTGGGCAAGACAACGCTCGCGGCCCGCTTCCCGGGCGCGCTCATCCTCGACATTGAAAACGGCTCGAAGAATTTTGCGGTCAACCGAGTCGAGGAAATCAGGACGCTCGACGACGTGAAAGAGGCGCTCGGGTACGCCGCCGCGGAGCCCGCGGTGCGCACGGTCGCCATAGACACCGCCGACTGGCTTGAACCGATTCTCGACGCCGCTTTCATCAAGGGCTGGAACGCGCGCAACGGCACAAAATACGAGGGCGTGTCGGCGGTGGACTACTACCGCGCCAACCCCGAATGGCTCAAATACTGCAAGTCCTTTTTGAAGTCGCTCGACGCGCTTCTGCCCGACAAGACTGTCGTCTTTTTAGCCCACAGCAAAGTCTCGCGCTTCGATCCGCCGGACAACATGCGCGCGCCCTACGACCGCTACGAGCTCAACTGCTCAAAGCAGTTCTCCGACGCGCTCACCGAGTGGTGCGACGCCAAGCTCTTCATGACGCGCGAGGTGCTCGTCGAGGAGAAGCGCAACGGGCAGGTCAAGGCGCGCGGCGGTGCGGTGCGGCTGGTTTATCCGGCGTACACGGCCTTTGCCGACGCGAAGAACCGCTGGGGGCTCGAAGAGCCGTTCGAGGCCGATTACGAAGTTCTGCGCCCACATGTGGAGGCCGCCTCGCTCGAGGGCGGAAAGCCGCGCGAAACTCCGCGCAATCCCGCCCCCAATCCGCCCGCAAAAACGGAATTCGCCGCGGAGCCGGAGGGCGGCGACGACATCCCCATGGCGTCCGCCTACGACAGGGTGCGCGAATTTTGCGCGCGCGAGTTCGGCGACAGGACGGACGAATACATCGCCCGCGCCGCCGTCGCCTGGAAATGGATCGGCGAGGGCGACGACCCGAGCCGGATTCCGGAGCAGAAGCTCAGGCAGGCGCTTCAAAAGCCCGAGCTCTTCGTCGAGTTCGTAAACAAAGTGATAATGCAAACAAATAATTAAAAATGGAAAGAAAATATATAGACACCCCCGGCAGGTATTTGGTCAAAGTCTCGGAATGCTACCTTGCCGAGCTCCAGCCCGGGGAGGAAAAGTACCACATCAGAATCGTGTTCGCCGACGAGGAGGGCGCGACTATCAGCGCCCGCCAGTATCTCGGCAGCGAAAAGCAGATTGATTTTGTCGAAAAAATCTTCCGCGACGTATTCGGGTTCGGCGAGCGCGACACAATCGACACAATCGTCGCGAACATCAATTCAAAGGACAACCGCGTGGTCGGGCAGGAGTGCCGGATTACCGTCGAGGAAAACGACTACGTCGACCGCCAGGGGAACCGGAAAATCGGCGTCCGCGTAAAGTACATCAACCCGCCGCGCTCGTCGCAGCCCGCCGAGGACCTCTCGGGCTTCAAGGCGCGCATCAGGGCGGTGCGCAACGGGTCGTTCGTCCCCAAAACGCCCGCGGAACGGCAGGCTCCCGCGCAGGCGCGCGACGCCGCGCCCGACGGGGATTTTTCGAGCGACGCTCCGTGGTGAGGGAGGGGGAGAAGCATGAAAAGCGCAATAGTAATAGGCATCGACCCGGGCGCGCGCGGAGGCATGGCGGTCTTTTATCCCGACGGCAAGCGCGCGGTATACTCTTACCAAAACGAGGGCGGGTATTCCGACATTCTGCGGGAGCTCTCCGACGCGGCAAGGGCCGAGGGCTGCGGCATGCACGCCTATGTTGAATACCTCACGGGCGTGAGCTCCGGCTTTAAGCTCACCGGCCGCCAGGGGTTCGTCATGGGCGCGAGCTACGGCAAGATAGGCGGCGCGTTGGAAGCTCTGCAAATCCCCCACGAGTACGTCGCGCCCCAAAAGTGGCAGGCGGGCCTCAACGGGCTCGGCAAATCGAAAGGCGCGGAGCGCAAAAAGCTCTTGTTCCGGATCTGCCGGCAGCGCCACCCCGACCTCAAACCGACGCTCGCGACGTGCGACGCGATTCTCATCGCCGAATACGCCGCGAGAACGCGCGCAATCTGATGCCGGAACTGCGTCCATACCAGCGCGCTTTTGTGGAAGCCGTCATAAGCGACTACGGCGGCGGCTTGCGCCGCCTGCTCGGGGTCGCGGCGACGGGCTCCGGAAAGACGATTATGGCCGCCGAGCTGTGCCGCCGCTACAAAAAGCGCGCGCTGTTTCTTGCCGACGCGCAGGAGCTCGTCTGCCAGGCAGCGAAGAAAATCGCCGACTGGAGCGGCAAAAGCGTCGGCGTCGAAATGGGCGGCGAGAGCGCGTGCGGCCATGAGCGGGTCGTGGTCGGCACGACGCAAAGCCTCTCCCGCCGCCTCGAGAAATACGGGCGGGACGACTTCGGGCTCGTCATAGTCGACGAGGCGCACCGCAACACCCTCGGCGCGCAGGCAATGAGGGTGCTCGAGCACTTCGGGCAATCGCGGGTGCTCGGAATAACCGCTACGCCCTTCCGCTCCGACCGCCGGCAGCTCGGCGACTTCTATGAAAAGATTTCCTACGAGATTTCCCTACCTGCGCTCATCGCGCAGCGCTATCTGTCGCCGATCACGATCAGGAGCGTGCCGTGCCCGATAGACCTGCGCAACGTCCGCACCGTGGCGGGCGACTACAACGGCGCGGACCTCGGGGAGGCCATAGAGCCGCAGATTATGGAGCTGGCAAAACTCCTGCGCGACAACGCCCCCGGGCGGCGCACTGTGGCGTTCCTGCCGCTCGTGCGCACGTCCAAAATGTTTGCGGAGTGCTGCCGCTCGCTCGGATTGCGCGCGGTGCACGTGGACGGGCAAGATCGCTCGGCGCTCAAATCCGACTGGCAGGTGATCTGCAACGCTTCGTTGCTGACCACGGGATGGGACGAGCCGTCCGTCGATTGCGTCTATATTCTCCGCCCGACGAAATCCTACGTCCTGTACTCGCAGATGGTCGGGCGCGGGACGCGGCTGTTCGACGGAAAGGAAAACCTTTTGCTGCTCGACCCGCTGTATCTGTCGGACGATTTGTCGCTCGTGCGTCCGGCGCGCCTCGTGGCGAGCACGCAGCAGGAGGCCGACGCCCTCCAAAAGCGGCTCGAACTCGAGGGCGGCGATTTGCTCGGGCAGATGGAGCGCGCGAAAGCCGACCTGCAAAGGTCGATGCTCGAAGCCGCGGCGGCCGCCCGCAAAAGGGCCTCGCGGACAGTGGACGCGATAGAGTTCGCGCTTTCTCTCAACCGTCCCGACCTGCTCGAATACGAGCCTGAAATGCGCTGGGAAAGCGCCCCCATAAGCGAGGCGCAGCGCGGGATCCTCGTCAAAAACGGGATAGATGCCGACGACGGGCGCATGTGCAAGGGGCTTGCCTCAAAGATTATCGACATAATTTTTTTGCGCTATGCAAGCGGGCTTTGCACGCCGAAGCAGATGCGCTTTTTGCAAAGATACAACTATCCGGCGCCGGAACTCGCCACTTTTAAGGAAGCCAGCGCCTTTATCGAGGCGAGGCTTGCTAAATTCAAACCCAAAAAGGCAACAATCAACTGATAATAAAATGGAAATTATAACGCTGAAAAATATATCGGGCGCGGAAGTGTCCATCGAGCCGGGCGCGCTTGAGGTGCGCGAAAAACTCGCGGCGCAGGCCGCCCAAATCAAGGAGGTCGCAACGCGCGAGGCCGCCGAGCTCGCCGCCGTCGCGCTAAGGGACATTTCCCAAAACCTCAAAGAGATGGAAGCCGCGCGCAAGGCTGTAAAGGCCCCCGTGCTCGCCCTCGGGAAGAAAATCGACGCGCTCGCCGCCGAATTTTCCAAGCCCCTTGAGGGAGAAAAGGCGCGCCTGTCCCTGCTGATAGGCTCGTACCAGGCCGAGGAGGAGCGCAAGGCCCGCGAGGAAGCCGAGCGCATAAGGAGGGAGGAACTCGAAAGGATAAAGGCGGCGGAAGAGGAAAAGCGCAGGGCTGAAGAGGCGGAAAGGTCGCTAAGTTTCGACGAAGCTTTTGACGCGCAGGAAAAAATTGAAAAATCGAAATCCGTCATACGCGAGGCGAGCGAACTTATAGTAAACACACCGAAATCGGCGCCCAAAATCGAGGGCGCGCGCATTGTCAGATACGTTAAATTCGAGGTGACCGACGCCGCGGCCCTGATAAAGACCCATCCCGAACTTTTCAGCCCCGACAGCGCGAAAATAGGGGCGTTCGTAAAGCTCATAAAGCCGGAGGAAGCTCCGGAGGGATTAAGGGTTTGGATAGAGACAAAAGCCGCGGCCAGATAAGGGTTTGCAATGACTGAAAAATGCGCGGGGGAAGCTTATTGCGCCGACTTCAAAGAGCGGGTCGCAATAGATATGGGCGACAGCCTCGAAGAGAATAACAACGTCCCTGAGGAGCGCGCAAAAATACGCGCCCGCTGGGAGTGTTGCGACAAATGCAATGAAAAAGGAGAAAAAAACTATAAGTAATCACCGGTGACGGCGATGAAAGGTAGAGGAAATCGAGAGGATAAGGTTCTTGTGTGCAGAACGCTATCCGCGCCCCAAAAAGCTTCCGGCAATCGACCAATCCATAGTCGATAAATGCGACGCGATTCTGAAAGGATTTCCGGAATGAAAATTATCCGCGTATTTCCGCGGCGCACTTCAATGACGCCGCTCGACGCCGACGTCAGAATCAATTCGGAGCCCGGATTGTTCGACGACGCCGACGAGGTGCATGTCTCTTGTCTTTTTTCTTGGGACAAAGACCGCGCGGAAAAATTGGCGGATTGCTGGTCGGCTGCGGGATTTAAGGTGAGGCTTGGTGGCGTCGCTTTCGGTTCGCCTTCGGGGGAGTTTGTCGCCGGAAAATATGTGAAGCGCGGCGCGGTAATCACTTCAAGAGGCTGCCCCAACCGCTGCTGGTTTTGCGGCGTATGGCGCAAGGAGGGAGCTCTCCGAGAATTGCCCGTGCAAGACGGACATATTCTTTTGGACAACAATATTCTCGCCTGCTCGAAAGCCCACATCGCCGCCGTTTTCGCAATGCTGAAACGCCAGCCTAACCGCGCGCTGCTCGTCGGCGGCTTGGAGGCGAAGATTCTCGACGATTGGCGCGCGGAGCAACTCGCAAATTTAAAACCGGAACGCATGTATTTTGCATACGACACGCCTGACGACCGCGACCCTTTTATCGAGGCAATGCGCAGGCTTGACAGGTTTGGAATCTGCCGCAGCTCGCGGTACTGCTATTGCCTTTGCGGATTCAGGGGAGATACTTTTGAGGCCGCTGAACGCCGCATAAGGGAGATTTGGCAAAACGGCGCGAAGCCTTACGCGATGCTGTATCGCGACGAGAGCGGCGCGACCTCTCCGGAATGGAGACGCTTTCAAAGGCAATTCGCCAGACCTGCAATAGCGGAGGCGATTTTGCGCGGAAAATCAAAATTGCGCCTGAAAGGAGCGGTGGAGTGAAACTATGAGCCGACAAAGAAAGACACGCCTAACGCCGCAGAGCCATTCTTAAACGCAGAATAATGCTTTTGAATTTGGAATAATAAATAATGGACAATCCCGCTTCTTTGCGAACCGCGCGCCTTTTGAGGGCCGCGGATATTGCGTGCATTCCCGTCTCGGAGAGCAAACAGCCGCTCCTGCATAACTGGAAAATTTACCAGCGCGGAGTTCCGAGCGACGGAGCTATTGCAATGTGGTTTTCGCACGGCGAGAATATCGCCGCAATCGGAGGAGATCTGCAGTGCATTGATTTCGACACCAAGTATTCTCCCGCCGCCTACGAAGACTTTTGCGCGCTCGCTTCCGAATGCGGGATGTCCGACGTCGTCGCCCGTTGCATCCTCCAGAAGACGCCGAGCGGCGGGCGCCATCTGATTTTCAAGTCCGCGCGCAATATGGGCAATCTCAAGCTCGCCAAATGCCCTGACGGGAATGTTGCGATAGAGACCCGCGGCGACGGCGGATATTTTCTCGTGGCGCCGTCGAAAGGCTATGAAATCCTGCGCGGCAGCCTGTCCGCCATTCCGGAGATTTCGGAGGGCGAAAGGGACGCGCTGCTTGAAATCGCGCGGTATTTTGACGCCAGGCCAAAATCTGCCGAACCCTCGGCGGCAGGGCGGGGGCTCAGCGTCGGCGACGACTACGATTCGCGCGCCGACGTGCCTGCCTTGCTGCGCGCCCACGGCTGGGTGCAAGTCGGCAAGTACGGATGGCGTCGGCCCGGAAAGACAAGCGGCATATCCGCGACTTGGGACAAAGTACCCAATCGATTTTACGTCTTTTCGACCTCGACCGAATTTGAAACCGAGCATGTCTACCGCCCCTGGCATGTGTTCGCGGTGCTCGAATGCGGCGGCGATTTCTCGGAGGCCGCCAAAAAACTTGCGGCGCGGGGGTATGGAGAGACTGCGCGCCCGCGCTCGCGGGAATTCGCCAAACTGGCCGTCCGAGCGGCGCCCCAAACGCTTCGCGATACGCCGCCGCTTAACGTCCCCATCCGGCTCTTTTGCGAGGCGATAAAAGACCCAAAAACCACTGCCGTGCCGCCGGAAGTTGTCAAGGGGATTGTCCACCGCGGCTGCAAGCTGATCCTCTCCGCGCCGTCCAAGGCGAGAAAGTCGTGGATAATGCTCGACCTTGCCATAAGCGTCGCTGCCGGCGCGCGTTGGCTCGGCTACGAGACCGTGCAGTCGCCGGTATTGCATGTGGATTTCGAACTCAAGGAGGCGTTTTTCAACGACCGCGTAAGCCAGATATTGGAGGCTAAATTTGCGCGCGACGAGAGCTCCCTGCCGCTCTATACTTTCTGCCTGCGCGGAAAGCGCACGAGTGTTTCGGCAATTATCGGCCAAATTGAAACTTTCGTGAAAGAGCGCAATATAGGGCTTATCATCTTCGACCCCGTCTACCGCCTCGCCACGGGTCTCGACGAGAACAAGGCTTCGGAAGTTTCGGAACTTCTCTTCGCGCTCGAGGAACTCGCCGACAAATGCAACGCAGCAATCGCGTTCGCCCACCATTACGCCAAGGGAAATTCGAGCGCGAAAGAATCCATAGACCGCGCGAGCGGCTCGGGGGTCTGGGCGCGCGACCCCGACGCGCTGCTAATGCTGACGCCCCATGAGACGGACGGAGCTTATGTTTTGGAGTCGCACCTTCGCAACTGCCCCCCGCTTCCGCCCGTCGTCATACAGTGGCAGACGCCCGTTTTCGAACGGAATCCGGCGCTCAACCCCGAGGATTTGAAAGGCATGGACAAGGAGAAAAACAAGAAAAAATCTTTTACGACTATGGATCTTGCCAGAGCTATGGCGCTTTTGAAAGTCGATGTTGTGAACAAGGCGACGCTGCCCCAAATATGCCAGCTTATGGGAGCTTCGGGGGCAGTCGTAATCAGGCTTTGGAAAGCCGTTGAAAAGGCGAGAAAGGGCAGCTAAGGAGCGATTTCAAAATATTTTCGGGAATCTTCGGGCTCCGCCCTCCCTTTGTAGAATCTTTTATATACTTTGTAATCGTGCCCAAGAATTTCGACAGCCCTTTCGACGCCTAAAGCGTGATAGGCGTACGAAGCGAACGTATGCCGGAGCGCGTCTTGCGGGATTTTATGAGGCAGTTTTTCCTTTTCTTTGCGCCATTGCTGGTATACGTTGTCCGTTGTTTCGAGCTTGCCGATTTTCCTGCGCATCTTTATAGTTTCGGGATATGTAGCGCCCCATTCTTTTATAGGTTCGAGAAACGGCCAAATATTCGGCAATCCCGTTATTATCCGCTCTTCGCGCGTCTTTGAAACGGAAGCGCGAATGACGATTTTTTTTCTGTCAAAATCTATATCCGAAAATTTTAACCAGTCTTTTTTGGCGTTTTTCCTGCTTTTATCTACTATTAGTTCTTCCGGCCGGATACCCGCAAACGCCATGAGCGCATAGAGCGGCTTAAATTCCGGCCGAATCGCCGCGATGTTCTCTATCGTTTCTTTTACGGTCATAACTGTGACTGCCGGCTTATCCTGTAAAATTTTTTTGATTTTCACAGTGTGAAAAACATTGTTTGAAGCATAGCCGGAATCGTGCAAATAAGCCCAATACGCATGTAATGCCCGCTTGGCCTGTGGTTTGCTTTTGGCGCTATCTATATAAGTTTGAGCGCTTTCTTTTGTAAAAGTTGCTACAGTTTGAAAATCATTAATTTCGCAAAAATTTGAAAACCTTTGAAGATGATTCATGTAAAAATCATACGTTCTCGGCCTCACTTTTTTTGATTCTAAATAGGCTAAAAATTGTTTTTGTGCCTCTTTCAAAGAAAGCGGCGTTTTTGTGTAATTTTTCAAAAGGTTTTGAAACAAGGGGAGGGCGTCATGGAGGGACAAGCCAAATTTTAAACATAAGTTCTTGATTCTTAACATATCAACTCTTTCGGAAGCGCTGATATGAAGATCGTTAGGGAGCATTTTTTCTTTTTTATGTGTTAATTCGAATTCCTCCGCTTCCGAACGGGTGGCGAAAGTTGCCGATATGTTTTTTCCGTCAACAGTTTTTACGCGCGCTAAAAAAGGCTTTGACTTGCGTTTTATTTTTTGAATACTCATGACCCGAAAACCTAAAAGTTCTTTCAGAGTTTTTATTTGACAGAAAAAAGTGTTGCAAAGTGTTGCAGAATTTTCAATAAAAAATGCCGAATTTAGCCGAAAAAATCGGAAAAATCGGAATAAAATAAAGGAAACAGTAATTTTGCAACTTACTATAAAATAGGCAAATGCTTTAAAAATAAACAATTTGCCCGGATGGCGGAATCGGAAGACGCAGCGGACTCAAAATCCGCCGATGGCGACATCGTGAGGGTTCGACCCCCTCTCCGGGTACGGTTTAAAAGCTTTGGCGCGTGCGCGCCGCAATCGTCCGCAACGCTTCGCTTGCGGTTTTTTTGCGATTTAAAATCGCGTTCGCCGAGTTTTCTATTTTTCCGCCCGTTTGAGGGGGCGGTTTTCCGATATTTTCCGCACTGTTTTGTTTCATAGAATTTGATTATTGAGAAATAAATCGGTATTTGGAAAACTTCCCTTGTAAGGATTTTTCGGCGGGAACTTTTCAGTGGGAGAGATGAGAGAGGCGTATTGCGGATTAGGCGAAATTTTTGCCGTAGGCGCGGTTTTTTTGTCGCCGACGGGATTGGCTTGACTTGGCGGATGCGAGGCTTACATTAGCGAACCTATATTATACAGATCGTTCGCGCATACGGGCGCGCGGGCGGGCGAGGGGGCATCATGAAGTTTTTGGTCAATTTGGCGGTATCGGCGGCGAGGATAGGCGTCGGGGCGGCGCTTTTGATTTTGGCGGCGGGGATACCCGCGTATTTTTTTGAGTGCGACCGCCGGACGGTCGCCGCCGCGGGGGAAGGGACGCCTTCTCCCCTCGATATAGCCGGAATTTATCTCGACGCCTCCAAGATTTCCACCGCCTCCCTCATCGCGAAAGAGTCGGGGACCTTCGGCGAGATTTCCGGAGCCGTTGAAAAGCAGTATTCCGCGCACCCGCAGTGGGTTGCGGCGGGCGGCAACGAGCCGTTTTTCGAGGCGTATTATTCGAGCGTTCCCGAGACGCCCGCGCGGATGTCCCCCGCGCCGCTGTATTCGGTGCTTGCCGCTTCCGACAGCCGCAAAAAATTGCTCGATTTTCTCGCCCAGGCGGACAGCGGGCTCGTCAAAAAGTTCATATCAATGCGCGGCATGAATCCCGCCATATTCCCGCCCGTCTATTCGTCGGCTGGCGCCCCGCTCGAGGCCGCCCTTCTGATCAACGCGCTGATGGCGCAGACGGGCGACTTCGACAGAAGATTTTTGCTCGACATCGCCTCCATTATGGAGCTCTCCGAAAAGTCGCCGGAGAAGAAAGAGGAATTCGAGAAATACTGCCTCGCGACCCTCGCGTTTGCGAAGGGCTACGATTGGACGATAGTAAGGTCGATTTTCTCGCATTTTTCCTCCGCGGGCGAGGCATACGGGTTTGCAAGGGTCTACGAGTCCGCCCCCACGCGCGACTATAAAAACGTCCTGCTGGCGGGAATGTTCGAGTGCGGCAGCCCGTCGATGTGCTCGCGGTATCTCGACGGCGCGGACCCGCGCAGGTGGGAGGATTTCCGGTACGCCTTTTTGCATGGGGAGGGAGCGCTCGCGTTTCTGCTCGAATCGGGTTCGCCGATATATTCAGACTCGGCATTTGCGCGCTTTTTGTCTCCGATTTGCTCGCCGATAAAGGAGGCTCTCGCGCCCTATGCCGCGAAATTTCCGGCGGCGGCGCTTTCCGCCAAGGTTGCGCTCGCGGTTATCGGCGGATATTTTTTCATCCGCGGGTTATTGAGGATTTTCCGGCCGGAGCGCGACACCCCAAGCTGGCATTCTCCGCTCGCGCTGGCGCGCGGGCTCTTGGAGGCGCTCGCAGTGGCGTTGGCGTTTTTCCTGCTCGCGGAGCCGAACGCCTTTGCCGCAAATTCGGTTGAAAACGCGCCGGCGCCGGAGTTAAAGTTTGCATTTGAAAAAGCAATCAACACCATAGGAGAGGAAACCATGAATTTTGAAACCGATACGGCAACGATAGCGGCGGTGGCGCTGTTTTTTGTGTTGCAGCTGACGGTCTACGTCTTCTGCCTGATACGCCTTTCTATGATAAAGCGAATAAAGGTCCCCGCGAAGCTCAAAATGCAGCTGCTCGAAAACGAGGAGACGCTTTTCGACCTCGGGCTCTACATAGGCTTGGGGGGGACGGTGTTTTCGCTCATACTGCTTACGATGGGTATCGTGACGGCGAGCCTCATGGCCGCCTACGCCTCGACGCTCTTCGGAATTCTCTTTACCGCCCTCGTCAAGACGATGCACGTTAGGCGCTACAAGCGCAGGCTGCTTTTGGAGGCGGCGAACGAATAGGCTTATGATACACCCCACCGCGATTGTCCCCACGTCCGCAAAGCTCGGGCAAAACGTTGAAATAGGCGCGTACGCCGTCCTCGAGGACGGCGTTGAAATTGGCGACAACTCTTCAATAGAGGCGCACGCCCACATAAAGGGCGGCGCGCGCATAGGACGCGGCTGTTCGGTGGGCTCGTTCGCCACGATTTCCGGAGACCCGCAGGATTTGCACTTCGACAGGGCTACGGTTTCCTTTGCCGAAATCGGCGACGGCACTGTCGTGCGCGAAGGGGCGACCGTCCACAGGGCGACGGCGGCCGGGGGGGCCACGAAAGTCGGAAAAAACTGCCTGCTAATGGCAAATTCCCACATAGGCCACGACTGCGTTGTCGGCGACCGCTGCATTTTGGCGCCCTTCTGCGCGCTCGGCGGATTTGTCCGAATGGGCGACGACGTGTTCGCCAGCGGCGGCGTGATGCTGCACCAGAAAATTCGCGTGGGCGACGGGGTGATGATAAGCGGGGTTTCGGCGTTTTCGGCGGACATTCCCCCGTACGTCAACGCCCATAAGCGCAACACGGTCGCGGGCATAAACCTGATAGGAATGCGCCGCAGAAACACTCCACCGGCGGCGGTCGCGGAGGTCAAGCGTCTCTATATGGCGGTTTACGCGGGCGGCGTCTGCGCCGAAAACGCCGGAAAACTCCTGGCGCAAAAGGCGTATTCTACCCCTGAAGGGGAAAATTTTTTGAGGTTTTTTGCGGAGCCCGGCAGACACTACATACACCTCGATCGCGAAAAACGCAGATAGGCTGAGATGGGGCTTTCCGGAAAAAAAATCGCCATAACCGTCGGCGACCCCGCGGGGGTCGGGCCCGACGTGATAGCGGCGTGGGCGAAATCGGCGCCCAAACGGCTTTTGGAGCGCGCGGAGGTTTTGGCTCATGCGGATTTTCTCGACAGCCTCCCCGCCGAACTCGGGAAGCGGCCGATAGGCCCTGCGGATTTTCGGGCGAAGGCGGGCGAGCCCTCCGCTGCAGGGTGCGAAGTGGCGGCTCTCGCGCTCGAAGGCGCCGCCGCGGGGTGCCCGGAGGGGCGTTATTCCGCAGTCGTGACGGCTCCGATTTCAAAATTTGAAATGCGCAAAATAGGCTTCGACTTCCCCGGGCAGACGGAATTTTTTGCGGCGCGCTGGGGAGGGGAGCCCGTCATGTGCTTTGCGGGGGGAGAGCTTTTGGTGTCGCTTGCCACGTGGCACGAGCCCCTTTCGAAAGTCCCGTCGCTTCTCGGCTTCGGGCGCATATCGAGGGCGGTGGAGGCGGCGGCGGAGCTCGCGCGCAGACTCAGGGGGGCTGACGCGCCGAGAATCGCCGTATGCGGGCTGAACCCGCACGCGGGCGAGGACGGGCTTATGGGCAGGGAGGAAATCGACGTCATCGACCCGATTCTGAACGCGCTTCGCGAAAAATACCCGAATTTGTCGCGCACCTTGCCGCCCGACACGGTTTTCGCCAGAATGAGGCGCGGGGAATTTGACGCGGTTGCGTCCATGTACCACGACCAAGCTCTCGCGCCCCTCAAAACCCTCGAATTCGACAGGGCCGTCAATATTTCGATGAACCTTCCGTTCGTCCGCACGAGCCCCGACCACGGCACCGGATATTCGATAGCGGGCACGGGAGCCGCCGACTGCTCGAGCTTTTCGAACGCCGTCGATTTGGCGTTGAAACTTTGCCGGTAGCCTTTTTGTCTTTCCCGGGCGGCAAATTGCTTGACGCGCCCGCCGATTGGCCCATTATAAACGGCCTTTTACAGACAAACTTTCGCGTTCGTCCGCAGCGCGCCGGGACGCCGAAACGCCTTTAAATTATGAATACGAAAATTGAAAATATCAGCGATACGAGAAAGAAGATAACCGTGGCCTTCGCCCCCGAGCAGGTCGAGGAAGAAAAGGGAAAGACTGTTGCGGATTTCGTGCGCAACGCAAAAATTCCCGGATTCAGGCCCGGGAAGGCTCCCAAGTCCATGGTTGAAAAGCTCTACTCCGACGCGATAAAAGACCAGCTCGAACGCTCGCTCACAAGCAGGGCTGTCGAAGACATCAACTCCATCAAGGATTTCGACCTGTACGCCGTAGTGGACATCAAGCGCGAGGAAAAGGACGGCGGATTCGAGCTCGAATTCACCGCCGACGTCTATCCCGAAGTGAAGCTTCCCGAATCGCTCGAAACAAAGGTGGAGCTCGAGCCCGCCGAGGCGTCCGACGCGGAGGTTGACAACGCCGTCGAATACTACCGCAACCAGCGCGCCAAGTACGAGGAAGTCGACCGCGAAATCAGGAAGGGCGATTTTGTGCGCCTATCCTACAAGGGAACCGTTGACGGCGCGCCCGTCTCCGAAATCGAGACGTCGCTTCCGATTTTTGCCGAGCAGAAATCCACTTGGGAGGAGGCCGGCAACGAAAACGCCCCGGGCGTGCAGGGCGTGGTGCAGGGCATCGTCGGAATGAAAAAGGGCGAAAAGAAAACCCTCTCCCACGAATTCCCCAAGGAATTTCCAAACGAAAAGCTCGCCGGCAAAAAGGCCGACTACGAAGTCGAAATTTTTGAAGTGCGCGAAAAGAAGCTTCCCGAGCTCGACGCCGAATTTTTCAAGGCGTTCGAGGTCGACTCTCTCGACGCCCTCAAAAACAAGGTGCGCGAAAGCATAATCAACGAAAAGAAGAGCAACAACGAAATCCTCAAAAGGCAGTTCGCGGTGGAGCAGCTGATGGGCAAGTCCGAGTTCGCACTGCCCGAAAGCGCGCTCGAGGACGAGCGGCAGTCGATTCTCGAAGAGATGATGATGCGCTTCATGTCGTCCGGCGCCTCCCGCGAGGACATCGAAAAGAACAAGGAGGCCCTCTTCGACAGCGCGGGCAAGGAGGCCGAGGGGCGCGCCAAAATGCGCATATTCCTCAACCGCGTAGCCAAGGCAAACGACCTCAAAATAGACAATGAGGACATGAGCCGCATGCTCTGGCAGGAGGCAATGCGCACGCACACAAAGCCCGAAGAGCTCATAAAGCAGCTCCGCAAGGATCCCGCGCGCGCCAACCGCCTGCGCTCCGACGCCCTCCTCCAAAAGGCAATCAACTTCATCGCCGAAAAGGCGAAAGTCGAGACTAAAGCCGCGGAAGCCGCCAAGTAGCCGCTTTTGACGCTCCGCGCCTTTTGCCGGCGCGGAGTTTTGTTTTTCCGGGTTTCCCGCGGCCTGAATACGCGCCATGCCGGGAGATTCGCAAAAGCGGGGCCGCGCCATGCCGCGCGGCGGCGCGTTTTATGGCGGAAGGTTAGCCGCGGCGGGAGGATTTCCGGCGTCTTTTCCCGTCTTGGCGCAAGGGCGCTCCGGACGGGCGCGTGCGCAAGATTTTTTGTTGAGTTTATCACGGGAATTTTGTTGTTTTATAAAAAGCCGGCAAAGCCGATATTTTACCAACCGGATAATGTCATTCCGCCGCCGCTGCGGATTCGGGCGGCAAAACAATAGAAATCATACCATGGGAGAATATTACATTCCTACAGTTTTCGAACGCGACGGCAGAACCGAGAGGTCGTGGGACGTTTATTCGCGCCTCCTCAAAGACCGCATCGTATTTATCGGCACCCCCATAACGGACGGGGTCGCCAACGCCGTGATAGCGCAGCTTCTCTTCCTCCAAATGGAGGACGCCAAGAAGGACGTCCACATTTACATAAACAGCCCCGGGGGGTCGCTGACCGCGGGCATGGCTATTTACGACACCATGAACTTTTTGCACTGCGATGTCGTGACGTATTGCGTCGGGCAGGCTGCGAGCATGGCGACGATTCTCCTGGCGGCGGGCGCCAAGGGCAAGCGGTATTCTCTGCCGAATTCGCGCGTGATGATACACCAGCCTTACGGCGGCGCTACTGGGCAGGCGCGCGACGTCTCCATAGCCGCAAACGAAATCCTGCGCTGGCGCTCCAAAATCAACGAAATTCTTTCAAAGACCACCGGTAAGCCGGTCGCCCAAATCGAAAAGGATTCCGACCGCGACTTCTACATGACCGCCGAAGAGGCCCTCAAATACGGAATAGTTGACAAGGTCATAGAGAGCAAGCGCGACGTTTAAGATGGCAAAAGACTTCCAGACTTGCAGCTTTTGCGGGCGTTCTGCCCGCGAAGTCGGCACGCTCGTGGCGGGCGCGAACGGCTCATTTATCTGCCCCGCTTGCGTGGAGACCCTCCACAACGCCTTTGAGTTGCGCGACATGGAGGACAGGGCCAAGCGCATGGACGCGATGCTCGACTTCGACATGAAAACCCCGTCGCAGCTCAAGCGCGGTCTGGACGAGTACGTCGTTGGGCAGGAGGACGCCAAGAAGATTCTGAGCGTGGCTGTCTACAACCATTACAAGCGCCTTCGCTCCGAGATGCTCGGCTCGGGCGGCTCCGAATATCCGGACGTGGAAATCGAGAAGAGCAACGTCCTTCTGATCGGACCGACTGGCAGCGGCAAGACGTATCTTGCGCGCACGCTCGCAAAAATGCTCAACGTGCCCTTCGCAATAGGCGACGCCACTACCGTCACCGAGGCCGGATACGTCGGCGAAGACGTGGAAAATCTCGTACTCAATCTCGTGAGGGCGGCGGACTACAATATCGAGCGCGCGCAGTGCGGCATAGTCTACATAGACGAAATCGACAAGATCTGCCGCAAGAACGAAAACGTCTCCATCACGCGCGACGTCGGCGGCGAGGGCGTGCAGCAGGCGCTTTTGAAAATTCTCGAGGGGACGATCTGCAACATTCCGCCGAAGGGCGGGCGCAAGCATCCGGACCAGCAGTATCTGCGCGTCGACACCCGCAACATTCTCTTCATATGCGGGGGCGCGTTCGTCGGGCTCGACAAAATTATCGCGCGGCGCACGGAGTCCAAGGTTCTCGGGTTCAACTCCGCCGCCTCTTCCGACCCGAAGTCGGAGGCGGAAATCCTCTCCAAAGTCCAGCCGGAAGACCTCGTGAAATTCGGGTTCATTCCGGAGTTCATAGGCCGCCTTCCCGTGGTGTGCTCGCTCGCGGGGCTGTCGGAGGCGGATCTGGTGCGGATACTCACCGCAACAAAGAACTCGCTCGTCAAGCAGTACTCCAAGCTTCTTTCTTTCGACGGCGCGAAGCTCCGGTTTACGGACGGCGCGATAGAGGCGATCGCGCGCAAGGCGATCGAATTCGGCACCGGCGCGCGGGCATTGCGCTCCATCATGGAGGGCGTAATGCTCGACGTAATGTACGGGCTGCCCGACAAAAAGGAGAAGGGAGAGGTCGTCATAGACGAGTCGCGCGTGGATTCAATCTCCCAAAAGGCGTCTTGAGCCGTCGCCGGTTCGGGAGTTTTTTGCGCGGCGCCAAGCGAATATGCTTGCGCCGTTTTTCATTTTGACGATATTGGGAAACAATGACACGCAACCCCAAAAGAGCCGCATCTTATCCCAATTTGTACCTGTTGGGCTTTATGGGCACGGGCAAGTCGTCCGTGGGCAGGAAAATCGCGGCGCGGCTCGGAATGAGGTTTCTGGATTCCGACGCGGAAATCGAAAAGTCCGCCGGCATGGAGATAAAAGACATTTTCGCCAAGTTCGGGGAGGAGAAATTCCGCGAGATGGAGCGCAAATTCATAGAGTCGGGGCATCCCGACAGCGGGTGCGTCGTCTCGTGCGGCGGCGGGCTGTGCTGCCGCGACGGAATGCCGGAGCTCGTCAGGGGCAGGGGCGTTTGCGTAGTCCTGTTTTCGACGCCGGAGGAAATTTGCGAAAGGGTTTCAAAGAGCGACAAAAGGCCGCTCATGAACGTAGAAAACCCCATACTCAGGATAAGGGAGCTCCTGGCGCTCCGCACGCCCTATTATATGCGCAGCGGCATAGCCATAGCCGCCGACAAAAACATAAAAAGTACGGTCGAGCACGTCGAGCGCATTTACCGCGCCTGCCTGCGCAGGCGCCGCGCGCGCGAACAGTCGTAGAGGCGTTGGGTTTTGCGAATTGCGCCGCCCTTTGCGGGGCGGCGTTTTTTTGCTCCGAATTTCCGCCTTGGAATCTTTGCAGAGGGTTTGTTGCGCCCGCGGGATTCGCGGTAGTTAAACGGAAAAGCGCGGAGAGATGCGCGGCGGAAAATTGGAAAATGGGAATAAAATGTCTGCGGGAAAATCCCAAGATTTACGACACCAGCTTTTATTGCATTTAAGGGAATTTCGCCGGCGAAGGAGGCGTTCGCCGTTCACGGGAGGTCAACGCGCCCTATTCGGCGAACGCGCCGGAGGGCCGCCAGCTGCGGCGCGTCCCTAATTCTGCGGGGATTTTGCCGCGCGCTTTGGGGCGGCGGGCGTTTCGGGATTTACGATGTGGAAGGAAATCGCGCTGTCGCGCTGGACTTCGACCAGGATTTTTGAGCCGCTTCCGGAGAGTTTTGAGTAGATTTCTTCGAGCTCCTTGGCGGTAGTCACCCTCTTTCTGTTCACCGAGAGAATAATGTCGCCCGCCTCGATTTTCGCGAGATCGAACGGAAAGCCGCGGCGTATGCCTATTACCATCAGGTTGGAGTCGCATTTGATTTTTGCCTCGCGCTTGAATACGGTGGTGATCTCCTGCATTCCGGCGCCCCATTTTTCGAGGGAAAATTCCCTGCCTACCCGGCTTTCGAGCCTTTCGCACACGGGGTATTTTTCGAAAATCTTTCCGTTCCTCTGGATTTCGAGCGCGATTTTTTCGCCTATGGGCGAAGACGCTATGCGGTTCATTATCGCGGGAAGCTGTTCGGGGAACCTGCCGTCCACGCTCTCCGAATTTATTTTCAAAATTATGTCGCCCGGGACTATTCCGGCGTCCGCCGCCGGAGAGCCCGCGTCCACGTTTTGCACGAGAACCCCCCTGTTGGTGGCCACGTCGAAAAACTGCTCCATGTCCTGGAGCGGCGCGGGCGTTATGCCTATGTACCCGCGCGAGACCGTCGAGTTCTTCGAGAGCGCGTCGAGCACGCCGCGGGCGACGTTGGAGGGTACCGCGAACCCGAGGTTGTTGGAGTTCGCGTAGGCGCGCGTGTTGATGCCGACCACCTTGCCGTCGGGCAGGGCGAGCGGCCCGCCGCTGTTGCCGGGGTTTATTGCGGCGTCGGTTTGCAGCCAAGTGTTGAAGTTGCCGGTTTCGTAGCCGCTGTTGAGTATCGTCCCCTCAAAATACCTGCTGGCGTTTGAAATTATCCCGCGCGTGACGGTTCTCGCGAAGCCGTGCGGCGTTCCTACGGCGTACACTGCTTCCCCCGACTTCAAGTCCGCCGAGTTCCCGAATTCTGCGTGCGAAAACTCGAGGCCGCGCCGCCGCACATCCTCCATATCGAGGCGTATCAGCGCAAGATCCGTCCAGTGGTCCCAGCCGACGAACTCGGCTCTGACGCGCTCGAGGTTCGCGAGGGTGACGACGATTTTCGTCGCGTAGCAGTTTACGACGTGCGCGTTCGTGAGAATTGTCCCGTCGGCGTCCATTATTACGCCCGAGCCGATGCTGCGCACCGTGAGGCTTCCGCCGTCCTTTTGGGATTTCTCCCACACGTCGATTTTGACGACGCTTTGGAGTAGGTTTTCGAAGCCCGCGCTCTCGGGGCGCCCGCGCCCGTCGAACGACGAGCAGGCGCACAAAATCGCGCACGCGATTGCCGCGAAGATTGCGGAAAGCCTCATCGCTTTACGGCCTCCGCCCCGTCTCCGCCGTAACCCGTATGGCGATTCCGCCGCGGGAGTTGAAATTTCCCTCGACCCTGCACCACACGGGGTCGAGAGCCTTTGAGAGGTCGTCGAGGATTATGTTTGTCAGATGCTCGTGGAAACAGCCCTCGTTTCTGAACGACCACAGGTAGAGCTTGAGGGATTTGCTCTCCACGATTTTCTCGCGCGGGACGTAGGAGATTTTTATCGTGGCGAAGTCCGGCTGGCCCGTTGCGGGGCAAAGGCAGGTGAACTCCGAGGTCTCGAGCTCTACGAGATAGTTTCTGCCCGGGTTTTTGTTGGGGAAAACCTCCAGTTTGCGCGAGGGCTTCGCCTTTTTTCCGCCGAGCGCTGCGCCCAGCAGCGTCAGCCCTTCCAAATCTTTCTTTTGCGTCTTTTTCATTCCGTCCGTCAGAATTCTATCATCACTTTTCCGAGGCGCGAATTTTCCGTGGCGCGCCTCATAGCGGCCTCTATGTCCGCCATTTTGTAGCGGGAGTCCACCGGCGCTTTTAACACGCCCGCGGCTATCAGCTCGAACACCTGCGAAAACAGGGCTTCGCATTCCGAGCGAGAGTGCGTGCGCTGCCATTTGTCCCACCAGAACCCGCGCAGGCGGAGGTCGTTGAAAATCAGAAAGCGCGTCGGAAAGCGCACGGGCTCGCCCGTCATGCCGCCGATTGTGACGACGGTGGCGGAGTCGCCCATGGCCTTTATCATGTTCGAGACGCTGGCGCCGCCTATCTGGTTCAGCCCGAGTTTGAGGCAGTTGCCGGTCGCCTCCTTTATCGCTTTGGCGTCAAATTCGGCTTCGTCGACTACGATGTCCGCGCCGTACCCCTCGAGCATGGCGCGCTTTTTGCCGGCGTTGCGCAGCATATTTACGGTTTTTATCCCGCGCGCGGAGCAGATTTGAATCATGAAAATCCCCAGCGCGCTGCCCGCGCCGTTTTGTATCAGCCAATCTCCGGGTTTCATCTTTTCGAATCCGTCGAGCACGCAGAGGGCGGTCGGGGGATTTATGAAAGCCATCGCCGCGGCGTCGGGGTCGAGCCCGTCGGGGATTTCGAGCAGGTCGGAGGCCTTTGCGATCTGGTATTGCGTCCACGCCCCGGGCTCCGAGGGAAGGCGCACGAGGGCGCCTATGCGGGGCCCTTCGGTTTCGGGGCCTAGGGCGGCGACTTCTCCTATGCCCTCGCGGCCGGCTATCGCGGGCAGGGGCCTGAGCCTTCCGTACGAGCCGCCTATCATTCCGAGGTCGGAGGGGTTGACGACGGCTCTCACGAGCTTGACGACAGCCTCCCCCTTTTGGGGGTCTGGAATTTCAACGGTTTCGGGTCGCACCACTTCGGCGGGGTTGCCGTAGGTCTTGTGTACTGCTGCTATGCTTTTCATTTCGGTTTACATTAGAGTTGCGCGCGCCTTAAAAGTCAACGAACAATCCGTTGGCGCCTCTTTTGGCGATTCGCGTCGCTATCCTCGAAAAAACTTGCGCGCCCGCGCGTTTTGCCGATAAGTTTTCGGATATGGAAAATCCTTTTTTGGCGGCGGAACTCCCGCCCGACTGGACGAAAATGAAGCCGGAATTCGCGGCGGAGGCCGTGGATTTGGCCGTTGAAAAATCGCGCGCCAACATCGCGGCGATAAAGGCGCTCCCCGCGGGAGGGCTCGATTACGAAAATTGCGTTTTGGCGTTCGATTCGGCGACCGAGCCGCTCGACACCGCATATTCCCGTCTCGGGCACCTCGTTTCCGTGGCGGATTCCGACGCCTTGCGCGCGGCGTACGGCGCGCTCGTCGGGAAAATCGCCGATTTTTATTCCTCCGTGCGCCTCGACGACGGGCTCTACGCGAAGCTTGCGGAATACGCGGCCTCCCCGGAAGGAAAATCCCTCGAAGGCCCGCGCGCGCGGATGCTTTCGGAGACTATGCTCGATTTCGAGCTCGGCGGCGCGAAGCTTCCGGCGGAGGGGAAGCGGAGAATCCGCGAAATCGACGGGCTGCTCGCGCAGAAGGCGCAGAAATTTTCCGAAAACGTGCTCGACGACACCAAGCGCTTCACCCTCCACATCGGCGACCCGTCCGAGCTCGAAGGGCTTCCGCCCACGGCCGTCGCGGTCGCCGCGCAAAAGGCGGCCGCGCGTGGGGAATCCGGCTGGGATTTCACGCTCGAGCAGCCATCCTACGTCCCGTTCATGTCCTACGCCGCCGACGATTCCCTGCGCGAAAAGCTCTGGCGGGCCTCGGCGCGGCTGGCGTCCGACGGCGAATATTCCAACTGGGGGCTTATGGCGGAAATTTTGAGGCTGCGCGCGGAAAAGGCGCGGATTCTCGGGCGCGCGGATTTTGCGGACCTCGTCCTCGAGCGGCGCATGGCCCGCAGCGGGGCGAAGGCGCTCGCGTTCGTTGAGGACCTGCGCGGGAAGTTCTCCGCGGCGTTCGAGTCCGAATGGCGCGAGCTGCTCGACTTCTCGCGCTCCGAGGGCCTGCTCGACGGCGGCAAGATGCCCCCGTGGCGCGCGGCGTACGCCTCCGAAAAGCTGCGGGCAAAAAAATACGGGTTCGACCCCGAGTCGCTGCGCCCGTACTTCCCGATGGAGGCCGTAATGCGCGGAATGTTTGAAATCTGCCGCAGGCTCTACGGAATAGAAGTTTCGCGCGCGGAAATGTCGGCGCCCGCGTGGGATCCGGCTGTCGAGCTCTTCGAGGTCCGCGCTCCGACGGGCGGCGTCATGGGGCTGTTCTACGCCGACTTCCGCCCGCGCAAAAACAAGCGCGCGGGGGCGTGGATGAATCTGCTCGAGCCCGCCAAGCGCGGCCGCCCCGCGTTCGGCGTGATAGCGGGCAACCTCTCCGAGCCCGCCGGCGGCAAGCCCGCGCTCCTTTCGCATTCCGACGTCGAGACTCTATTCCACGAGTTCGGGCATCTCATACACTTCTTCATGATGGATTCCCCCGAGCTCTCGCTGCGCAATGTAGCGTGGGATTTTGTGGAACTTCCGTCGCAGATTATGGAAAACTGGTGCCGCTCGCGCGAGGGGCTCGACGTCTTTGCGCGCCATTATGAGACGGGCGAAAAAATTCCGGAGGAGCTGTTTGAAAAATTCGAGAAGTCGCGGAAGTTCATGGGCGCGAACGCCGCCATGCGCCAGCTCTCCTTCGCGCAAATCGACCTGTTGCTGCACGTCAGGCCGGAGGAGTTTATCGCCGCGGGAATCGAAAATGCCGCGCGGCGGGAGCTCGCGGGGTTTACCCACGAGTACTCCGAGGCTGTTCCGACGATTCTGCCGCGCTTCACGCACCTGTTCGGCGACGCGGTGGGCTACGCGGCGGGCTATTATTCGTACAAGTGGGCGGAAGTCCTGGAGGCCGACGCGTTCTCGCGGTTCGAGCGCGAGGGGATTTTCAATCCGGAAGTCGGCGCGGAGTTTGCCGAAAAGGTTTTGAGGGTGGGCAACTCGGTCGATCCCGCCGACGCTTTCAGGAATTTCATGGGGCGCGACCCCGACGCATCCGCGCTCGTGGCGCGCTCGATAGACTCTGCGGCGCGCGGGGCGGCCGAAGGCTGAAATCTTTGCGGTATTTATTTTTCGTATTTTCTTGAACGCCCGCTTTGGAAAAGTATAACTTCAACGCAATGAAAACGCGCAATATTCTGATAGCCATATCCGCTTTTGCCGCGGCTCTCGCGTGCTCCGGCGCGCAGAAGACGGAGGACCTCTTCAACGGAAAAAATCTCGACGGGTGGAAGTTCTTCGTCGAAAACGGCGCCGCCAAGCCTGAGGATGTGTTTTCCGTCAAGAACGGCATGATACACATAAAGGGCGTTCCGTTCGGCTTCATGTACACCGAAAACAAATATTCGAACTTCCGCTTGCACGTCGAGTGGAAGTACCCGATAGGCGGCGGCAACAGCGGAATATTCCTCTACCTGCAAGAGCCGGCAAAAGAGCTGTGGCCGAACGCCGTGGAATGCCAGCTGTGCTCCGGCAAGGCGGGAGACTTCGTGCTGCTCGGGGGGTCGGACGTCGCGGAATACAAGGCCCCCGAGGGAAAGCCGCGCCCAAAGTTCCCCGTCGTCGAGAGATTCGAGAAGAACCGCGAAAACCCCGTGGGCGAGTGGAACAGCGCGGACATCGTGTGCCGGGACGGAAACATAGAAGTCTACATAAACGGAACGCTCCAAAACGTCGGCACGAAGTCGGCGCATTCGAGCGGCTACATCGGGCTGCAAAGCGAGGGCGGGGACATTCTCTTCCGCAACGTGCGCCTGACCCCGATGGACTGACGTCCGGACACTTGGATTTCGCGACCGCCCGCATTCGGGCGGTTTTTTTTGTAGCCAAGCGCGCCAAAACCCGCGACAATATTCAAATGCGAAATATAATACGGTTTGCAAGGTTCGCCGCGCTCGCCGCAGTCTGCCCGGCCGCGCTCGCGCTCGAAGACTACAAAAAGCCGGTCGCGGAAGACGCCGATTTTTTCCCGCCGTTCGACTCCATAAAGCCTCCGCTGCTCATGCCGCGGGACGCGAAGTTGGAGTTTTCCAAAGAGGGGCACTTTCTCGTGGACGGCGAGCCGCGCTATATGGAGGGCACGATTTTCTACGAGGGAGAATCGATCTCTTTCGGCGTTCCGACATACGGGTATCCGCCGTCGCTCAAATGGCTCTACGAGACTACCCAAAACTACGAGGATTTGCAGAGGCTCGGTTTCGACACGGTCGGCACGGGCGTTCCGAACGACTGGATGCGGAAATACCGCAAGAGGTTCATTCACATGCGCATCAACGATGAAGCATTTCTGCGCTACGCCAAGAGCGGCCTGCCGCTTTACATAGACTTCACCGCGTCGGAATGGAGCCACGGTGGATTGAAATACGCCGAGGGAATGCCGCCGGCGAAAGAGGCGTTTACCGTTCCCGGGAGGTCGTACCACTGGATGCCCTATTCGGCGAACGCGCCGGAGGGCCGCCAGCTGTGGCGCGAAATGTGGGAGGGCGGAGCCGAGTTTCTGAAAAAGCGCGGCATAAAGCCGTTCATGTACGAGCTCTTCAACGAGCCCGACTACGACGACCTGAGCGAATACAACAGAAAGCTTTTCGCCAAAAAGATGAAGTCGAAATACGGCGGCAAGATATCGCGCCTGAATGCCGCATGGGGGGCGTCGTATTCAAATTTCGACGAAATATCCGGATTCAAAAACTATGACGAAAACGCGGGGCTTTTTGTGGAGTGGGTGAAGTTCATGGAGGATTCTTTCGCAGGCCTCTGCAAATTCGGGGCGAAGGTCATTCGCGAGGCCGACGGCCGCCCCGATGTCGGCGTATGCTTTCAGCCGATTTTTCTGGACGGCAACAACGTCAACATCTACAAGGCAGACAGGCATCTCGACGCGGTGTGCTCATCCACGGGCGGCGGGGATTTCTTCCAGGCGCGCTTTATGAGGGCGATAGCCGACGGCAAGCCGATTTTCGACGGCGAGACCTACATGGGGCACACCCGCGAATCCTTCCGCAACAAGATCCTCGAGCAGTACATGCGCGGCTACAACGCCTCCTACCTCTTTAAATGGAGCAGGCGGCCCAACGACCCCGCATGGAAGCTCGAAAACGGCGGCGTGAGGCTCGCGGAAAAATTCCCGTACATGGTTCTGAATCCGTACGCGGCGCATCCGCGCGCGCTTCTCGGGCTGATGGACGCAAAGAGGGCGATATTCTCCGTGAACGGCCTCTTCACTCCGCGCGACAGGGGTGTGAAAAGCGACGTCGCGGTGCTATATTCGTACCCCACCAATAGATTGCAGAGGTATCCGAAGGCGCCGCCATTGCAGACCGACATGGAAAAGAAGGTCGCCGCCGCGCTCGAATACTCGCAGGTGCAGTACGACATAGTTTTGGAGGAGCAGCTCAAAAGCGGCAGGCAAAACCGCTACAAGGCTCTCGTGTGCGCGGGGGCGGCGTCGTACAAAGCGACGCCGCGCAGGCTGCTCGAATACGCCGAGGGCGGCGGGACGCTCGTATTGTTTTTCGACGCGCTCACGCTCGACGAGTACGGGAAGCCGCTCGGGGAAACTATTGCGGGCATAGAGTTCGGAGAGGACAGGAGCGCGGTTTCGGGAGAGCTGAAAATCGGCGGGGAGTCGATGAGGGCGTTCCGCTTCAAGTCGGTGAAAATGCCGGAGGGCTGGACTCCCATAGGCGAAATCGGCGGTGAGCCAGCGGTCTGGGAAAAGCCCGCGGGGAAGGGGAAAATGGTGTTTGTGAACGCGAAAGTTTCGGTGGCCGATTTGCGCAGGCTCGCGTTCGAGATTTTGAGGCGTTCGGGCGTGGAGAAGCTGTGCGGGGTTGAAAACGCGATAACCGGCGCGCCGTGCGGCGCGGTCGAGATGGCGAAGGCGCGCGCCGGGGGGAAGGTCGGGTATTTTATCTTCAACCGATCGCTCGACGCGGAGGCCGTCGCGCTTGCGCCGAAAGAGGATCTCGTTTTCGCTGAAATCCTCTCGCGCAAAATAATCGAAAGGGACGCGGAGGGCAGAATCATTCTGCCGCTCAAATCGGGAGAGCCGGCGGTTCTCGTCGGCTCTCCGAAGGGCGAGGCTGCGCGGGAGTTCGAAGGATTCAAAAGGGTTTCCGGCGCCGACGCCGCGCGCGGGGCGGCCGATTGGGACAGAAAGCTGCGCGAAGAAAAGATGAAATCCGCAAAGGCTTTCGACGTTCCCGCCGCAAACCTGCGGACTATTCCCATGCGGGAGTTCGCAAATCTCGACTGCTCCGCCGACATTCCCCTGGGCGGCTCCTTCGGCAAGTTGAAATCGCTGCCGTGGAGCGTCGAAAACTGCAACGGGATTCCGTTCGACTTCATCAGGCCCGACCACAATAAAAATCTGACGGCCATCGGCCTTGGCGACTTCGGCGCGAAGGGGAAATTTTCCGAAGTCCGCGGCGTAAAGATAGACTCAAAAGCTTCCGCGCTATACTTTTTGCACGCGGCCGCCGGAGACGCCGAGGGCGAAATCGCCAAGTACGCCGTCAACTATTCCGACGGCTCGAAAGCCGAAATTCCGATAGTGATGAACCGCAATGTCGGCGCGTGGGACGCCGTTTTGAATCCGGACAAAAACGCCGAGACGGTCGCGGGGTTCATAAACCCCGACAACCGCGGCCTCTATGTCTGGAAGTGGGAAAATCCGTTCCCCCACAAGCTCATTGAGTCAGTCGACGCCGTTTTGACCCGCCCGTCCGCGGCGTATTTCGCGGCGGGCATAACCGCGGAATCCCCGTCCGGAGATTCGGATTGCGACGCGGTAAAGCTTGCCGGCGCGGGAGCTTCGGCGCGCTTCATAAACTGCGACGCCGGAAAATTCGAGAACGGAACCGCCGAGATGTCCGCGGACAAAATGAAAAACCACGCGCGGGTAATCGTGGATTTCGGCAAAAAGTTTTCGCTTCCGGAAAATGCCGCGGAGGGTAGCCTGTCTTTCGATATCGACGTCGGCGCCGGCAATTCCGCGCCGGAGCTCTACGCCGCTCTCGACAAGACGGTTGACAATATCCGCCGTTCCACGAGGGGAATGCTCGAAGACCTCGGCGAGGGCAGGTACCGCGCGCAGATTCCGCTATCCGCCCTTCTGAAAGGGGAGCGCGATTCCTTCGAGCGCGTCATTGTCCAAGTGCACGGAGCCCCGAATGGGTTTGAAAAGATAAAGATCGGAAATTTCGCGCTCGTCGCGTACCGCTCGGCAAATCCGTTCAGAAACGACGCGTTTGAGACTTCCCAATGGGGCGGGGTCAAAATGTCCAAAGGGCGGGGATACGTGTCGTTCGGTCTCGACAATGACAGCAGCAAGTGGTGTCTCGGAACTTTGAAATTCCTCAGGCCGGTTCCCGTTCCGGAGGATTTCGGGAAAAAGAGCCTGGTCTTTGAAATCAACGCCGGCCAGGACGTATTGGGCAACAGGAATATCGGCTCGCAGAACTTCCAGATGAACTTTTCATATCTGGACGCGAAGGGCGAAAAGGCATCTGCGGAAAATATAGTCGTCTCGAAGGGCGGATTTATTTCAGGGGGCGCGGTGGACGGACTCCCCGCGACTTGGCAGAAGGTGTCGATACCGGTTGCGCGGATGATGCCGAAGGGGGCGGACGGCGTTTCGGCGATAACCTCCATCGCGCTTCAATACATGCTTCTGCCCGCCGACAGGGCGGGGGTTCAGATAAGAAACATAAGGTTTGAGTAGCCCCCGCCCGCGGGCGCGCAAAAAAAAAGAAACCCTCCGGCGCGCGCCGGAAGGTTTCTTTTTTTCCAAAAAGTTTTCGCTCAGATTTCCGAGGCGATTTTTTCGGCGGATTCGGCGGCGGCTTTCGCCTTTTCGACGCCATCTTCCGTCTTTTTTGCGGCGGCTTCCGCGAGCTTCTCAAATTGCGCCTTGAATATGGCGCGGCGCGATTCGAGTATTTTGTTAGAGGTCTCCGCCGTCTGTATGCGCGACTGCATCGCCTGCGCGCGGGAGAATAGCGATATGGCGTCCATCGAGAGGCTCTGCGCCGCGTTTATGTCGGCGTCTATCGCCGCATTTTGCAGTTGCGCTTCGTTGGCGGCGTCGCGCAGAAACTTCGCGGCCTCGCGGATTTCAAACGCGGCGTTCGAGATTTTCGAAAATTCGCCGAGAAATTCCGCGCGCAGATTTTGCGGCTTTTGGGCTGCCGCCGCGGAATTTCGCATTTCAGGCGGGGCGGCGTATAGGGTAGCAGGGGTTCTCGCCGCTTCCCCCTTCGATTTCATCGCGAACTGATCCGCCGCGTCTGCGGCTGCGAATCCGGCGTCGTAGACTCCCCGCTCCCATTTGCCGGCGGAGATTTTCGGCAGGGCGGAGAAAATCGAAATGCGGGAAAATTCGGCGTCCGCGAATTTTCCGGAGGCCGGAATTTTGTTGAGGACGAGGTCGGCGAGCTTCCCGTAAGATTTCATGAGGACGGCGCGCGCGCCGTTTGCGTCTCCGGCGCATTTGGCGAGCTCCTTGCCAGCTTGGGCGTACTGTTCGGCGAGCTCTTCGAGGGGCGCCTTTATGTTTCCGATTTTCTCAGAGTTTTCCGCGTTGAGCGATTCGAGGCGCGCCGCGTACTCTTCGGCGAGGGCAACGGCGGGCGCCACGCCCTCCATTTTGGGAGTAGCCACGGAGATGTTTACGAGGGTTGACGAAAGAAATTCCTCCGCGGATTTTAGCGACGCCGCGGCGGATTGGAAATCAGCCTGGACGGATTCAAATTCGCGCTTGTCCTGGTACATATTCCCGGGGTTTTGCGCCACTTTCGGCCGCAACGCCTCTATCGCGGCTTCAATGCTTTTTATTTTTGCGCGCGCCATCGGCAGGATTTTTTCGACGTCTTCGAGCGTCGATTTCGCGCTTTTAAACCCTTCCACATCGGCGACGAAAGCCGTTTTGAACGCCGCTATCCGCCTTTTGATGGATTGGGAGGAATTTTCGAGCTCCGCGAAGTCGCGGGCGAGCGACCGGAATTCCCCTTCCTTTTGGGAGAGCGAGGAGCTTTCGGCGTTGAAAATAGAGTCCGCGGAGCGGATCAGGTTTTGGGCGTCGGAAAACGAGGCGAACGCGGCTTTCATTTCGGCGCGCGCGGCCTCGATTTCCCCCGCCGCGTTTTCGGGTTCGGCGAATGCGGCAGCGCATGCGCATGCCGCGAACAGCGGTATAAGTGCGTTTTGTGTTTTCATGGCTTTTGTATGTTAGACGCCGCGAAAGGCGATTTGTTTTGCGGCATCGCGAAATTTTACATCATCGACATCGGATCCACGTCGAGCGCGTCCTCTACGTCCTCGTCCATCGGAAATTCCCTCCGCAGCTTTGCGATTTCCGCCACCGCCGCGCGCACGTTTTGCGTGAAGTACCAGATGTGCCACCTGTAAAAGTCTTCGGATTTTTCGAGCGGGGCGGGTGACGGCCCGCGGATCGAGCAGAATCCGCCGATCTTCGCCTCGGCGGCCTCCGCCCATTTCTCGGCGTAAAATTCGAGCTTTTCCTCGCTGCGAGAGCGGAATATGTGGCGTATCAGGCGCGTCGAGGGCGGATAGCCGTACTCGGCGCGGTTTTCGAGCTCCTCCTCCAAAAACGACTCCATGTCGTCGCGCTTTGCGTACTGTATGGGCGCGGCCTCCGGCGTCATCGTTTGGACTATAACCTCCCCGCGCGCCTCGCCCCTCCCCGCGCGGCCAGCCACCTGCACTATGAGCTGGTAGGTCTTTTCGGCGGCGCGGAAATCCGGCATGTGCAGGCTTATGTCGGCGTCGATTATCCCCACGAGCGTGACCCGCGGGAAGTCGAGCCCCTTGGCTATCATCTGCGTGCCGACGAGTATGTCGAGCTTCCCGCGCCGGAAGTCGCCGAGGATTCTGCGGTAGTTGTCGCGCCTCTTCATGGCGTCCCTGTCCATGCGCCCGATTCTCGCGGCGGGGAACATCGCGGATATCGCCTCCTCGATTTTCTGCGTTCCCGCCCCGCGCCACTTGGCCTTGGGCGAGCCGCATTTCCCGCACGCGCGCGGGGCCTTCGCTGTGTAGCCGCACAGGTGGCACTTCACGACGTCTTCCCTCTTGTGCCACGTCATGCTGACCGAGCAGTGCGGGCACTCCTCGACCGCCCCGCAATCGGGGCACTCGAATATTTTGGAGTATCCCCTGCGGTTGAGGAAGAGAATCGCCTGCTCCCCGTCGTCGAGCCTCCGCGCGAGCTTTTCCGCCAGAATGTTGGAGATTGCCGCCCCGGGCTTTTCGCGCTTCATGTCCACGATGAACACGGAGGGCATGGAAGACCCGTCTATGCGGCTGGAGATTCTGGATAGGGCGTATTTGCCGGTTTTCGCGTTGTTGAGCGTTTCGAGAGCGGGGGTGGCGGAGCCGAGCACGCAGGCGCATCCGGCGATTTTTGCGCGGTATACGGCGACGTCCCTGCCGTTGTAGCGCGGCGCCTTGTCCTGCTTGTATGCGGCGTCGTGCTCTTCGTCCACTATTATGAGGCGCAGATTTTTGAGGGGGGCGAACACGCAGCTGCGCGCGCCGACGACGACTTTTGCCTCTCCGCGCGCCAACGCCCTCCACGCGTCGAGCCGTTGCCCGTCCGACAGCCCGCTGTGCCACACCACCAGACCGCAGTCGCCGAGCCTGCTTTTGAGCCTCCCGACCGTCTGGGGGGTCAGCGCGATTTCCGGAACGAGGAATATGCACGTTCCGCCGCCGTCGAGGGCTTTTTTCATGGCGCGCATGTAGACTTCAGTCTTTCCCGAACCCGTCACGCCGTAGAGCAGGCGCGTTTTGAAGGCGCGCGCGGCGATGTCGGATGAGATTTCCCCGAACGCCTTTTGCTGTTGGGCGTTGAGTTCCGGCGGTTCGGAGGGGACGGCTTCCGCCGCCGACAGGTCGTCGTCGAACGCCGCGCGCCGGATTTCCCTCGCGCGTTGGACGAGCAGCCCCTTTTTGACGAGCGCGTCTATTGCCGCGCTCGTCGTCTGGGCGAGCCTTATCAGCGCGGATTTCAATATGGCGTCGGGGTATCCGCCCATAAATTCGAGCAGTTTTCGCTGCTGCGGGGCGCGGGGCAGGAGGGCGGCGATTTCCTCGGGCGATACGGGGCGGGCGAGGGATATTTCCGCGGCCTCCCTCGCGCCCTTGCCGGCGCGGACTACCGCGGGAATCATGGTCTCGAAAATCTGCCGCATTCCGCAGCCGTAGTATTCGCCCATCCACTTTGCGAGTTTCATTAGCTCCGGCGTCAGGACGGGCTCGGGCTGGACGAAAGAGCGCAGCGGGCGCAGGTTGAAGGAAGCTTCAACTTCCGCCGCCGGGCGTGTGTCCGTCACGATTCCGCAGGCGCTCCCGCCCCGCAGCGGCACGCTCACAAGCGACCCTACCGCGAGGGGTTCGAGGCTTTCGGGAACGGAGTATGTGAGGGCGCGCTCGATTCCGCTGAACAGCAGGATTGTCGCCGCGCGTTTTTCGGCGGCCATTTTGCTATTGCGCGCTTTCGGCGGCGGCCGCCGCGTTCAGTTCGGCGATTTTGCGGAATATGTCCGCATAGGCGCGCAGAACGCCCACGCGCGCGGATAGCCTTATCTTTACGGAATTTCTTTCGATGAACGCGAACGCCTCGGAATCTTCCACTTTTCCGTCAAAATCGACCCCGAATTGCGAAAAAATCGCCTTCATTATCCTCGAATTGTTTATTGCCGCGGCGAAGTCCGCGCCGGAGGCGGCGTATTTTTTCAGCGGATAGTCCGACGGGGGATTTTTTATTTTTTCAATGGCGGCTTTGACGGCTTCAAGGGAAGTGGCGGACACGAGGTATCCACCCTCCTTTACCATAAACATCTTGGGCGCGCCGGCGGCGGGGGCGGAGGTCTCGCAGATTTCCATTCCGTCGATTTCCCTTATTTGCGCCTTGAATGGCGGGAGTTCCCCCGAAGTCCCCGCGAAATTTTTCGCGAATTCCGCGTTCGCCCTTTCCGCCGTTTCGGCGATCTCTTTCAGCGACATGGCGGACGCGGCGACCGACACGCTTTCAAACTGCGCCGGCGGCTTGAAGTCGAGCGCGGAAGCGGAAGTTGAGGAGGATTCAATCGCGGCGAAGATGGCGTCCCGGGTTTGGGGCGGGATTTCGAGAGAGTCCATCAGCGGCCGCATGAGCTTTTTGTAAGGGCCGGCGGCGGCTTTGCCGTTTGCGGAGGAGACGGCGGAGAACATGAAGCCCTGCGGTATGAACGCCGCTTCCGCCGCGCGCTTTTTGAGGGGCAGGGCGTTTATCAGGTTTGCGAGGTCGGAGTTTTCACGCGCGTAGAGGTCGGTTTTTACGCGGACGGAATTCCCGTCGCAGTCGAACGCGATTTTTACGAGCTCCACGCCGCTTGCGGCCGCTTTGAACGACTCGAACATCTTTTTTGCGCGCGGAATTTCCGGCGCGGGAAGCGAGGCTAAAAATTCGGAGTCCCTGACGCGCAGTGACAGCATTGAGCCGTCTTTTTCGGATGCGGCGGCTATGGTTTCGTCGGCGTATTTTGACACGTCGGCGGACGGGTCGCCCTTGATCTGGACCACCAGCCATCCCCCTTTTTCAAAGCGGCGCATATTGGCCTGCTGCGCGAACTTGAAGAGAACCGACTCCTTCGACGCCTTTACCGCGGCGAACGCCAGCGGATCCGCGGGGCTGCCGAACGCGGCAATCCCGAAATTTTCCCTCGCGACGCCCTCGAAATTCGGGTAGCCGAGCGGCGAGAGCGACAGGGCGAGGGTCATCTCCGCCTGCGGGTCGGGGTAGATTTTCCTCATGAGATCGGCTGCCTTTGCGAAAAATTCCTTCGGATTTTGCGCCGACGCCGAAAGCCAGGGCTTTTCTGCGGCGAGGGGGGCGCAGCATGCGGCGGCGAATGCGATTATGGCGGCAAATTTTTTCATTCTGCGGATAAGTTTTTTTTGCGATTTAACGCGAATCCGCGCGGCATTTCAAGCGCGTATTTCAGGCGGCTTTCGCGCGGCGCGGGCGCATGTTTTCGGCGGGAAAGCCGCGTCAGTCCTTTTTGGGGTCGGCGGCGTCGCGGAGGATGTCGCCGAGAATGTTGAAACACAGCACCGTCGCGAATATTGCCGCCCCCGGGGTGAGCATCCACCAGAAGCCGAGCATCAAAACTTTCGTGTCGTTCTGCGCCTGCGCGAGCATCAGCCCCCACGAGGCGGACGGCTCCTGTATCCCGAGGCCGAGGAACGACAGCGCGGCTTCCCCCAAAACGTAGGCGGGTATGGAGAGGGTTGCGCCCACTATCAGGTAGCTCAGGACATTGGGCAGAAAATGCCTTATTATTATTTTTACGGGAGATTCTCCCATAGCCTTCGCCGCCTGGACGTACTGGGCGTTTGCGAGGGAAAGCGACATTCCCCTGATGACACGCGCGGTCCCCGCCCAGCCGAGCGCGGAAAGTATTATGACTATCATGACGTACATCTGCGCGCTGTCGAAGTGCGGGGCGAGGGCGGAGCGCATGGCGAGCAGCAGGTACAGGCTCGGAATCGCCATGAGAAACTCTACGAACCTCATCGCCACGAAGTCGAAAGTTCCGCCGAAATATCCCGCGAGCCCGCCCACGAGAAACCCGAGCGCCATGGTTATAGCGATTCCCACAAAGCCTATGCTCAGCGACACGCGCGCGCCGTAGAGCAGGCGGGAGAACACGTCGCGCCCCGTGGAGTCCGCGCCCAGAAGGTAAACGCGCGCGTCGGGTTCCGGAGAGTCCACCCCGAACAGGCGCGCCTTAAACGGTATCAGCCCGAAGATTTTGTAGTCGCTCTTCTCGTCCCTCACGAAAAATTTTATCGGCAGGCTCTCGCCCTCCACGGGCTCGTATTGCGCTATGCTCGGATCCGACTGGCGGTAGCATTGGGCGCGCAGCGAGCCGTTTTCAAAGAATATTTTTGTCGGCGGGTGGAAGGATTTGTCGAGGCACTGTTCGGTCGGCGAGTACGGGGCGAGGAACGGCGCAAAAATTGCGGCGGCGTACATTGCGGCGAGGATCGCGAGGGCGGCGGCGCCGCGCTTGGATCGCAGCGTCTGGGGGAGGAGGTTCTTGCAGAAGAACGCCGCCGCCCAGCACAGCCCGAGCGCGAGAGTCAGCGCGAGAACCGCGGCGCCCGCCATTGTCGCCCGGAAGGAGGCGGTTTTGAGAATGCCGAAGAACGCGGGGAATGTCTCGCACGCCCACGTGAGGAGCGCGGCGGCCGCCGCGACGCACGCCGTGAAAACGGCGATGCCCTTCGCGGGCGCTTTTTCGCGCTCGAGGCGTATTCGCGGGTCTGCGAGCGCGAGCAGTATGTCGGCTATTAGCTGGCCCGCGACCAGCATCGCGCAGCCTATCACCACCCCCGCCATCACGACGTACTGGTCCTGCTTGATTATCGCCGCGTATATGAGCTGCCCGAGGCCCGGGTAGTTCATGACGTTCTCCACGAGCAGCGCGCCGGAGAGCAGACCCGCAAAGGCGAATCCGAACGATGTGACCACCGGATTTATCGCGTTGCGCAGCACGTGCTTGAACATTATGGCGTTCTCGCCCATTCCCTTTGCGCGGGCGGTCGTCACGAAATCCGCACGCGAGTAGTCGAGGAATGTCCCGCGCATCACGCGCATCATAGACGCTATTCCGCCGAGCGAAAGGACGAGCGTCGGGAGTATTAGGTGTTTTATCCAGTCGCCGAACTTAGCCGCGGGGGAGAGGAAGTCGTGGAGTATGGAGACCTGCCCGCCCGTCGGCAGCAGACCCGTGATTGCGGCAAACAACACCGCAAGCAGCGCGAGGAAAAAGTACGGCACGCTTAGCGCGGCGTAGGCGAGAAACGCGCTTAGCTTGTCGAACGCGGAGTCGCGGCGGACGGCGGCGAGAACCCCGAGCGGAATGGAGACCGCGTAGATTGCGAAGGTGCTCGAGAGCGCGAGCAGAAGAGTCGGAAAAATTCTCTGCCCGATGAGATCGAGGACGGGTATCTTGTAGCTCCACGAAAACCCGAAGTCGGGCGCGCCGAAATATACGGCGGAATGTTTGCCCCTCTCGGATTCCGGCAGCAGAAGGCTCGTCTTGACCGGAGAGACGCCGTTGAGCCATCTGCCGTATTGCACGTACCACGGCTTGTCGAGCCCCAGGCGCATTTCCTCCTGCTTTACGATTTCGGGGCTGATGTCCTTGGAGTTGCGCGCCTCGCTCAGAAAATCCCCCGGGGCGAGGTACATGAGCAGAAACACGAGCGCGCTGATGCCCAGCATCAGGGGTATCATGGAAAGCAGCCGCCTTGCGATGAATTTCGCCATGCCCTTATTTTCCGCCCCCTTCGGATTCGCCCGGGTCGTAGAGCTCGTCGATGTTCCAGATCACGGAGCCGACCGGAGGCACGCGCACGTTGCGCCATTTCTCGGATACTCCCGAATAGCTCATAGGGGTGACGAGGAAGAGGAGGGGAAGCTCCCTCGAAAATATGTTTTGCATTTCGTCTACGAGCGCCTTGCGCCTGGCGGGGTCGAATTCGACCTCTTGGGCGTCCATTATTTCGTCGACGCGCCTTTCCCACTCGGTGGCGGGCGACTTTTGGCGGGGATTCCAGACGTGCAGAAAGCCGTCGGAGCGGTAGATGGCCTTGCCTCCCGACGGATCGCCGCCGCCGGTGAACCCCATGAGGGCGGCTTCGTATTCAAACGTGTTGTCGATTTTTGAAATCATCGTGCCGAAATCCATGAATTTCAGCCTCACCTCTATGCCTATCGCCCTCATGTTCTCAACGAAGGTCGTGGACATTGCGGTCGCGTTTTGCGAGCCGTCCGCGACGATGAACTCGAATTCCACGCGGTTTTTTTGCGGGTCGAGCAGCCTTCCGGAGGCGTCGTAGGAAAATCCCTGGGATATCAGCATCTGCCGCGCCGATTCGGGGTCGTAGGAGTATTTTGGGGTGTCGGGGTTGTGCCATTTTTTGTTGGCGGGCGAGATTATCCCGTCGAGCTTTCTGGCGCGTCCGAACCACACGCTTTTTATCAGCCCGTCGCGGTCGACCGCCTTCATTACCGCCCTCCGAAATTCGGGGTTGGAGAACCATTTGAGCTTGTGCGGGGCGACATAGGGTTTGCCGCCCTCCGCCGAGCCCGGGTTGAGGTTGAACCACACGAAGAAAATTCCGGTGTCCGGGCCGCGCTCGTAAATTTTGAATTTGTAGGTTTCGGCGTAGTTTTTGACCCAGGCGTAGTCGTTTGCGCCCACATTTGAGGCGTCGCACTGGCCCGTGGCGAAAAGTATTGTCGATGTGTTGGCGTCGGCGACGAACTTGTATATTAGAAAGTCTATGTAGGGCAGGCGGTTGCCCTTTTTGTCAGCCCGCCAGTAGTGCGGGTTGGGCTTGAGCGCGAGGCGCTCTCCGGGCTTGTAGGAGAAAATCTGGAACGGCCCCGACGCCGCGATTTCCGACGGGTTGGAAATCGCCGTCTGCGTGGACCACGCCCGCTGGAACGAGCCGTCCGCCGCCGCCTTTTCGAGGCGGTGTTTTGGCAGTATTCCCACAAATCCTATGTCGGTGAGAAACGGCGCATAGGCCTTTTTTGTCGAAAACTCTACGGAGTACTTGCCGGTTTTTTTGAATTTTACGGGCTCTCCGCCTATCGTGTACTGGCCCGCGTACCTCGACGGATAGCGCAGCAGCGGCCTGCCGGTCGACTTGTCCGCAAGCGGCTTCCCGTCTTCGCCGAGGCTCGGGGCGAATATCGTCTCGAAAGTGAATATCACGTCGTCCGCCGTGATTTCGACCCCGTCGCTGAATTTTACGCCCTCGCGCAGGTCGAACCGGTAGGTTTTCTTGTCTTCCGATATTGTCCACGATTTCGCGAGCGCGGGAATCGGGTTCATGGTGAAGGGGTCGACCGTCACGAGGGGCGAGAGGATAAGGTCGATTATCTGCGACGAGTAGGCGTCGGTCGCGATGAGCGGGTTGAAAGTTTTGGGTTCCTGCGAGGCGGCGAGGACGAATACGCCCCCGTAGTTCCCGGGGGTACATTCGGATATTTCGGCGTCCGCGGGCAGGGGAAATTCTCCGCGCCGTATTTCCGGAGGCCGCGAGCACGCGCACAGGCCCGCGGAGAGTAGGATAACTGCGGCTTTCGCGGCGCGGAATGTCATCGGTCGCCGGCTTCCTCCGGAGGTTTGGAATCTCCGCCGCCGTTCTTCCCCGCAGGCGGAGGATTCGTTTCGGATTCCGCCGCGCTTTCCGCAGCCTCCGCGGAGTCGTTGAGGCTCCAGTCGGGCGTCATGAACGACGTGTCGGGACGGTTGAGGTTCCAGTCCGGGCCGAAGTCCGGAACGGGGCGCGCCAGCCTGCCGTAGTCTATGTAGGAGTCCATCTTGTAGTCCTCCTCGTAATATCCCATGCCGTAGTCGTCAACCCTGTTCGGGTCGTAGTCTTCCGGAAGCTCGTAGTGCGAACGGTCGATATGCCCGAATTCCCCCTCGGGCTCGGATACCGCCTCCGCTCCGCCTTCGGCTTCGAGCCTTTCCGCCTCCTCTTCGGCGAGGCGCTCCTTTGCGACGGTTTTGGCGTATTCCCGCATCTGCTTTTGCTCTTCGATTTCCTCGAGCCGCTCCCTTTCGGCGTCGCGGCGCAGCTTGGCGTTGCGCATTTTTTCCCCGAGCCTCAGCGCGACTTCGTACATCAGGTAGAGCGGAATGGTGAGCGACACCTGCGTAATGGCGTCCGGAGGCGTTATGACGGTTGCGAAAATGAGGATTATCAAAAACACCATGCGGCGGTTGCTTTTCAGCCATGCGGTGTCGAGTATCCCGAGGTATATCAGTATGAACTCCACGAGGGGGAGCTCGAACGTCACTCCGACCGCCATCGTCAGGAATATCACCATGCTGTAATACGACTGCGCGTCGGGGAACATCTCCATCTGCATTCCCTGGGACATCCACGACATGAACGCTATCCCCATCGGCAGCATGAAGAAAAACGCGAAGCACACGCCCACCGCGAACAGGAATATCGCCGCAATGATTCCCGGGCGCAGCATTGCGAGCTCCTCCTTTTTAAGCCCGGGCGCGACGAAGCGCGCCGAAAAGTAGAACGCCGCCGGCAGCGACAGCCCGAGCGCCCCGAGGAACCCGACGTAAAAATACACCACTATCGGGGTTGTGAACGACATCGAGCGCAGCTTGATGTCGGCGTACCACGGACTTGCGGGCTTTTTGTCCTTGAACAGGACGATGGAATCGTCTTTGGGCTCTATGTAGTACGGGCCTGTTTTCGTCTTGCCGTCTCCTCCGTCGGGGACGAGGTACACAGGGCCTATGCGCTCGGTCTTTACGTCCGTCACCTGCTCGTCGCCGACCCAATTCGCGAGGATTTCCTTGGCGGAATTGAGCGGGTAGAGCATCATGGAGTTGAAGTAGTGGAAGAATGCCAGCACGAACACCAGCGCCGCGGAGAAGAACGCCAGAATTTTGATTATGACGAACCTCATTTCCTCGAGGTGTTCGAGGAACGTCATTTCGGACGGGTCGTTTTCCTGGGATTCTTCCGGCATGGGCCTTTACTGGGCGCGCAGTTTGCGCTTCTTGGAGAGCTCTTGGCAAATGGCGTCGAAAACCCCGTTCACCTCTTCGGTTTGCAGGGTTTTTTCGCCCGAGCGGAAGCGCAGGGCGCATGCGAGGCTCTTGAAGCCTTCCGGGACGCCCTTGCCGCGGTAGATGTCGAATATCGCGCATGATTCGAGCTCGAATCCCTTGCCCTTTGTCTTTTGTCCGGCGATTTTTACGATTTCGTCGGAGACGTTCTTGGCGGGCTCCGAATCTTCGACTATCACGGCGAGGTCGCGCGACGAGGGCGGGAAAGACGGGAAAGCCTTGAATTTTTCGGCGGACTTTTTGCGCCCCGCCACGTCAGGGCGGAAGGAGATTTCGCCCGCCCATACGGTCTTGTCTATTCCGCGCCCGCGCAGGTGCGCCACGGAGACCGCGCCGAACCTGACTCTGAAGCCCTCGCGCTTTTCGGAGCCGCAGCCGGCGGCGAATCCCGCCTCCCATACGGGTTCGCCCTCAACTTGCGAGAAATTCAGCCGCCCCGCGTCCACCCCGAGAATCGAGAGCAGGTCGCATGCAAGCCGCTTGGCGGCGTAGAAATCGGGCCGCGCGGGCTCTCGCCACGAAGTTTCGGAGGCGCCGGAGACGAGAACGAACGCCGTCGCCGAGAGCTCCGAAATTTCCCCCGAGGCGTCGGGCCTGAAAATCTCGCCGTTTTCGAAGAATCCGAAAAATCCGTTGGCGTTGGAAAGGTTGGTCGCCGCGGCGTCGAGAAGCCCGTCTATGAGCGATGCCCTGAGGCTGTCCTGGTCGGAGGTCAGGGGGTTTGCGAGCTTGAGGAGCTCGGAACCGGCGTAGAGAAGGGCCTGTTTGGAGCTGTCTTTGAGCGTGTAGTTTTGGCACTCGTTTAGCCCGCGGGAGCAGAGGTAGTCGGCGGCGGCGCAGTTGTATTTAAAGAGCGGGTCGTCGTCGCGTATGAGAGCCTGCGAGATTACGGGGACTTCCGGAATCCTGTCGGAGCCTATCATGCGCACGTATTCCTCCACGAGATCAATCGGCCTGTCGACGTCGCTTCTGAAAGTCGGGACATTCACCTTCCACTTGCCGTCTCCGGCGCTTTCCACGCCGAATCCGAGGCTGCGGAACACCCTTTCGATTTCCTCCGAAGGGGCCTCGAAACCGATGCTGTCCTCTATGAATTTTCGGGAGATTTCGATGTCGCGCGCCGCCCTCGGAGCCGAGCCTACAAGGCACGCGGTCTCGACGATTTCGCCACCCGCGGTTTCGGCGATGAGGTCGGCGGCGCGGCGCGCGGCCTCGAGCGTTCCTTGCGGGTCCACGTCGCGCGCAAAGCGATACGAGGAATCCGTGCTTATGGAGTACTTGCGGCTCGTCGAGCGGATATTGCCCGGGTTGAAATAGGCGGCCTCGATCACGACGTCGGCGGTGTCGTCCTCGACTTCCGAGTTCAGCCCGCCCATAACGCCCGCCATAGCCACCGCGCGGGAGCCGTCGCATATCAGCGTCACATCCGTAGAAAGCGTGTGGATCTTTTCGTCGAGGGTCTGGATTTTTTCGCCCTCTTCCGCTTGGCGGACTATGATTTTCCCGCCGCTTATCCGGCGTGCGTCGAAGGCGTGCAGGGGCTGCCCGTACTCCATAAGAACGTAGTTGGTGACGTCCACGACATTGTTTATGGAGCGCAGCCCCGCGGCTTCGAGGTCGCGGCGCATCCATTCCGGCGACGGGGCTATTTTTACGCCCTTTACGGACACCGCGCAGTACATCGGGCAGTTGGGCGTTTTGAGTTCGACGGACTCGAGCAGCCCGCCCGCAGGCGCGGCGGAATATTTTGGATTATATTTGAGTTCGGGTTTTTTAAATTGCCTTCCGAATTTCGCGGCAAGCTCCCGCGCGATTCCGATGTGGCTTAGGCAGTCGCCCCGGTTTGCGGTGAGCTCTATTTCAAACACAGTGTCGGAGTCGGTGAAAACGTCGTTTATCGGAGTCCCGATTTCGGGGCGGCTTTCGAGTATCAGCAGGCCGCTGTGGTCCTGCCCGAGGCCGAGCTCTCGCGCGGAGCACATCATGCCGTTGCTCTCGACGCCGCGGAGTTTCGAGACCTTTATCTCGAAGCCCTTTCCGTCTTCCGTCGGGAGCTTTGCGCCGGCGAGCGCAACGGGAACCCTGTCGCCGACTTTGTAATTCGACGCGCCGCACACGATTTGTATCGGGTCGGAGTGGGGAGAGACTTTCACCATGCAGACGCCGAGATGGTCGGAGTCCGGGTGGGGCTCGCGCGAGAGTATTTCGCCGACTACCACGCGGTCGAGCTGCTTGAGCCCGAGAGTCTCGACGCTTTCGACCTCCAGCCCGAGCATCGGCAGAGCCTCCGCGATTTCTTCTGCGGAAATCCCGCCGAGGTCCGCGTATTTGTTAAGCCATTTCAAACTTGCCTTCATTGTGGGGTTCTCCTTGTTATCTCGAGCGGAATTGGCGCAGAAAGCGCACGTCGTTGGCGTAGAAGTGGCGGATGTCGTCTATCGAGTGCATCAGCATCGCCACCCTTTCGACCCCGAGCCCGAAGGCGTACCCGCCGTATTCTTTCGGGTCGAGGCCGACGTTTTCAAGCACGTTGGGGTCGACCATTCCGCAACCCATTATCTCTATCCACCTGCCGCTTAGCCTGCCGATGTCGGAGCTCATGAAATCCACCTCAAAGCTCGGCTCGGTGAAGGGGAAAAAGCTCGGGCGCAGGCGCGTCTTGGCGGATTTGCCGAACAGGTTTTTGAAGAGGTAGTCGAGTATCGCCTTCAAGTCGGTGAGCTTTACGCCCCTGTCCACACAGAGGCATTCTATCTGGTGGAAATTCGCGGAGTGCGTGGCGTCCACGGTGTCGCGGCGGAACGCGCGGCCCGGCGCCATTATCCTGATAGGCGCGCCCTCCTTCATCATCGCGCGTATCTGCACGCTCGAGGTGTGGCTGCGCAAAAGGTAGAGCTCGTCCGCATGCTTCGAGACGTTGGATACTTTCGCCCCGCGCGGCATAAACAGGGTGTCCTGCGCGTCGCGTGCGGGGTGGTTGGCGGGAGTGTTGAGCGCGTCAAAACAATACCACTCCGTCTCGAGGTCGGAGGCTTCGGCGACGGTGAAGCCGGCGCGCTTGAAGATGTCGCAGATTTTGCGGATTGTGGCGGTGAGCGGGTGGATTGTCCCGCGGGCTTCTCCGCAAGGGGGAAGGGTGGCGTCGGGCTTGTCTCCGAGCGCCTTCGCCATTTCCGCGTTCTCGAGGCGCGCGTAGGCTTCGGCGATGAGCGGCTCTATCTGCGATTTCGCGAGGTTTATGAGCTTGCCGACGGCGGGGCGCTGCGCCTTGTCGAGGGCGGGTATAAGCTTCATCGCGGCGGTGAGTTCGCCTTTGGGCCCCGTTATCGATGCGGAAATTTCCGCGACTTCGGTCTTGGTCTTCGCGGCGGGCAGGGCCGCCTTCGCCCTCGCCAAAATTTCGTTGATTTTGTTTTCCATGTCGATTGAAAACTTTCCGTTTGAAAATGAAAAGGCGCGCGCTCCGCACGCGGCGCGCGCGTTTAAATTGGTACAGTCAATTTCTTCGGGGGCGAATAGGCAAGCATTTTCTGACGCGCCGGAACGCATTGTTTCGTGGGATTTCGCAAAATAATTTTCCCGCGCGTTTCTTTCCGGCGGCTGAAAGGGAAATATGGCATATATTCGCGGCGGATTTCCCGAATTATCCGCCTGCCGATTGTCTTGTTTTGCGCGCGCGGCCTTTTGCGGCAACGGCGCAAAAGCCCCAGGCGGCAAAAAAGGCGCGCCCGTCGCGGAGCGCGCCTTTTTCAAAGCGGTTTTGCGGCGCCTATTTCTTAATGGAGTCCACAACTTTTTTGACGAGGGCGGCGAAAGCGGCTTCGTCGTTTATGGCAAGCTCCGAGAGCTGCTTTCTGTCCATCTCGATGTTGAGATTTTTGAGCGCGCCCATGAATACGCTGTATTTCAGGCCGGCGGCGCGGCAGGCGGCGTTGATTCTGGTTATCCAGAGGCTGCGGAATTCGCGGCGGCGAACCCTGCGATCCCTGTACGCGTATTTGCCCGCGTGCTTTACGGCGTCTTTCGCGTAGCGGAAGAGGCGCGACTTGTTTCCGAAATAGCCCCTCGCCGACTTCAGCGTGCGCAGCCTGCGCTTGCGGGAAGCTACCGAACTTGTTACTCTTGGCATGTTTGTTTCTCCTTGATTTTATTTTTGGTCGCCTGGGGGTCGCCTTCACCCTTGCGGCGCGGTTGCGTTTTGTGCTTCGATTACGCGAACGGAACGGCCTTTTTGACGATCGCCGCGATTCCGGGGGTCACCGGCTTGTCGTGCCCCATTGCGCGCTTCTGCTTGACGCTCTTTGCGACGAGCAGGTGGCGCTTCCCGGGACTGCGGCGAAGCACTTTGCCCGATGCCGTAATCTTGAAGCGTTTAGCTATGGATTTCTTAGTCTTCTGCATTTCTTTTTGGATTAAGAAAGATTCCAATACAATGAAGTCCGCGGCGGCTGTAAAGCAAAAAAACCGCATTTTTTTCAAAGGGCGCGCCCCGCCGCGCGGAGTTCGCGGGGCGCATGGATGCGGAATTTGCGCCGCGGCCGCCCGCGCCTCAAAAAAGTGTTGAAGCCTTTCCCCTATTTTGGCAAAAGTCGGGAATGAAAAAATCAAGTCTGACCGCGTTCGCCGCGGCGTGCGCCGCATTGCTATGCTCGTGCGGGATAATCCGCGAAACGGCCCTGAAAAACGACGACGTCGAGCTCTGGTCGTTCGGGCAGGATCTCTCTTTCTTTTCGCAGTACGGCGTCGAAACGCTGATTCTATCGCAGGGCGATTCCGTCGTGGCGGTTTCCCCCGCGCTCCAAGCGAGGGTAATGACTTCCTCTTACGACGGTTCCAAGGGGCCGAGCCTGGGCTGGATAAACAGGGTGCAGCTGGCGTTTAAAAAGCTTGACGCGCATAAGGCGCAGATAGGCGGCGAAGACCGCTTCTGGGTGGGGCCGCAGGGCGGCGAATTTTCGATATTCTTCGAGGACGGGGCGTTGCAGAGCGAGGAAAACTGGAAAATCCCCGCCTTTATGTCGTCCGAGCCGTGGTCGCTCGTCGGCAGGAACTCCTACCGAGCCAAGTTTGAAAAGACCGCCGAGTTCGAAAACGCAAAGGGGACGAAATTCAAAATAAAGGCGGAGCGCGAAATATCGGCGCTCAACCGCAAGCACGTTTCGGACGTGCTCGGAATCGAAATTCCGGAGTCGGTAGACATGGTGGCGTTCCAGTCGTTCAACAAGCTCACGAATCTCGGGGAAAAGCCGTGGACGCCCGACGGGGGAATGCTGAACATAAGCGTGCAGTCGTGCTTCAACGCCAACCGCAAGACATACGCGTTCGTCCCGTACCGCCCGGGGGATCCTGCGGAGCTCGGCGACATTGTGCGCGACAATTTTTTCCAGACTTCTGGCACGGGGAATTCGGACGGCAGGCTCACGGTGGATCCCGCATTTATAAAATACAAGACGGACGGCAAGGGCTTGGGCGCGATAGGAATTTCCGCGCTGCGCAGCGAGGGAATCGCCCTCGGCTTCGACGAGGCCAACAGCGTGCTGACCGTCATAATATACATAAAGCCCGCGGACAGGCGCGCGTATTTGCCGTCCTCCTGGCGCAGGGCGTCGGGAGCTTTCGACGGCGACGCCATAAGCGTGTTCAACAACGGCCCGGCGGCGGGTTCCAATGCCCCGGGGGACGCCTATTACGAAATCTCCACCTATTCCCCCGCGCTGTCGCTCGACCCGGGCAAGTCGCAGTTCCACTTGCAGCGCACATTCCACTTCCACGGTTCGGAGTACGACTTGGGGCTGATTTCCTATAAGCTCGCGGGGATTTCCATCGGCCAGTTGCGCGGCGGCGGAAAGTAGCCTTTCACATTCCGGACTTTATTCCGATAACATAAGGACATGGACAGGGAAATAGACGAATTTTTACTCGAACTTTTGCGCTCGCGCTCTCCTACGGGCTCCGAGCGCGAAGCCGCCGACGTCGTTGAAAAGTATGTCGGCGCGGCCTCCGTCGGGGGCGTCAGGCGCGACGTGCTCGGCAACCGCTACGCGGTTTACGGAAGCGGCGACAAAACCCTGATGCTCGCCGGACACATGGACGAGATTGGGTTTATAGTATCCTACATCGACGACGACGGATTTTTGTTTTTCGAGCAGCTCGGGGGCCACGACAACGTGATGCTGCCGGGCCGCAGGGTGGCGGTGATAACCAAAAACGGCTACGTCTACGGCGTGACCGGCAAGCGCGCCGTCCACCTGATGGACGCCAAGGAACGCAAGGAGGTTCCCGAGACGCACCAGGTCTGGATAGACGTCGGGGCGCAGTCGCGCGCGGATGCGGAAAAGCTCGTCAGAATCGGCGACCCCGTAGTGTACGACACCGCCGTGCGCAGGCTTTCGCCGACGCGCTACGCGGCGCGGGCGTTCGACGACAGGGCGGGGTGCTATTGCGCGTTCGAGGCTCTCCGCCGCCTTTCGCGCGATTCCGCCAAGACGGACTACCGCGTGGTGGCGGTCGCCACCACGCAGGAGGAGATCGGCACGCGCGGCGCGCTCACCGCCGCCTACGGCATAGACCCGCAGGTGGGGCTCGCGGTCGACGTGGACCACGCTACGGATTTCCCGACGTGCGACAGGCGCAGGTTCGGCCACATAAGGCTCGGGAAGGGGCCGGTGATTTCGCGCGGGCCGAACATCAACCCGAAGGTTTTTGAAAGGCTCGCCGAGTGCGCCGAGCGCGAGGGCATCCCCTACCAGATCGGCGCGGAGAGCCGCCCGACCGGCACCGACGCGCGCGTGATACAGATGACGCGCGGAGGGGTGGCAACGGGGCTTTTGGGCATTCCGCTGCGCTACATGCACACGCCGTCCGAAGTCGCCGACCTGGACGACATCGAGGGTTGCGTGAGGCTGATTGCGGCGTTCGCAAAGTCCCTCAAAAATTCCGACGACTTCTCTTTCTGACATGCCGGCGCAAAAAAAGCGGCGCGTGCTTCTGACGCGCGAAAATAACGAAGCCCTCGCCTCCGCCCTGTCGGCAAAGGGCGTTGGGGTTTTGGAGATTCCCCTAATCAGAACGGTCCACGAGGCGCAGGACGAGGATGTCGCCGACGTCATGCGCGAGATGGGCTCATACGACTGGATAACGTTTTCGAGCGCAAACGGAGTGCGGGGATTTTTCAGGGAGTTTTTCAAAAATTTTGACGACATCCGCTCGCTCGGACTCGCCCGAATAGCGTGCGTGGGCGAGGCCACCGCCGAGGAGGTTCGCAGGCTCCGCCTGCGCCCGGACGTCGTGCCCGCCGTATCCACGGCGCTCGCGATGGCGGACGCGATGGCGGAGTACGAGACGCTCGACAACTTGAAGGTTTTGTGCGTGCAGGGCAGCCTTTCGCTTCCGGATCTTCCGAATGCGCTCGACCGGAAGCACCGCGCGATAGTGGACACGGCGGTCGTCTACAAGACCGAAAAGCTCTCCGTAGACGGAAATTCAAAGGATGTCGCGGATTTCAAAAAGTACGGCGCGGACGCGGCGGTTTTCGCGAGCCCGTCCGCGGTTGAAAGCTTTGCGGCGAATGCCGAAAAGCTTCTGCTCGAAGACGGCGCGGTGCGCCCCAAGATTTTTTCAATAGGCCCGACAACCACCGAGGCCTTGAAAAAATACGGAATGCAGCCCTATATGGAGGGCGGGGACATCGCAGGGCTGCTCTTCGCGTTTTTGGAGGCAAAGGGCTGACCGTGCGCAAACCGCATTTTCCAATAAAAAGGTTTTTCGCCGAATCGGCGGCGGCTTGCGCGGGAGGCGCGCTCGGAAGGGCTGTAAGATGCGCCGTTTCCGACTGGCCATTTCCCGTTTTGCAGCGGCGGTTTTCGCGTGCAACGCGTTGGGGAGGTTTTGCGTTCGCCCTATGCGCCGATTTAGCGGGGAAGCCCCGCCCGAATTTTGGAAAATTTCATCTGTTCGGCTTTTGCGGCGGGCCCACGGCGTCTTCAACATTCTCGTTGCAGCGCCGGTTTTTTGCCTCCGGAGGGCGCGCGCGGGGCGTGCGTTCTGTTTTTCGGAACTTTCGCCCCCTGTCTGGCGGCGGCATTTTTGCGGATTTTGCCGGCGGAAGGCGGGCGGCGTGCGCGCTGCCGCCCATATAATTATTTCCGCGCTCGGCGCCCAAATCCGCCATGTCTTCTCGGAGTTTCCGGATTCCGAAATCTTTCCATGGAGGGAATCGCGCTTTCAAATATCGCGGCTTGCGCGATTATTGCCGCGGTTGCAAAGTGCGCAAATTTGGGAGGGGAGGCGAAATTTTCCGCCGCCGGATTCGCGGCGACGCTTTTCGCGCTTTCCTCCCTTAACTGCAGGCTGTCGAAAATGCTCCGCGCCCGCAGGCATTTTGCGGCTTTTTTATACTTTTCAATTTCCGCGCTCTCCGCCGTACTTGCCCTTTCGTAATCCGCCGCGATTTTGCTAATGGCAATTTTTTGCAAATCAAAATTCGCGCGCGGCGGTTGCGGGGCATATGTTTTTTATCGCTTCTTCTCAGTTCCGATTCCGCGCTCAGCGGAAATTTGCCGTCCGATATTTCCAAATTTTTCCGGCGGCGGATTTGCCGGAGATCTGCCCG
>ENA-UOJG01000069-UOJG01000069.1-human-gut-metagenome-genome-assembly--contig:-C47-NODE-69-length-149123-cov-47.695817_pt1 | contig 149123 bp, 133 predicted proteins | sample MGYA00242340_ERZ723887 | MGnify/ENA metagenome assembly ERZ723887 | reverse complement strand
TCGGTGCTGGTCTGGCGGTGTGGGGCGTGGTCAACCTGATGGAAGGCTACGGCAATGATAACCCCGGCGCGAAGTCTCAGGGTATCAAGCAGCTCATGGCTGGCGGTGGTGTCGTTCTCATCGGTACTACTCTGATCCCCTTGCTCTCCACTCTGTTTTAATCAGCGAAACCCGTTCAACCGGGAGAGCGTTGAAAGATACGCTCTCCCATAACTTTTACTCACAAGGAGGAAATTAACCTATGGCATTTATCACTCAGGCAGTCACCGTACTGCAAACTCTCGTTATCGCCCTCGGTGCTGGTCTGGCGGTATGGGGCGTGGTCAACCTGATGGAAGGCTACGGCAATGATAACCCCGGCGCGAAGTCTCAGGGTATCAAGCAGCTCATGGCTGGTGGTGGCGTGGTAGTCATCGGCACTACGCTGATCCCTCTGCTCTCGACTCTGTTCTAATCTCAGCTATTCCAGCTAACCGAAAGGTGGTGAAATATTGGGCAGTATCTTAGAAAAAATCGAACAAGCCATAAAGGATCTGCTTATCGGGTGGATTGAGAGCAACCTGACCAATATGTTCACCGATGTCAATGACAAGGTAGGCACGATAGCCTCTGAGGTTGGAAGAACACCTTCCGCATGGAACAGCGGCATCTATACGATGATCCGGGGACTATCCGAAAATGTGATAGTCCCCATCGCCGGTATCATCATCACCTTTGTTTTGTGTTACGAGCTGATCTCCATGATCACAGAGAAAAACAATATGCACGACATGGACACTTGGATGTTCTTCAAGTGGTTTTTCAAAGCAGCCGTGGCGATCTACCTCGTGACCAACACCTTTGACATCGTGATGGCAGTATTCGACATCGGTCAGAATGTTGTAGCCGGTGCTGCCGGTGTAATACACGGCAATACGAGCATCGACATTCAATCCACTCTTGACCAAATGCGTACCGGCATGGAGGCAATGGGCATCGGTGAACTACTCGGCTTGTCCATCGAAACCATGATAATCAGCCTTTGCCTCAAGATCATGTCCATCCTCATCACGGTCATTCTCTATGGTCGTATGATTGAGATTTACTGTACTGTCAGCGTTGCGCCGATCCCCGTTGCTACGATGAGCAACCGCGAATGGGGCAGCATCGGCACGAACTACCTCAAGGGAGTGTTCGCGCTGGCTTTTCAGGGATTCCTCATCATGGTGTGCGTGGGCATCTATGCCGTACTCATCAACAACATGATTATCGCAGCAAATATCCACTCGGCGTTGTTCTCCATTGCAGCGTACACGGTCATCTTGTGCTTCTCGCTGTTTAAGACCGGAACACTCGCCAAGTCCATCTTCAATGCTCATTAAGGAAGGAGGTATCGGTTGAAGAAATACTCTGTTATCTACGCTGATCCTCCGTGGCAGTACCGGACCTATTCAAAGAAAGGTCAGGGACGCTCTGCGGAGAGCCATTATCCGACGATGAGCATTGAGGACATCAAGGCTCTTCCCATCGGAGAGCTTGCAGCAAAAGACTGTGCGCTCTTCATGTGGATCACCTTCCCATGTATGCAGGAGGCTTTCCAAGTCCTTGACGCATGGGGATTTTCATATAAGACCGTCGCTTTTGTGTGGATAAAGCAGAATCGCATCTCCGATAGCCTCTTTTGGGGCATGGGATATTGGACACGAGCCAATGCGGAACTCTGCATTCTCGCAACCAAGGGACAACCGAAACGGGTGAACTCCGGTGTGCATCAGGTCATTATGAGCCATATTGAGCAACACTCCAAGAAGCCGGATGAAACCCGTGACCGCATCATTCAGCTTATGGGCGATGTACCGCGCATTGAGCTTTTTGCAAGGCAGTCCCCCGAAGGTTGGGATGTATGGGGCAACGAAGTCGAGTGCAGCATTGAGCTTTCTCAGGAGGAAACGCCATGCTCAGACTAAAGCCCGTCTCACTCAGGGAGGCAAACGAGTATGTGAAACAGCAGCATCGTCACCACAAGCCGGTTGTCGGTCACAAGTTTTCCATCGGCTGTGAAGCAGATGGAGAGCTTGCCGGAGTGGTGATCGCCGGACGCCCGGTTAGCCGTTATCTGGATGACGGCAGAACGCTTGAAGTTACTCGGCTCTGTACCAACGGCACAAGGAATGCTTGCAGTATGCTCTATGCTGCGGCTGCGAGAGCTGCGGCAGCTATGGGCTATGACCGGATCAACACATACACACTCGACACCGAAAATGGCGCAAGCCTGAGAGCTTCGGGATGGACTTGTCAAGGGCAAGCCGGTGGGCTGCGCTGGACGGGCAAGCGAAAACCGAAGGAAGACCGTCATCCGGCTCAGATGAAGCTGCGCTACGAAAGAATACTACGGAAGGAGGTTTCCAATGGCATTTGTACCGGTCCCGAAAGACCTTAACCGCGTCAAGACGAAGGTCATGTTCAACCTGACAAAACGGCAGCTCATCTGTTTTGCGTTAGCTGCGGCAGTCGGTGTTCCGATCTTCTTCCTGACCAAGACCAGCCTCGGCTTGTCTACCTCAGCAATGCTGATGGTGGTCATTATGCTCCCGTTCATCTTCATGGCACTTTACGAAAAGGACGGGCAACCGGCAGAAAAAATCCTCGGTCATGTGATCAAGTCCATGTTTCTGAGGGACAAGGTGCGTCCCTATCGCACAAACAATCTCTACGCTGTTATTCAGCAGGAAATCAAAGAACAGGAGGAATTGCAGATTGAACAGCAGCACCAAAAAGGCAGATAAGCCTAAAATGACTGTGAAGAATGGCAAGGTGTACGGCGATGCTCTTTCCGCTGAGGAAAAGAAGAAAATCGTCATGCAGAAGAAAAAGGACAAGAAGGCAAAGAAAGTCCGTAAGTCCGCACAGCAGACGATCCCCTATGTGGAGATGTGCCGTGACGGTATCTGCAAGGTAAACAGCCGCCTCTACACCAAGACCATCCGATATAACGACATCAACTATCAGCTTGCCCAGAATGAGGACAAAACCGCCATCTTTGAGAATTGGTGTGACTTCCTCAATTACTTCGACAGCTCCATCTTTATTCAGCTCTCCTTCATCAACCAGAGAGCCAGCATCAATGAGTTCAAGAAGCAGATCAACATTCCTGAGCAGGATGATGACTTCAATGACATCCGAACTGAGTATTCGGATATGTTGCAGTCCCAGCTCACCAAGGGCAATAATGGCTTGCTCAAGCGCAAGTACATTACCTTCGGTATTGAGGCTGACTCGCTGCGTACCGCAAAGCCCAAGCTCGAACGAATTGAGACGGATATTCTCAACAACTTCAAAACCCTCGGCGTTAAGACTGAGCCTCTTTCCGGCTATGAGCGTCTGAAAGTGCTGCATGATGTGTTCAACATGGACACGAATGAGCCTTTCCGCTTTTCCTTCGACATGGTAGCTCGTACCGGTCTGAGTACCAAAGATTTCATCGCGCCTACCTCCTTCGACTTCCGCGAAGGCAAGTGTTTCAAGATGGGCAAGACCATCGGCGCAGTGAGCTTTTTGCAGATTCTCGCCCCTGAACTGAATGACCGTATGTTGGCAGACTTCCTTGAGATGGACAACAACATTACGGTCAATTTTCATATCCGTACCATTGATCAGGCGAAGGCAATCAAGAACATCAAATCCAAGATCACCGATCTCGACAAGATGAAAATTGAGGAACAGAAGAAGGCTGTCCGTTCCGGCTACGATATGGACATCATCCCCTCTGACCTCGCAACCTTCGGCGGTGAGGCAAAGCGTCTGTTGCAGGATCTCCAGACGAGAAATGAGAGAATGTTCCTTGTGACCATTATCATCATGAACACTGCGCCTACCCGTCAGAAGCTCGAGAATGCAATCTTTCAGACTGCCTCCATCGCTCAGAAGTACAACTGCGCCCTCAAGCGTCTGGACTTCCAGCAGGAAGAAGCTCTGATGAGCAGTCTTCCCATCGGTCTTAATCAGATTGAAATTGAGCGTGGTCTGACTACCTCATCTACTGCGATCTTTGTTCCTTTCACCACTCAGGAGCTTTTTCAGGGCGGTGAGGCTCTGTACTACGGACTGAATGCGCTGTCCAACAACATGATCATGGTGGACAGAAAGCAACTCAAAAACCCCAACGGACTTATCCTCGGTACTCCCGGTAGTGGTAAGTCCTTCTCCGCGAAAAGAGAGATGACCAACGCCTTCCTCATCACAGAAGATGACATCATCGTCTGCGATCCCGAAGCCGAGTATTACCCTCTGGTACAGAAGCTCGGCGGTCAGGTTATCCGCATTTCACCTATCAGCACCGACTACATCAATCCGCTGGACATCAATGTCAACTACTCCGAAGAGGAAAATCCTCTGACCTTGAAGTCCGACTTTATCCTTTCTATGTGTGAGTTGATTGTAGGCGGCAAGGACGGCTTGCAGCCCGTTGAAAAGACCATCATTGACCGAAGCGTTCGTATGGTCTATCAGGACTACCTTGCCGATCCCGTTCCTGAGAAGATGCCTATTCTCGAAGACCTATACAATATCCTGAGAAACCAGACTGAGCCGGAGGCACAGCGCATTGCAACTGCCCTTGAAATCTATGTTCATGGCTCTCTGAATGTCTTCAATCACAGAACGAATGTGGATGTCAACAACCGTTTCGTCTGCTATGACATCAAGGAGCTGGGCAAGCAGCTCAAGAAGCTCGGGATGCTCATTGTGCAGGATCAGGTCTGGAACAGAGTGACCATCAACCGCGCCCAGCGCAAGTCCACCAGATACTACATGGACGAGTTCCACCTTCTGCTCAAGGAAGAACAGACGGCAGCTTATTCCGTGGAAATCTGGAAGAGATTTAGAAAATGGGGCGGTATTCCTACCGGCATCACTCAGAATGTAAAGGACCTTTTAGCGTCCAGAGAGGTTGAGAATATCTTTGAAAACTCTGACTTCGTGTACCTTCTGAATCAGGCATCCGGTGACAGACAGATTCTCTCGAAGGCTCTGAATATCTCTCCCAGCCAGCAGAACTACATCACCAACTCCAATGCCGGTGAAGGCTTGATCTTCTACGGCTCTACCATCGTCCCCTTCAAGGACAACTTCCCGAAGGACACGATGCTGTATCGCATCATGACCACCAAACCCGAAGAAACTTTGCAGAATTAAGGAGGATTTTCGATATGAACAAGAACACCCATCCCATGAATGACATCATCAACGACTTCACTGAGAAGTTCGATGACAACAAAGTCCAGATGACCTTCCGTGATGTCAAGGAAGGCATGGACAGCTACTTCTCCCTGATCAGCATGACCGCCGATCTGATTAAGCTCATCCGTGAGGAAGAAACGCTGCGCAAGCATCATCGCGCCTACCTCCATGTCAGGGAGGACATCCTTGAGAGCAGCGATGAGCTGATGGCGTTTATGAATGCCGCGCTGTTGAAGTGCGGTGAGGGCAAGCACATTGGCTATATCCCCAAGTCTGAGTACAACGACGGCTATCCCTTCGCTGTCGTGGATGCGGACGATGACGAGGATGCTCTGGTCGTTATCGCAAAGAGCGATTATGACAGTTTGATCGAAGACATCCTCACTCTGGCAGAGCTGGTTACTATGGTCACTGAAATGCGTACCCGTGATCTCAAGTCCATCAAGGAGCTGTCCAAGTTCATTCCTGCCTTCGCTGCCTTTGAGCGCAACCGCATCAGTGTCTACAAGGATGCCCGTTTTGAGGCAGACGAAATCATTGACCGTCTGGATGACATGGAAGAGCCTTACGAGTATTTCTCCGACTAAGCCCTTAGTACATCCTCAAGGAAGGAGGTAAATCGCTATACAGCTTGATCACATCTATACCGGTGATTGTCTCGAAATCTTGAAGACGCTACCTGATGAGAGCGTTCACTGCTGCGTGACATCGCCTCCGTACTACGCGCTGCGTGATTACGGCATGGATGAGCAGATTGGCAGAGAGACATCACCCAAAGAATATATCTCGCGCCTGACGGAAGTATTTTCAGAAGTCAGGCGCGTTTTGCGTTCTGATGGAACGCTATGGCTCAACATCGCTGACACCTATGCCGGTAAAGGCAATCAGGGAGACTTTGTAGATGCAAAGAATCCAAAAGGCAGAAACGGTCAGGCTGTGGCTCTCAACTACAAGGTTGAGGGCTGCAAGCCAAAGGACATGATCGGCATTCCGTGGATGCTGGCATTCTCCCTCCGCGACGCCGGGTGGTATCTGAGAAACGACATCATCTGGATGAAGGAAAACCCCATGCCGGAGAGTGTCAAGGACCGGTGCGCCCGATGCTATGAGCATGTTTTTCTCTTTTCAAAGTCCCGAAAATACCACTTTGACTATAAAGCAATCTCCGAGCCGATTGCTCCTACAACGGCAGAACGCCTCAAGCGCGGTCTGAACGGCAGCAATAAGTTCGGCAAGGCAATCCCCGGTCAGGCACAGCAGCAGACAATCAACCGTGTCCGTGAGCATGGCAGCATTACCGATGAAATGATCAACCCTCTCCGCAATAAGCGCGATGTCTGGACGATCAACACCGTCCCCTTCAAGGGCGGTCACTATGCCGCATACCCTCCGAAGCTGGTTGAGACTTGTTTGCTTGCCGGATGTCCCGAAGGCGGCGTTGTTCTCGATCCCTTCATGGGGAGTGGTACAACGGGCATGGTCGCAAAACAGCTTGACCGTCACTATGTCGGAATTGAGCTGAATCCTGAATACACAGAGCTTGCAATGGCTCGGATTGGAGGTGAGATTTAATGTCCCGTGAACAGTTGAAGCCAAAGGACAAAGTGGTCATGAGGATGACCAGAGATGGTGCTGTCGAAGATAACCTCACGGAAGGTACATCCGAAAGAATATCAAAGCGTCTTGAAGACGCCCAGCTCGTCAAGCCTCATGAAGCCGATCCCTCAGTCCTTCCCGATGAGGCTGTAAAGCATAAGCAGCCGATACCGGAGGATCTTCTGCCAAAGCAGGATGAGCAGTCTCCCGACGAAGCCCCTACTGAGCAAGTGGTGTCTGAGTATAAGCCGGAAGATATGCCGGTCAGCGAGGCAACCTCTACGGCAATAGCTTCTGTCTCTGATATTACACACTCTTCTGCTGATCCTGGCAGTGTGGTGGTCAACACTGTTGTCACTCACAAAGTCAGAAAAACAGATGCTATTCGCAGTGTCGATGGCGAGTCTATTCTTGAAAAGGCAAGTGAGGCTGCAGCGGATGTCCCGAACTCTGATGAGGCAGCTCCTACCACAAAGAAAATCCAGAGGCTTGAAAAGAAGTCCGAAAAGGCTCATGAGCGTCTGGATGCAGCTCGTGAGAAGCTGCCGACAAAGAAAGTCCTCAAGAAAGAGCGTGTCTTTGATGATGAAAAAGGCAGAGGTAAAACCCGTCTCTACTTTGAGGATGAGATCAAGATGCCGAAGGGACAAAGCAAATTACAATTTGAGGCTGACAAATCAGTCCGCAAGGTTGGCGATACGCTTGCCTCCGGCATTCATGGCAAAATCCATGAGGTTGAGCAGGATAACTCAGCAGTTGAGGCGACTCATCGTTCTGAGATCGTAGCTGAGACTGCTGTCCGTCATTACAGTCATCACAAAAAAAGTCAGGCAAACAAGCCTTTTGAGAAGGTGTCCAAGCTGGAACATGAGGCTCAGGTTGCCGACACGAAGCTCCATTACGAGAAAACGCAGCAGGAACATCCTGAGATGAAGAAGCAGCGTACCAACATGAACAAGCATTATCAGAAGCAGAGCATCAAGAAGGAATATGCTGCGGCTCGTAAGGCTGGCTCTCAGACTGCCTCTACTGCCACCAAGAACACCGGCAAAAAGGTCGGTGAGAAGGCAGCGGACAAGATCAAGGAGTTTGTGGCGAAAAACAAGAAGGTGTTCATCTGGGTAGGCGTTGGTCTGATGATCCTTGTGCTGCTTGCAGCCGGTATCAGCTCTTGCACTGCAATGTTCACTTCAACCGGCTCATCCGTTATAGCGTCCTCCTACCTGAGCGAAGACGAAGCAATGCTCGGCGCGGAAGAACAGTATTTGCAGATGGAGGCAGAGCTGCAAGATAAGCTGGACAACTTCGAGAGCTATTACCCCGGCTACGATGAGTACAACTTTGATTTGGATGACATCGAGCATGATCCCTATGTCCTGATCTCCATTCTCTCCGCGCTCCATGAGGCTGAGTTCACGCTGGACGAAATCCAGAGTACGCTTCAAATGCTGTTTGATAAGCAGTACATCCTCACAACGGAGGAAATCGTGGAGGTACGATACCGGACAGAGACGAGAGTTGGCAGCTACACCGTTACCGATCCTGAAACCGGTGCGACAAGCACTGAGTATTACACCTACGAGGTTGAAGTCCCGTATAACTACTACATCATGAATGTCACGCTGAAAAACTTCAATCTGAGCCATGTGCCGGTCTATATCATGTCTCAGGATCAGCTCTCCATGTACGCCACCTATATGTCAGTGGTAGGCAATCGTGAGGACTTGTTCCCAAGCTCAGAGTATGTAGACAAGTACATCACCGATCCACCGGATGAGTACGAGGTTAATTCGGCTTATCTGTCGGATGCAACCTTCGCTACCCTCATCGAAGAGGCTGAGAAGTATCTGAACTATCCCTATGTGTGGGGCGGCTCAAACCCTTCTACCTCTTTTGACTGTTCTGGTTTTGTCTCCTATGTCCTGACGAACAGTGGACTCGTCAATACCGGAAGGCTCGGTGCGCAAGGACTATACAATGTCTGCACTCCGGTTTCCAGAGCCAATGCGCAGCCCGGTGATCTCGTATTCTTCACCGGAACTTACGACACTCCCGGTGTTTCCCATGTGGGCATTTATGTTGGTGATGGAGTCATGCTGCACTGCGGCGATCCCATTCAATACTCATCCATCAACACTTCCTATTGGCAGTCTCACTTCTATGCCTTCGGAAGACCAAATTATTAAGCGAAAGGAGATTTTTCTATGAATCCTAAATACCAGAAGGTCTGCGCCGATATTGCCAAGCTCGAAGGCAAGGCAGCAGATATTCAGAAGCAGCTCAATGAGCTGTACGACAAGAAAACTGAGCTGGAAAACCTTGAGATCATCAACACTGTCCGCGCTATGGTCATGGACAAGGATCAGGTCATGGCTTTCCTCTCCACCATGAAGGGCGGCAAGCCCGCGATGCAGCCTACTACTAAGCATCAGGAGGTAACTGAGAATGAATAAGAGAAAAGGATTTCGTTTGTTCACCGTTCTGGCACTCTGCATGGTGCTGGTAAGCAGCTTCTCCATGACGGCATTTGCGTATGCCGATGACACTGACCAGAATCTCCCTATCACGGAGGCTACTCAGCCGGAGGATATGCCCGACGAAGAGCCGGAGGACAAGCCCACTCCTGAGCTGCCCGAAGGTGAGCCTATCGACGATGAAGGCAACGCCTATACCCGTGATCTGCTCTATGATAAGGCAACCAACAAGCAGTTCATCACCATTCAGACAAAAAGCGGCAATACCTTCTACATTGTGATCGACTATGATGCTCCCATCAATGACGAAGAGGAACAGTATCAGACTTATTTTCTCAACATGGTAGACGAAGCGGATCTGCTTGCTTTGATGGATGAAGCAGCCGTTGAAGCTCTGACCACTTGTGTTTGCGAAGACAAGTGCGTTGTCGGTGACATCAATGTGGAATGCCCCGTCTGCAAAACTACTATGAGTGAATGCACCGGCGTTGTTCCTGAGCCTGAAACTCCCGTTGACGGCGATGAAACTGAACAGCCCGACGATACTGAAAAGTCTGAGAAAAGCTCCAACATGGGCATGATCATTGGCGTTATTGCTGTTGTCGGTATTGGCGGCGCGGCATATTACTACTTCAAGTTCGTTCGCGGCAAGAAGCAGAAGGACGATGACCTTGACTTCTTTGACGATGAGGGCTATGAGGAAGAGCCGTATGTCAACGAGGACGAAGAGCCTGATATTGCTGACGATGATGAAGAAACGGAGGATGAAGAGGTTTGATTTTAGTCGTAGCTGAGAAACCGAGCGTGGCTCAGTCCATTGCAAAGGTGTTAGGCGCGACATCTCGCAAGGACGGCTATCTCGAAGGAAATAACTACATCGTCTCATGGTGTGTCGGTCATCTCGTAGGGCTTGCTGATGCAAGCTCCTACGATGAACGCTATGCCAAGTGGAGATATGACGATCTCCCCATCGTACCGGAGGAATGGCTTTTTGAAGTTCCGAAGGATAAGGCGCAGCAGTTCAAAGTGCTGCGTGATCTCATGAAGGACAAGCGCGTCACCGAGCTTGTCTGCGCCACCGATGCAGGACGCGAAGGTGAGCTGATTTTCCGTCTGGTCTATAACAAGGCTGGATGCACAAAGCCCTTCAAGCGTCTCTGGATCAGTTCTCTTGAGGATGCTGCCATTCGTGAAGGCTTCAATCATCTGCGTGACAGCAGAGACTATGATAAGCTCTACGAAGCAGCTCTCAGCCGTTCAAAGGCTGATTGGATTGTCGGAATCAACGGCACCCGGCTCTTTACTACGCTCTATAAAAAGCGTCTCGTGGTAGGTCGCGTTCAGACACCTACTCTGGCAATGTTGGTAGAGCGTGAAGGCAAGATCACTACCTTCCACAAAGAGAAATACTTCAATGTCCATGTTGCTAATGACGGTCTGACGGCTGACATGGAGAAGATCAAAACCGAAGACGAGGCAAAAGCGATTGCGGCGGCTTGCGATAAAAAGCAAGCCGTCGTTTCTTCTCTCAAGCGCGAGACGAAGACGGTCAATCCTCCGAAGCTCTACGATCTGACCACCTTGCAGCGTGAGGCAAACCGCTATTACAGCTTCACGGCGCAGCAGACGCTTGAACTGGTGCAGTCTCTCTATGAAAAGAAGCTCCTGACATATCCGAGAACGGACAGTCAGTTCATTACGGATGACATGGAAGGCACAGTGCGTCAGGTTATCGGCATTATCTGTCAAAAAGTGTCGATTTTTGACGGCATGAAGCATGAGCCGGACATCAAGCGAATCACCAACAATGCAAAGGTTACTGACCACCATGCGATCATCCCCACCGTCCAGCTTGAAAAGCAGGACACCTCTGAGCTGCCGGAATCTGAGCAGAAGATCATCCGTCTTGTTGCCATGCGTCTTCTGTCTTCTACCGGAGAGAAACACATCTATGATGAAACTTCGGTCACACTCTCCTGCGAAGGATATGAGTTCAAGCCAAAAGGAAAAACCGTCACTCAGGAAGGCTGGAAAGCCATTGAGCAGCGTTTCAAAGACGCGCTCAAAAGCAAGGACAAAGAAGCGCCTGAGAAGGTACTTCCTGCCGTCACCGAAAAGGACATCCTTAGTTCCGTCTCTGCCAGCGTCACCGAGCATTACACTACGCCTCCGAAGCAGTACACGGAAGATACTCTGTTGTCTGCGATGGAGACTGCCGGAAATGAAGAGTTCGATGATGATACTGAGAAAAAGGGACTTGGTACTCCTGCCACTCGCGCCGGTATCATTGAGAAGCTGGTGAAGTCAGGCTTCATTGAACGCAAATGCAAGTCTCTCGTACCTACGAAGGACGGCAACAATCTTGTCTGTGTCCTGCCAGAGCAGATCACATCGCCTTCCATGACAGCGGAATGGGAAAACACTCTGATGCAGATTGAGCGCGGTAATGCTGATGCAGACAAGTTCCTCGCCGGTATTGTTGACATGACTGCATCGCTGGTCAAAGCGTACCCCTTCCTCTCTGATGCAGAGGCAAGCCGGTTTGAATCCGGTAAAGAAGTCATCGGAAAATGTCCTCGCTGCGGATCTCCGGTCTATGTCGGCAAGGGCAATTTCTATTGCTCCAACAAGGAATGCTCTTTCTGTCTGTGGGAGGACAACAAGTTCTTTGCTTCAAAGAAAAAGAAGCTGACAAAGAAGATCGCCGCCGAGCTGCTTGACAAGGGATGGTGTCGGGTAAAAGGGCTTTATACCCCGAAAAAGCCTCAGCTCTATGACGCGATCATCCGGCTGGATGATACCGGAGGCAAGTATGTCAGCTTCAAGATGGAGTTTGATAAATAACCAACCGCCGTTATATTGCTTCATGCAGCGGCGGCAAGGACAGTGTAGCAACCCTTCTTCTGGCGGCTCACAATAATGAGCCGCTGGATGAGGCGGTGTTCAGTGAGGTGATGTTCGATAAAGAGACAAGTGGTGAAGTTCCTGAGCATCGGGACTTCATCTACAACAAGCTCAAGCCCTTCTGTGAGAATGAGCTTGGCATCAAGTTCACGATCCTTCATGCGGCAAAAACCTATGATGATGTGTTTCATCACATCATCGTTCGCGGACCTCATCAGGGACAAAAGAGAGGCTTTGCGTGGCCGGGAATATGCACAGTCAACCGTGACTGTAAGATACCACCGATACGCAAGTACAATGCCTCTCTGTCTCCTGATACAATCAGCTATGTCGGCATCGCTGCTGATGAGCCGGTGCGTCTTGCAAGACTTGAAGGCACATCGAAGGTTAGTCTTCTCAATAAGTACGGTCTGACAGAAGCGGATGCTCTCAAGCTCTGCGCTGACCATGATTTACTCTCACCGATCTACGAACACTGCCGGAGAAACGGCTGCTGGTTTTGTCCTAACGCAAGCGACGCCGAGCTACGCCACATGATCACCCACCATCCCGAAATGTTTGACCGGCTTATCGAATGGGAGCAGGAAGAGAATGTCTTCCATCGCCGGTTGACACGCAGAGAAACCCCGTCTGAGATCAAAGCTCGCCTTTTGAGCAAGCCTCAGTCGGGGCTTTTCATTTGAAAATCTATATGATTGGAGGTCTGAAATGGCTGAAAACAGAAATGCCCAGCAAGTCCGTGAGATCACGGATAAGCTGGAACAAGGCATCAAGGAGCTTTTTGAATCGGAGAAGTTCAAAGAGTACCTGACAACGATGTCGAAGTTTTATAACTACTCGTTCAACAACACCTTGCTCATCGCAATGCAGAAGCCGGATGCTACGCTCATCGCCGGTTATACCTCATGGCAGCGCAACTTTGACCGCCATGTCATGAAGGGTGAGAAAGGCATCAAGATACTCGCTCCTGCGCCCTACAAGGCTCAGGAAGAGCGCGAGAAGATTGATCCTGCTACTCAGAAGCCGGTGCTGGATGCGGACGGTAAGCCCGTCACGGAGACTGTGGAAGTCCTGCGTCCTGCCTTTAAGGTGGTAAGCGTCTTCGATGTCTCTCAGACTGACGGCAAAGAACTTCCTGACATTGCAGTTGATGAACTGACCGGCAGCGTGGAAAACTACGCTGCCTTTTTTGAAGCTCTCAAGCAGGAATCTCCCGTCCCTATCTCCTTCGAGGACATTCCCGGTGGAGCAAAAGGCTACTTCTCTCATGTAGAAAACCGTATTGCCATTCAGGAAGGCATGAGTGAAATCCAGACGGTGAAAACCGCTATCCATGAGATTGCCCATGCCAAGCTCCATGCGATCAAGCCCGATGAGAAGGTTGCTCCCGAAGAGCGCAAGGACAGACACACCAAAGAGGTTGAGGCAGAGAGCGTAGCCTACACGGTCTGCCAGAGATACGGCATTGAAACCTCTGATTACTCCTTCGGCTACATCGCCGGTTGGTCTTCTGATAAGGACACCAAAGAGCTGAAAGGCTCACTTGAGACGATCCGCAGCACTGCGGCTGAGATGATTGAAAGCATCGACGCCAAGCTCAAGGTGCTGTTGGCTGAAAAATCTCAGGAGCAAACTCAGGAGACACCTGAGCCGGTCAAGGAGGAAAAGCCCTCGTATCACGATGTCCCGGTGTACCGTGAGATGGCAAACTACGCCTATGAAGCCGGTGAGCTTGATATGTACCGCGCCTCCCGTGATGCGAATATGGCTTGCAAAGAAGCCATTGAAGCTGCGATCAGTGAGAACTATGTAGATTACAGACTTTCTACGAGAGTTGCCGTCGAGACGGTTCTTGAGCAGTTTTCCGAAGAGCGCGTTCAGTATGTGTTGGCAAACACGGTGCAGCACAATCTCCATGACGGAAGGTATCACGCTGAAAACAAGGATTGGGCAGGAAAGATTTCTGTATGCGAGGAAAACAGCGAGTCCTTTATCGTCAGTCAGGTGCATCCGGGATTGGTAAACCTTTTTATCAATCAGTTCAAGGACTTGCTGCCTGAAAAGACTCAGGAACAGAGTGAAACAGTCTCTATCCCTGAGCCTGAAAAGGCTGCTGCACCGAAGCATCGCCTTACTCCCGAAGAGAAAAAGATCAAGGATGCTGTTATGGACACCCTCAAGGCTCGTATTGCTTACGCCAACGACGGCATGATGTCAACCGTTAAAGCCTCTGAGCAGTCTCATAAAATCATGGCTCAATACAAGGTCAAGATTGAAGGCAATACGGTCACGCAGAACGGAGAGCCGATGTTTGCCATTCATCGCCGCTATTCTGCTAAGAAGACTCAAGGCTGCTATCGTGAGCTGACACCTACTCTGGAATACATCAAGAAGGAAAAGGCTCAGGAGACAAAGCAGGAAAAACCGTCCATCCTCGAACAGCTCAAGGCTGCTGCTAAGACACAACCGGAAAGAAAGTCTCCTGCGAAGCAGAAATCGCGTGATATGGGATTGGAGTGATGCTTATGAAATACGAGAACATTGATCTCATTGACGCGCTCCGGCGCATCTCGGACATTCACACTGAGCATTACAAGGAAGACTTCGAGCTGGATCAGAAGCTCATCCGGGATTTGGCTGCAACACACTCTGCGGAGGACAAGCATCTTCTCTGGATGTCCCGTCCGCATGGTACTCATATCATGCGTGAACGGGAGGTTTATATCGAGGACACCTATGAAAACAAAACATGGGAGTTCTACCGTGACCAGACCAGCGATCCTATCCTTGCGTACTCCGTTGAGATTACCGGTGTTAAGGACGGGACTGTTGTTGGCAACCTGATTGAGCTGGACTACACAGCTCATGTTGATCGCATGAAGCAGCTTACCGTTGACATCGAAAAAGTTGCGGTAACATTTGAGGATCAGAACACCTACTATCTCCCTTTGCAGTCATACCGGCGAGAGGCTGCTGCAATGAAGGATGAACACGGGAATGATTCCTCTGTTGCCTATCTTCCCGAAAGTGAACGAGAGCTGCAAATGATCCTAAGACGCGAAAGGTTTAAGACAAGTTTCCATGCGCAGCCCGGAAACATTGAAGATCATATCCGGCTGCTTGAGGAAGAGCATGACATCCTTCCCGTTTATGACCGCGAGACAGAAATACTCTATGATGCCCTTTCAAAGCTCAAAATGGATGATGTGGAGCTGGACTTTGACGCAGATGGTCTGGTTGCCTCCGATGGTCAGAACACATGGCATGGTGCAGAGTTTTACAGTTACATCATCGAAGAGGCAATGGTGTTTTTCAATGTAAACACGCCGGAAGGACTTGAGGAAGAGCTGTCATCCGATTTCAGGCAGCTTTCGGAGCATAACGGTGTTCCATTCCCGGAGAAAAAGGTCGAAACTCTGGCGGTCATGCCGGTTGACGCTCAAAACGCCTACAACGAGATCAAAGAAGCTCATCCTGATGCCATTGTTGGCTTCGCACAGAATGGGTACTTCGAGATTTACGGCGAGGATGCAAAGAAGGCTGCTCCTATTCTTGGTACAAAGCTGCTGATGAAAGAGCTTGAAGGCGGCGGTCAGGTTGCAGTCACCGGTTTCCGCGAAGATGAGTGGGCAGCATACGCCTCTAAGCTATGGGCAAAAGGAAACGATGTTTTCCTCACCCGTACCGGAGAGGACGGCACTCAAGAGACGGTCAAAGACCTTCGCGGCGCAGATTACTTTCCCGTTGGTTTGGAATGGTGTATCAATGACCAAATCTACAAGATCACGGATGTCAACTACGAAGCTGATACTGTGACGCTGGTCAATCTCACCGATCCGACTCAGCCTCCCATTGTTCAGGACAGCATCAAGGAGTTCAAGGAAGTCTCTGAGATGTACGGAATGCCCTTCGATCTGGAAGAGGCTGCTGAAATGAAAAAGGCGTTTCTCGCTGAAAAGGCACAAAAATCTGACAAACAGCCGAAGCAATCTGTTCTCAAAAAGCTCAAGGAATACGCTCAGAACATCTCTGATAAAGAGGCGAAAATGTCTGAGCAAAGTAAGAAACCAAAATCTAAAGAAATGGAGATATAACGATGTTCTTTACTGTTGAAGAAACCAATTTGATGTGCTGCTTCGACACTTCCAGCCGCAGCAAGCTCATCTCCGAAATGAAAAATCTGCCTCTCAATGATCTGGATGATGAGATGGCAGAGCTGCTTTTTAAGACCGTTCAGAAGCTCGAAGGCATGACTGACGCCGAGTTCGATGAGTATTACATCGTGCCGGACAGTCTGTTTGAGGATTGAAAGGAGGATGTGAATGCCCGTATTAGATGGAAACTTTGAAGCGTTTGTCACCAATCTCGGCAAATACAATGAAGGTGCGCTCGTCGGTGAATGGGTGAAGTTCCCGACAACCGAAGAGGAATTGCAGAAGGTCTTTGAGCGCATCGGTATTGGCTCGAAGGATGAGTTCGGTCATGTCTATGAGGAATGGTTTATCACCGACTACGAATGCCCGGTGCATGGCGTTTATGATATGCTCGGTGAGTACGAGAGCCTTGATAAGCTCAACTACCTTGCCTCTCGTATTGATGAGATGGACAAATGGGATCAGGAAAAGTTTGTTGCCATTATGGAGGCTGGCTGCGATGAGGTCAGCAACATCGACGATCTCATCAACCTGACCTACAATCTGGACTGCTACGATTTCCTTCCTGATGTAACGGACGAAGAGGATCTGGGACGCTACTACATCGAAGAAGCCGGTATCTATGACACAAAAGCAATGGGCAATCTTGCCAACTACATTGACTTTGAGCGTTTCGGACGCGATGTGGCAATGGATGAGAACGGCAGATTTACCGACGAAGGCTATATCCGCAATACCGGTGATGGATGGGATCGCGTCTTTGACGGATCTCGTGAGGATATTCCTGACGAGTACCGTATCTCCGGTTCTGGTAGTGAGCCTGAACGAGACAGTACAATCACTGTCCTCGTCGTAGAGCCGGGAAAAGAGCCTTATGCAAAAGAGATTGACTCCGGTCTGGAGTCCTTGCAGCATGAAGTAGGCGGCTATATTCAGGCAGTGTACCCCTTTGAAGAGCCGGTTGCCATTGTCTGCAACGAAGAGGCAAAGCTGGAAGGCTTGCCTCTCAACCGCGCTCTCCGTGATGAAGACGGAGACATCTATGACATCGTTGCCGGTACTTTCATGGTGGTCGGGCTGACTGATGACAGCTTCGGCTCTCTGACTCCTGAGCTGATGCAGCAGTTCACCGATCACTTCAAAGCACCAGAGCAGTTTGCAAAGCTCGGAGACAAAATCGTTGCTATCCCCATGATCTCCGAAGAGCAGCAGAAGCATCAGGCAGCGGAACAGAAGGACTTTGAGATGAACATGGACACCTCCGGTCTGGCTGTTGCCGGTCATATCGGCACATGGCACACGATTGACCACATGGAGGTTGACGGTCATACCTTCTGGCTCATGGAGCATGATACCTACGGCGATGAGGCTGCTTGCATTATCGTCGATGATCACGGCAAGCTCTCTCTGTCGAATGTCTATGACGGGTTTGACGAGCATACCGTTGATCTTCTCCGGCAGGAGGTAATGCCCGTTGACCGGATGCCTGATGACAGTATCTCTGTCGATGAGATGAAAGAATACGGCTATGGTTGGGGCGGTATGCTCCCCATGAGAGAAGAAGCTGCTGCGGAGGTTATGAAGTCCTGCACCGTTTATCGTCTCTATGGCGATGACTCTGAGGGCATGGTCATGGATGCCAGCGAACTCAAGGATCACGCAGCTCAGGGCGGTATTTTCGGCGTAGAAAAGGTCGAATGGAAGGCTGCGCTTGAGCGTCAGAATCCACTCAAAGCTGCTGAGATGTCCACTGAGGATGACTACGGCATGATTGATGGGATCATCAACAACGGACCTAAGGAGAAGGAAGACAAGTCTTCCGAGAAGGGCGGCAAGTCCTCCATCATGGATCGGCTCAAGGCTGCGAAGTCTGAGCCTCATCAGGACAAGCCTACTCCGCACAAGGAAAGGAAGAATGATCGTGAGTTATGAGCAAAAGCCAGAAGTGGAAACTCGAATGGAGCTTCTTTCTTGACATAGACGGCAGACGCAAGTACAACGATCAATGCCGCCGATGTGTGCGTGAATGTAAGCAAAGTTTTAGGACAGTCATAGTCCGTTGCCCTCGCTACATCTCCAAACGCACCAGAGTAGACAGATAGGGCGTTACTTGTGTCGTGAAAAGGGTGGAAAATCAAGGTTTTTTCGCTCTGTAAGCGGCGCAAAAAGATAGCCCCGTATGTTTTCCCATCCATGCCTCGGAACGCAAAAATGTCAGGATAAAGGTCAATTTCACGGCATAGTTTAAGCCCCATTCAAACGCTAAGAGCCTCAGTCGATGCCCGGATGGGTGTCGGCTGAGGCTCTTTTTTTGTGTCTTTTTCGTAAATATTTGCCACTATTCTAATGTTAATCCATAGTCTCTGTATTAGCGTTTCTGTATAGCTGTGCCGCTAATCCATATAATTATACTGAACGATACAGAAAAGGACATGGTAATTGTCATGATTGATACACGAATAGGCAAACGCATAAAGCAGTGCCGTGAGCGTCTTGGACTGACGCAGGAACAATTTGCAGAAAAGACCGGGTTTACAGCAAACTATATCTCCACTTTGGAGCGCGGCGCATCTTTTCCTCGCTGTGAAAACCTGATCACATTATTGAATGCTCTTGAGGTTCCGGCAGACGCGATCTTCTGCGATGTGGTCACGCATTCTACGAAGTACACGGCAAATCAGCTCTCCGAAGAGCTTGAGACACTATCCCCAGAAGCTCAGAAGCGCATCCTGCAAATGGTTGAACTCATGATCCAGCAGGAAAAGCAAACCAAGATATGACCATCTTCCCGAAACTGCGCAAGTTTTTGCGCAGTTTTTTATTTTTATGTCACGCTTCGACATTTTTCTTCATATTTATGTGATATACTATGGATAAGCGAATGAGAGACGCGCTTAAATACATAGTATTGGAGATATAGAAAGTATGAACATCAAAAAATGTGCTTTTACCGGTCATAGACCGCAGAGCCTTTCGTTTGGCTTTAATGAAGCAGATGAACGCTGCATCGCCCTCAAGCAGAAGCTCAGAGAGGAAATCATCAATCAGATTGAAAACAACGGCGTAACGCACTTCATCACCGGCATGGCAATCGGCGTGGATATGTATGCTGCTGAAATAGTTCTCGGCTTGAAAGCAAGCTACGAAGGAATTATACTTGAAAGTGCAATTCCTTGTGAAACACAAGCTGCCAAGTGGACAGAGGAACAGCGTGATCGTTATTATGAGATAGCATCTAAGTGTGACAAAGAGACGATGATCCAGCGTCCCTATACGGCAGACTGTATGCACAAGAGAAACCGCTACATGGTGGATCAGGCAGATTATATTATCGCCGTATGGGACGGCAGACCCAGTGGAACGGGAAAAACCGTACAGTACGCTCAGAGACAAGGCAAGCCCGTCAGAATAATCAATCCCAAGACGCTTGATATAGAGAGCGCATAAGGAGAACGCAAATGAAGAAATGTTACTTTATCGGTATGAGTGAGATATTTGACGCCGAGATAATTGACACGCTCAAAGAAAAATGCGAGAAAATTATTGAGGCAGAGGATCTGGTGGAGTTCTGGTTTTTTCACGGGGAGAACTTCTCTTATACCGGATCTGTGAGCGTCAAAGACGGTGCGATCACCCTTCGTCCGGTCGAAAAGGTATGCGCAGTATGCAGATGCCCGATTGATGGGAACAAGGATATGCCGTTATGCGATGGCTGTATTTCCAAAGTCAAAGCGATGACAATATGACAGTCAAATTAGAGCCTCAGCTTTCCATTTGGAAGGCTGAGGCTCTTTTTCTCACTCTGCAAGTAACTTTTTGCGATAGGATAGATCAAATACGATCCGGTGATAGTCAAGAATGCGACGCTCCTTGAAGAGCTTTTCGGCAAGCAGCGTAAGAGGATCATTCAACAGATCATCAGAAATGCCAGTCTCATTGATGAAACGCGCCCACTCGAAAGTCTCTGCAACAACATCAGTCTCGACGAGCTTAGGAACGAGTGCATTGCTGATTATCATGGCAGGATCGTCCTTGAATGTGTCGGCAAGCTCGTCCGCTGCGCAATCATCATAGACTTCGATGTGACCGGAGAGCATAGCATCTAACTTCATGAAGTCATCAGCTACATCCCGTGTCAAGGTAATTGCCACATCGCCTTTTCCATCCGGTATTGTTATATACTCAGCCAATTCAAGCTCAAAAGGCAAACCATCAATGTGTGCAGTCAACCGGAACATCTGACATAAATAAGCAGAAGTCTCTTCGATTTTATCCTCATCCATGAAGGCAAGAGGATTATACTCTTCGCATTTCCAATCAATTTTGCCTTGCTCGGTCAATCGTGCAATTCGTTTAAGCAATTCCATCTGTTCTTCAATTCTGAGTTCATCTAACATAATCTGCACCTCCATTTATTTTCGTTTGAACTCTAAGACCACATCGCCATTTTCAGCAATCATCATGCTCATGGTCTTGATATACTGAGACATAAACTGTTTCTTCTCGGCTGCGCTCATTTCAATCCGTGTAGCTCGTAATGCCTCGTCGAACATCTCATTGATATTCAGTCTGACTGTATTGTCGATATACCGGTACATTTCCTTGAATAAAGCACTGTGCTTGATGTCCTCCGTATTACCAGAATAGAAGTCATCTATGTAACAGTAGAAAATACCGGCGTTTACAAGGGCATTCTTCAAATCCGGTCCGCAGCTCTCTCGTTCAATCATAACTAAGAAACGAGCTTCATTAAGGGATGAGATAAGTCCCCAGTAGTCGGAATCACTGGACACGATAATGAAGGAATCCACATTGTTCTTGTAATGCTCCTGACAAGTTCTTGAAATGAGCATTACATCGACAAGAGACTTGTTTTGCTTCACGCGCTCAATCATCATGTGTTCTACGGGGATCTTCGTAAAGCTATCTAAAATGCGCCATGCAGAAGCCGTATGGACATCATCAAAGAGGATGATGGAAGTAATCTTCTGCGTATATTGGCAATCAAGATTTTTTAGGGTTGCGCAGAGCTTGTACGGGTCGGAGTTCTCGCAGTCCACCACTACAACAACTTTGTCACTGCTCCCGATAAACTCATATATGCTGCCCTTGATGTAGCTGCCAGCATCGGACACCTTGCTGTATTCTGAGAAATAGTCATTATTCCATTGATATAGGAGCGTGACAAACTTCTTATCGTTGTACAGAATGTTTCCTGCCTCTTGCGGCACCCAGTTAATGTACATCTGATATGGGTAGAAAAGAAGACGAGAGTAGTAAAGGTCTGCGGCAGCCTTTGTTCCGGCTTCGCTTAGTCCTTCCGGCATAATAAAGAGATTTTTGACATATTGCCAATTTAACCAGAGGGGAAACAGCTTTTTGCAGTTGTTAATACGATCTGAGATGAGCTTGTTAATTTCAATGATGTGATGACATAGTTTCGTGCTGGATTTTTTTATGAAGTTGATTCCATCTGCACTGAGCTGATTTAAGCTCTCTTGTGGGACATACTCAGGCATATTGATGATGGACGAGTATTCAAACCTCATTCTATCGTTGATATACTTAAAGTTTCGCTCTATGGCAGTACGGATGATGCAGAGATGCCGGATTATTCGCGCCGTCTTATCTGCCTCAAGTCTATCGTATATGTCTAATTTAGGGGCTTCATGTTCGTTATCAAATATTCGTTTCGGGACACCGATCAAATACGCAACTTTAGAAACAATCTCATAGGTGCTGTCTTTATAGGTAATCTTGTCCTCTTCGGATGTGGAATCGTCGATAATGTCAGCATCCGTAACTACATTATCGGGGGTGGCAATGCACTCTTCTTCGGTCAACATAGTAACATCGAGCGCGTCCATATATGCTCCTTTCGCTGAGGTGGATTCGTTGGTCGTTTATTTCAGTCAAAAAATAGAGCATCAATGGCTTCAACCTCGTCGATCCATTTAAGCTCTATCTCTTTAGGGCTAATGGAGTTCCATTCATGAAGGTCATCAACAAAATGCCTGTCAGGGAAATGCTCCATCAATTTCTTCTTCATTATGCGTTGCTCCCGTTTATTTGTCGGTATGAGCTTCGTTCTTCCAAACCATCCCTTAGCCTGTTTTCAGCTTATGTCGATAGCAGGAAGGTCTTTTCTCAATTTCTTTCGTTTTCCGAACATTTTGTCCTCCGTTATAAACCACCACTGCCTTTGTTTCCTCCAAACTCGCATCCATGCACATGGTCATGTCCATAATACCAGCGTCCGTAGCGATAGCCATAATGCGGAGGGCAATTAGCGCAGTCTCCGGTGCAGTGACCGGGGTGCTGCCTATGTCCACCATCCATAGCACCGGCAATGCCTATTGCCATAGCCAGCTTCCCGAAGAATCCAAGTTTAGGGGGTGGCTGGATTGGCTCATCATAGTATTCTTCGTCGATGTCAGGAGAAAGTGCATCTTCACAGTCCTCTTCGTCATCCTCATCTTCAAATAGGCTGACATGATTTCTTTCCGCAACTTTTTCAAGCACATCATCATCGACTGCGCCCCATAGCTCTTCTAACTGCTCCCGATTAAACTTGCACTGAGAGGCTTCGAGCAAAGCGTTCATGGCAGATGTATCGCAGCAACCAGAAAGATCATAAATCTCTTCGGGAGTAAACTGCACACCATAAGCAACAGCCTTCTTGATTAGTCTTGAGGCTGCTTTCTCATCCATATATTCTTGTGCTACTTCTGCTACCTCAGATGAAGCTCCATAAGAGGTCAGTGAAGACATCCGGCTGATCTGAGTGCTTGTTGCCCAGTCATAAAACTTTTCATAATAGGTTTCCCAGTCCATGATATACCTCACTCAGCTCGCGCAATTATTTCAAGGGTTTCTTTTACGGGCTGCGGAACAGAAAAACTCATGTGATGCTCAATAGAGCGAATAATTCCTTCTTGGCTTTTTCCCGAAAACGGATCAGGAACAAGAACGGCATCCCCTTTTTTAAGAGTACGATCCTCTGTCCGATAATAGCGTTTTTCGCCGCTACTATTTATTTCAACGAGACAATACACAAACACATGAAAATCGTCGTTTTCAAACGGATCACTGACGGAGGGAGTTAAACCTTGCGAAATATCTTCCTGCGGAGTAGCCTCTACTTCAAACGAGAAAGGTGCAACATATTCAACCTCAGCAGCATCATCACTATTCTCGTCATCATCTTCAACGCAATCCTCATGGTCTGCGAAGAATACATCTTTGTCCTCGGTATCACCCATTGAATGCCTTGCTTCTTCTAAAGCCTCTTCATATTCGTCCTCTGTTTCATAGTCATCGGGATCAATGCCGAGTTCTGAGCCGTCTTCACACCAATCACGCCAAGCATATTTTTCACGATGTATTGCATCATGATATTCTTCGCGTGTCTCGTAGTCTTCGGCATATATACCGTATTCGCTGCCGTCCTCGCAATTCAGACGCCAAGCATAACGGTTGTCATTAACTTTGGCTTCTGGAATGTCGTAGAAAATGGGATCATCTAAAATGTACGAATGCGGCGCGTCGGGATCACTTGTATCAACATCAAATGATCCCATCGCTCCGAGAAACGCGCCCGTTCTCAAAATATCTTCTGTTGACTTCATTCGTCCAGAAGCTAACCCAAAAGCTGAAACAGCATAGGGATTGATTTTGCCTTTTTTGGTGTAATGATACTTTTTCTCCATGTGATCTGCAATCGTGCCCATAGTTAGACCGGCTGCAAGATCAATAAGAGTATTAAAAGGCTCAGGACATTTGCTGCTTTTCTTTTTCCTGCGTTTTGCCACGAGTTAGCCTCCTTCCTATTAGGTTTTCCTTTTATTCTACACCCAGAGCTTTGTAGACTGCATCCTCCGCACTCTGATAGAAGATCAGGTTGAAGCAACCAATCAGTTCAGACGGAACACTTCCGAGGTCTGCTGCGGATGTAATAGGTAGCAGAACTTTCTTTGCTCCACTATCGAGACAGACTTGAAGAGCGTTTGCAAGTTCGTCAACCTTTATCATCGTTCCAGCAATGCTGATCTCACCCAAAACAGCGAGACTGCTAATCGTCGGTTTGCCGAGTGCAATAGACGCAAGAGCAATTAAGGTAGGAAGAGCAAGTTTATCAGTCATGCCAATGCCTTGTAAATCCTGATAGTTGACAATATAGTCCTTCGTTGTCGTGCTGATAGAGCCGCTGATCCGGTTAGAGTTGGCTTTCAAATAATTGAATGCTGTATTTGTAGCCTCTTTGCTCTTTGTCTCTGAGCCGATACCGGTACGCTCGAACTTGCCATTACCGGGCAGCATTTGAGACTCAAGGCGAAATACACCAATCATACCGGACTTGCCCTGAGAGATGGTATATACCTGACCCGGATTGCACATACCCTCCGGAATGAGTTTACCGCCGCCTTGCTCTGGTACGCTGACATAGTATTCCTCGAAGGTTTCAACATCAATATAGGAGAAGTTGACATCGTAGAACTCCATGCCACCCAGCTTTTTAAGCTGTTCCTTCACGCGCCGTCTCATTTCAAGAGCAAACTTAACAATCTCTTCAAGCTGCTCCTTTGTAAACTCTCCATCAGGGTACAAGAGCTTGATAAAGCCGCCAATCATCTTTCTGACGGCAATCGTATCGCGCTGATTGAGGTTTTTGCCAAGACGGAAATATTTGTCTAAGGCATCACCATACTGCTCTTTACGAAGTTCACGAATAAACTCTGCCAGATAATCAGTGATGAAGCCATAGTCATTTGTAAAGTGATCCGGTCTGAACTTCGGAATCTCCCATCCGGGGATATAGCAGTGCATACGATCAAGAAAAGCTGTGTCAGTCCCCATTTCAGGGGGGAAGGGATCAAACAGACTGGATGTTTTCAGCAGAACATCAACGCTCTGGTTGATGTTACCGACAAACACCATAGATGCACTTGCCGCCTTTTCCTCCTTGCCACGGGCAAAAGAGCCAGATGCCATATAGTCCTTCATGATCTGGATGCCATCTTTATCCTTGAAGTTGATACCGGCAACCTCATCAAAAGCAACACAGTCCCAAAGCCCTACAAGACCAACCGTTTTTCTTCCCATATTGTAGAACAGATTGGCAACCGTTGTTTGTCCACCGGAAACAAGAATGCTGTTCGGAGAAATCTCTTTGAAAATATGAGATTTACCGGTACTTCTCGGACCCAATTCACAGAGGTTGAAGTTGTTCTCGACAAGAGGTAGCATACGAGCAAGAAGTAGCCATCTTTCACGATTGTTTAGCTTATCCGGTTCCATACCGATAGAGCGAAGCAATACCTTGATCCACTCTTCCTGAGTGAAGGCTTTGCGTCCTTGTTTAAGCTCATCAATATCCACATGAGGCATTTGAATCGGTGTCAATTTATGAATTAGGATAGGAGAACGACGCTTATCTTCTTCCACATACTCATATTCAAGTTGGACAATGCACCAGATACCGCCGCAGAGCAGACGGTCAAACTTAGTCGGGTATTCTTCTGAAATAGGGATCGCTTTAATGCCGAGATTGGAAAACTCAGCCTCATAGCTGTCAGTTTTTATGTTGAGATTAACCGTGATCTTGTCGATAACGGTATAGCTGCCGCGCTGCCGAAGCACAGAGAGGATCTTCTGCGCCTCATCTGGGCGAACATAGTTCTCAGCCAAAATACGCTTTACATTGTTTACACCAGCTTCGATAATGTCAGGATCATCAGAGCCGCAATATTGACCAAGCAAAAACTCAAGGACATAAACCGGCACATTTGCGCCTTCTTTAATCTTCTTGGTGAGGTCTTTGCGGACAATTCTGCCGTCAAACACCTGACGCAACTTGCTGTTGATCGTTGCATTCGCGTCTTCTGTGGCGTTTGCTTCGATATAATCGTTCATCCCGAAAACCTCCTTTACAGATCAAAGCCGAAATCATCAGCAAAAGCAATGTCGATGTGGAACTCAATTTCTTCCGGTACATCGGTATCGTTAGCAATGATCAGGCGATAAATCTTGTTTTTGTCGTATGCACCGGCTTTGAGATTGAAGCGTACACGGAATACGCGCTCAGAAGCATTCGTGCTGGTGCGATCTGCGATGATGGTCTGACGGTCACTGATGACCACCCCTTCATCATCAGTCATATAGACTGAGTATGCGCAAGGCTGCACTTTGTCTCCAATAGGCTGTCTCTGGAAGAAATCCAATGAGAACAGCAAATTAGATACCTTACGGCTTTCACTCAGCAGTTTCAACTCTGCATTAGAAACCTCAACATACTTCTTGCTTGTAGTACGGAGGTTTTTGAATGTGATAACGGGGACAACTATTTCCTGCAAGCTCACGCCGCCGTGAACATAGTTCTCACCACCACCGGAAATCTTGATACGGGTGGAATCCTGCGGTGTGAAGCCCTTGATCGGTGTTCCGTTGATCTCACCGTCAAGCTGCACCGGAATGAGGAAATCAGCAGAAGCATCCGGCTCGGTGATAGCGTATCTTCTACCCACTTCATAGACCTCACCAGAGAATGCGCTTTTTGCAACTTTTTCTCCTTCGCTGAGAGGACTGTATGTATAGAGGAAACCATGATCGGCAGTAATGAAAATATCAGTGCCTTGCATATCGTTGATAACAATGCGAAGAATGTTTGAAAGCTCTTGCATTGCATCTTCGCAAGCCTCAAATACTTTCTTCTCAGTAGGTGCTTTATCACCAATAGCGTCAATCGTATTATGGTAGATGTAGACTACTTCTTTGCCGCTTACAAGCTCTCTGCGCTCTGTACGCTTCATATTCAGTACATCCGAATACTGAACAGCCACGCTGCTTGGATTGCTTGCGCACAAAATCTTTTCTCGTTCTGCGGTGGATCTTGTGGGCATACCCTCAACCAGAACATCCATGTTCTCATTTACAGAGAGCTTTCTACCCGGCAGAAGAGATGCCATACCAAACTTTGTGATTGATGGGAAAACCGCCTGAACAGCATCGAGCTTCGCTGTGCCTTTGGTCGTGCGGATAATGGTATCGCACAACTCAGCAGCTACCTCGTATCTGAGCGCATCGGATATGATAACAAAAGCGCGTGAGTTCTTTCCGGCAAGATGCCTGACATAATGAGAGTGGAAGTCTCTCTGCTTGGCGATTTCTGAGACATAACCCAGCGAGGCAAGGTTGTCTGCGATTGCATTTGTCCAGCAGCCGGTCAGCTCTTTGAGATACCAATTTTGATACAAAGCCTCCACATAATCTGCTGCGTGTTTCAGTTTATCCTCCAACAAAGTGTTGCTATCCTTGAGAGAGCAGCCGAAGGCATAATGGAAATGGCGGTAGAAGCTATCCATCTCATAAGCCTTCTCGGTATAGAGCTTCCAAATGGTCTTAGGCTCAACGATGTGGAATCCGGCAGCATTATCCTGATAGAACTCCTGCATCTTGGCAATATAGTAGAGGCAGTCATAGTAATACCGGAATTGCTCGATCCAGCCGGATGTACGGCGATTTTCAGCCGTCTTGAGCATGAGATCGGTCTTGACTACATGATCTGCTGCTTCGGAGAAGAAGCGTTTCAGAATAGTTTCGTGGATGGACGGGAAGATGTCGGCAGTCAGCAGTGTCTCAATATCCTGCTTTTCAAAGCGAGATGCTAACTGTAATTCTTGCTCAACACTCCGACAAATCTCCCATAGCGAAGAGTTGTCCTCATGATTTCTCCACTCATGGACGATGCTATAACAGTACGCCTTATTGGAATCGGAGATAAAGCGTTCAAGTCCCTTGAGTACACTTGTATTCATAGTCTGAGCAAGGGCAGTAAGTAAAACATGAGAGGCAAAGAAGCCCAGCGGCTTTTCATCCTCGTAGATATATCCGGTGTACTTGCGAACAAGCTGCCAGAAAGCATCAATGTTGCCGAACTTTTTAATGTTGTTCAGAGCCGCATTCTTTTCCTCGTCCAGACCTGAAGCAAGAACAGCGATGAAGACATCTTGTGCAGAGCCACCATTCAAACCGGCAAGGACAGCCATGATGTCAATATGGAGCTGCAAAGGAGTCTGGTATTCGCGTCCGATTTTGCGAAGTTTCTGACGGCGTTCCTTGCTTTCGAGAAACTTACCGTAGAGCTTCACGGTCTTACGCATAGCTGGACTTGCAGCTATGTTAAGCTCACTCATCTGCATGGAGATAAAGTCAGCCCTATATTCTTCACTAAACAGCTCAATATCTCTCAGCCAGTCATCCTGCGGCTTAGAGTATGAAAAGGGATTGTAAATAAGATAATTGCTCGTGAGGTCATCATGTAGCAGCAGCTTCTTCACGGCAAAATTGTTTGTGCCGGTGAGTTTGATGATCTTAACATCGGGGATCTCAAGCTCGTCCAGCATAGCCTCAAACTCGCGATCCTCATCCTGCCAGAACACAATACGGCGCTTGTAAAACTCCGGCAATGGGGCGGCAAATCGTTCTCGGAGTGAAAATTGTATAGATTCAGTGGACATGGAGTTTCGCCTCCTTAACGCAAATTATAGTGCATTCTACAATTAGAGCAAAATCGGTCTCTTGCCATAGCCCCTTTTACAATCGGAAACAGTTTACCTTCTTTCTGGTAACACGCTGGGCAGTAATAAATTGTCTTCCCTGCGTCTGCTTCTGACTTGCGAATTATTAAGCCGCTTTCCAACATTTCAACATCATCACCGTGTGATTCGGGAGTTTCATCGGTGGGAACAACTATTTCTTTAACCTCTCGGATAAAGCGATCTCGCTTTTGCTCCCAAATAATATCTGCTTTTCGAGTCAAGCCGAACTCTTCAATCAATTTTGCATACAACTGATTGAGCTTGTCTTTAACCTCAACCTCATCATTATCAAGCTTAATTGCAATCGCCTGACTGTTTACTACACCAGCCATCTCTCCGAAGCCAAAACCCGGAAGGAGCAATGATGAATATTCAGTCTTCAACGCCCACGCCGCACCCATCTCGTTGAGACTGACTGCGCTCTGGTAATAATTCTTGGAGTGTATGAAAAACACATGAAGATCATACGAGAGAAATTGATTTCTCAGGTAATCAAAAATATTGGTGTCAATCGGGATGTCATATCCGGGTAGCGAGCTGCAAAAGACCTGAGCCTGATCAAGCCCCATTCCGTCAAGCAGTTCGACAAGTTTTGAAACATACGCTTTATCTCTACTTGAATGGCTGATAAAGATTTTGGGTATTTTTTCTTCTTGCATAGTTTGTCTCCCAGCGTCAGCATAGTATTTATCAAGATTATCCCTAATAGCGAGCAGTTTGCCCTTCAATGTATCGAAGTATCGCCGGTCATTCCACCCATTATAGTTTTCCTGAGCTACTTCCAAAGCTCCGACTACGAATTGGTCTCCGGTACGATCAACAATGTCTTGGAGTTCCATCTGTACACGCTGAATCCACTGTGCAAACTCAGGAATATCGTAAATCTCATCCACTGATGGGACACAAAGGCCCGGCGAAGAAGGAGAACGGTGAAACTTTGACTCTATGGCATCAATTTGATCTATAAGGTAAATGAGATCGTCCTTCATATTCACTTCTCCTTTACTTAATCTTCGCCAGCACATCTACAAACAAGGCGTAGTTGTGTTTCACGCCATCATCAAGGTCGATAGAGATGTTCTGATCGGCAAGGTGATGGACTTTTTCTTCGTACTTCTGGATTTCAAGAGCCTGATCCTGAATCTTTTTCTGCTGTTTGGTCAGCTTTACACGCTCAGATGCAGAGGCATGGTCAATAGCATCTGCAAGGTGAGAGAGCTGGGTGCGGTAACGCTCCTGCTGTTCATGCACATAGTCGGTACGCAGTCTCGCAAGAAGATCACTCTGATACCGGTGCATATAGATGAGAGCCTTGAAACCGTTCTTCTTGCCGCTGTCAAAGAGCCAATAGATCGGACGCTTCTGGTAAATCTTGCAATGGTCAGCATAGAAGTCGTTGAGGAAGTAATTGCGGATTACTTCGCGAGGTGTACCCTTTCCACCGAGAGCATCAGCGATGAACTTGAGGTTTTCTTCAAGTTTCTCGCTACCGTAGACGGTTTCTACCCACTTCACAAAGCGTCCGGTCATGTCATCATCGAAATAGTCATCATCACAAATCGGGATGATATTATCTTTATCGGGTATGATGGTGCTGTACTTAGAAGCATCCCATTCACCGCCAGCATAGGCAAGCCCCGGCTCGTCTAATGAGTACCGTCCGAACAAACAACCAACTGCATAGGAGATTAGTGAACGAATATCTCGCTCCAAATCAGCTTTCCGAAGTGTAATATCATCGTCGCTAACATCTGGCGATAGTTCGTCTGTTAAGCCATAGATGTTAATGAAGATATGGTTTAACTCTTTCTCGTTTGCTTTGAGTTTTTCAAAACGACTATCACAAACTTTCTTCCATGAAGCATACGATTCTGCCAGAGTTGCTCTGTGACCGCCGTTTTGATCAGGCGCAAATGTTGCTAATACAAGGGGATGGGCAGGATAATCCCACGACGACTCAAACGAATCCCAGTCCTGCTTTGCAATAGAGATACATTCCTCGACAAGATTATCTATTTTATCCGATGCTTTTTCTATGAAAGGAATATTAGCTATTTGTCCTACTTCAAACGACATGGTAGGACTTAAAATGCTCGTGAAAGATAAGACAGTATTACTTGAGAGCAAGCCAAGCAAATAATACAGTCGTGTGTTGGGAGTGAAAATCATGGAGCCAGCAGCATCAAATGCAAATCCCTTTGGACAGTACCGAATGCCGAATTTCGAAGAACTGATGTTTGTATATGTTAAACCTTCACGGAATTGATATTGAAGGTTCTGCGGACGCGACTTTTGTCGTCCGTCTGGGTGACGGAAGTTTTTAAGTTCAAAACCATCATTTTCCCAGTTAATAACATAATCATTGTTTCCGTACCACCGACGATAATCACCGCCCTTATTACACGGAAACCACTTTAATCCCTCAAACACAGAGAACTTTGCTGCTGATACTTCAAACCAAAGCCTTAGAAACTTATCGTTATCGCCCGTTTTTAGTCCTTGTTTGATTTCTGCCACATTCGATAGCGGAGTTCCAGACATAAAATCTTCTTCAACAGCCTCGCTCATCCAATATGCTACGGGATTTCCGGGGATGTTTGTAAAGCGATGCTGTGTCGAGAGGTATGCTCCCTTTCCTTCAAAGAACCATTTCTCTTTTGTTTCAACAGAATCGACAGCACCTTGCTTATCGAAAAGTCTTCTGTATGTTCCCTGATACTTTTTAATGTCTCCCTTGCGAATTGTAAACGCAGTTGTACCAAAATCCGATCCAAAAACACCTCGTCCGAAATGCAGCATATTTGTGATGGTGTTTCGTGCTATGAGGGTGTTTCTCATGCTCTCGTAAGTTGACAAAAACATCCATACCGGTATATTGATCATCGCAGTATAGCCATAGGCTCTACTCATGAGCAGAGTTTTTTCCATAAATACGGTGCTGAGATCAGACTTGGTTTCAGGATATTCTTTCTTAACGAAATCAGATAGCTTATTGCTCATGCCACCGGCTCCCATGTAGGGAGGATTTGTGATAACCGCATGATATTTTCCTGCCATGACTTCTGCCACTTGAATCAAAGGAAGATAGCCACTCAGGACAACCTCTCGGAAAATGCTGATGTCATCACGCACTTCGCTAATTCTCGCGTAGAGAGCAGCAAAGTCCACCTGAGAGATATTCAAAATAGAACCGTACTCCTTCGCATCACGCAGCTCGTCCACCAAAGTTCCGAAGTCCCTTTTCAGTTTCGGATCATTGTTGGTAAAGTAATCAATAGTGCTGCGATCCAACCCATTGCTCTCAACAATCGCGTAAACATGAGGCTGGATGCCGCGAGAGAAGATGCGGCGGTCATACTGACGCGCCTTCATCATAACTGCAAAATAGGCAAGCTGCGCTGCACGATCATCAATGTCCAGACCGTAAAGGTTGTTCTCAAGAATGCTCTGTGCTGCATCGCGCTGACTATAACCGTTTGCCTCGTAAATCTGCATCAGCACATCGAAGGCATAGACAAGGATATGTCCGCTGCCCATACAAGGATCAATTACCTTGATTTCCTTCACATCCAGATTGGCATTTTCCCTCTGAATATCATCGAGCTGATGTCTGACTTCTTCTGTCTGTTCAGCCTCCGGCAAGTAATATTTCCAACCCATCTGCTCTGCGATGTATTTCTCGTTGGCAATCCTCTTAGCCTCGGACTCTTCCCATGTCATTTCATCCGCGCCGCGTCCGTCAGCAAAGATACCTTCATTCTTGCGTTTGTCGATGAAGATTCTGCCCAAGCTGTTTTCTACCATATAGCGGACAATCCAGTCAGGGGTGAAAAGCTGAGTGGCAGAGGGAATGCGCTCTTTTGTGATCTTCACATTCTTCTTGAGCAGTGCAAAGGTATCATCCTTGAGTTCGGAGTTGTAATACTGATACAGCCAACCGATAATCTGCACCTGATCCGTCCAATCCTCTTCGGGAATGTCCGTGACCATGTGACCGAGAATGCTGTCCTGCTTCAAGATATTGTTCGGCAGCAGCAGCTCCGTAAAGCCGCCCATGCGCTCAAACATTTGAGGAAGAGAGGCATTCAGAGCGTTACACTGCGTCAGCAGCAGATAACGGTAAAGGTCTTCCGTTTGGTTTTTCTCGATATACTCAGCAACCTTTTCAGTGTTCAGACCGGGCAAATCCAGATGCAGAACATCGTTCAGGATTTCGGGCTTGAACGCACCGGTGCTGTCAGAAAATACTCGAATATGGGAGGGCAGATAGTTGTTGACCTCCATGAAGCGCAGAGCGATAAAGCGGTTAAACCATGTGTAGGCAACCTCTTCCATCACTTGCGTATATCCCTTAGAACGGATCTGCTCGACAAGCTCCTTGCGCTGTCGCTGCTCATCCGTTGTCAAAGCGCGTCCTCCAACGGTCACGGCGTTTTGTTCGCCGTAACCGTCTTTGGTAATTCCGTATTGATAAGCTCTTTGCGATACCTGAGCGATCAGCTCAGTACGCGCCCATATCGCAAATCGCTGTATTGCGGATTTGTTCATTGCTCAGTCTCCTTTAGTTGATCTGAATGCCGTCACAATTTTCCAGCGTCTTCATCAGCTTCTCGCGGATGCCTTCGACATATTTGTCGATGTCTTCCTGAGATTGCAGACGCTTTACAGAACAGAGGTCGTAACGACGGACGGTAGTGATTTTCTGAGGCTTAGGTGTTACACCACCGGACTGTCCCGGCATCACGGGATCGGGTGTCTGATGAGATGCAGCCATCAGCTCCATACGGCGGCAAATGTTGTCCTTATAGTTGAGAAGCTGCGTAATCATAGCGTCCAGCTCGGTGAGAGAGGATGCCTCCTTCGCGGTTTCACGCTTGCCAACAAAGTAGTCATCAGCCTGACGCAGAAGAGAGGTAGCATCACCACGAGCCTCAGCCGCAAGCTGGTGAACATCCTGCATACACTGACGGATATTCTCGGCAACTTCATCCTTCTTGATGTCAAGCAGACCGGTATAGGCTGCTTTCACCTTGCTGATCAGCTCAGGCAGCTCTCCAATGCGGTCATAAGGCTTCGGCATGGAGAGGATTGTTGCAATGGTATGGAACACATCCAGAGCTTCTGCATCCGTGGCAAAGTAGTCGCGTTCTTTGTTCACGCGATCCATCTGACGCCGAGCGTCATCGTAAACGGGACGCTGAGACTTGAAGAAGAGTTCTACGCCTTCCAAATCCTCCACGGAATCCAGAAGGTCATCTTGTCTCTGTACCATACGCTTGAGCAGAGCAACATTATCCTTGCGCTGGCTCAGAACATCGGTCATGAGATCACGAGCTTTGGTCACAACTTCCTTCTCAGGGTATCTAAACTGAGCGTAGGCATCATCAAGGAGTTTCTGATAATGCTCCTGCTTGCGAGTGAAGGTGTCCAGCACGAAGCGGATCAGACCATCCTCATCAGAGGGGATGTCCATTGCACCAAGATAATCGCGCAGGAAATTGATGCTCTTACGCATGAGCTGTTCGTCAGGGGCAATTCTGCGAGTGACAACAGCCTTGTCGATCTCAGACTTTTTGCGCAGATAGTCTACAAGTCTGCGCTCGTCCTTTCCAACAATAGCTCCACCGTATTTGATGGAGATTTTCTGCTGAGAAATGAGACGGGCAACCAGAGCTGCAATGTCGATCTCGCGCCAGCCATACGGAATTGCACCGTATCTGCGCTGCACATCGCCCATAGATGTACTCAGCATCTTGGCGTTCTGCAATTCGAGCCACTGACTGATCTCGTTCAGAGCATCCTCGTTATTGGCACCCAGACCGGCAAAAGCGATAGTTTCTCCGTCTGTGCCATTCAGTATAGCAAGGATGTCTGCGTCACTCTCAACGAACTTGTTGACCATATTGAGCTTAGAATATACGCTCTCAACCAGACCGTTCAGAGCTGCATCCAGCTTGTCCTTTGCGTTGCCGGTCTTAATGTCCATGATCTCACCATGAACAACAACCTTTGCGCTGACAATGGCTTTCTCAATATAGCCACGCGCTCTTTCCTCAAGCATACGAGCTTGCTGCTGACGCTTGCGGATGATGTCCTGAATGCTTTCGGGGAGCTGAGAAACATTCCGCTGCTTTACATACTTGCGGATCTTCATAGCTTGCTCAAGTTCCTCAAAATAAGGTGCCTCATTGGAGAGAACAACGATAGCTTCATTGTTTACCTGAGAATCCATAATGAGTCGCTGATCCGGTGCGCCGTAGTAGTCACTTGCTACGGTAACAACTCTCAGACGCATACCACCGGAGGCAGAGCCATTCAGAGTTTCATCAATATACTGATCGTAGGCAAAGTCGTATTTGCCATACTTAAACTTCTTGGAAGGATAGATTTCACCGAACACAGTCTGAGCAATGCTTGTGATGACTTGCGCACTGTCCACTACGGTATTGCGGATGTCAATAGCGATGTCCTGCTCTTCGTCGGTCAGGAAGGCATAGGTATCGCCATTACGAGAGATATAATTCTGAGACAACAGTCTCTCAAGGGACTCAGTGACAGAAGCTCTAAGGGCGATCTTATCAGTACGGATGTCCTCAATCATGAGAATTGCAATGTTGTCGATATTAGCCTTAATGTCCTCGATATAGCGGACCAGGTACAGCAGTTTCAGAACGCTTACATCCTGCTGCTCAAGTCCATCGTGATTATCTGCGGCAGTCTGGCAGCGATCAATCACGCGACGAATTGCGCTCTCAAGGAAGGTGTGAACAGTATCATAGAAAAGATGGAAAGGCACGAGTGCGTTTTCATCCTTATCTTGCACCTTTTGAGCTGCCTCTTGAAAGCCGGACAACATGGAACGCTCACCACCGGAAAGGTGCTTGCCAGAGTTTCCGTGTTTGCGGATCTCAGCGAGTACCTTCTGGATGATGATAAACTGATACGGTACGAACGGAAAAGTAGACGCGAACTCTGCGCTGTCAGAGAAGCCCTTGATGTCCAGCACCGGATTGTTAAAGGTGTAGAGGTTTTTGAGGACTGCGTGTTCTTTGTCGTAGACCATTCGGAGAAGCTGATCTGCTGCTTCGGTCTTTGCAAGGACCCTCTTCTTGATGACTTCATCAACAGAAGAAGAGGAAAGGCTAAGACGAGTGTTGAAGCGTCCCTGAATCTTGGAGAAGTCATCGCCGGTGATATGGACAACACTGTCAATCGCTTCTTGGCTCGTGACCATGACCCAAACCTTACCACGGCAGCGAGTACCGATCTCTTCTACGAGAGATTGCAGATTGATCATCAGATCGCCATCGTCTCCGATGTACTGACCAACTTCGTCAACCATGAACAGAAGGCGGAAGTCCTTGCCCTTGCCGTCAACATACTCTTGAATATCTGCGACGAGCTGTGCGATGCTCAGTTCGTTAGTTTCCTCGCCGTTAAACCAATTTCGGGCAGCCTGTTCACTCATACCGAGAACAGACTGCATGACATCAACAATGTCATCCTCAAAGAAGGCAAAAGAGTCGCGTGTTTCTACCCACGGTGCGCCATTGATTTCCTTAAAAGCAGCGCGGAATTGAGCAGTCTTACCTTGTCTTTCGATAAAGCGTTCCAGCTTTGCGATCTTCAAGTCATCTCCGTAAAAGCCGCAATGGTTATAGAACATCTTTGCAAAGACGCGCAGAACTGCGGTCTTATCTTTTGTGATAGAACCTTCAATGTCAATATTGAAAAGGATGGACTCAGTCGGAACAGAGACGCATTTTACCGCAGTCGCGTACATCATAGGATCATCGAACTTGTCAGCAAAATAGTCCATTGCCTTTTTGCCGCATACCTCCTGATTTGCCAGAAGATAAGACAGCATTTTCAGGAAATGAGATTTACCACTTCCGAAGAAGCCGGAAATCCAAACACCGATCTTGTCGGTGGGGTAGTCGATTGCTTTTGCATAGTTATCGAAGAAGGTACGGAAATGTCTGCGCAACTCCCTCGTGATTATGTATTCACTAAGTTCTTGTTGGAGGCTGCTTTCATCGTTCTGCGCAACCTTGATAACACCGTTAATGTCTCTGTTTATGTCCTTTTGGAACATATTCTGTAATTTCATTTTGCTACCTCCGTCACAGCAGATTAAATGCCCGATAATAGTGACCATCTAAGAACTCGTCAAACAAACTGAGCGTCTGTCCGTTGAATGTTCCCGGATAAAACATCACTATGGGAATGTCCTCGAAAAGATGCTGCATACTGTCGAGCATCTTGTGAGAACGCATGAAAGGATGGATTTTTCCGATGCCGGTCATGAATAAAACATCTTGCCCTTTGACATGGGGCGCATAGTCCATCTTTGCCAGCAGAGCCTCTGGTGTAGCGATCTTCTGCAACTGATTAAGCAGGTATTCTTTACCGCGTTTATTTTCTAATCCGTCAACAGATTTGAGAACTCGTTTGTCTTCCAGCAGTGAAAGAAATATCTCATAAAGATCACACTCTATAATGCGATATGGGGTGTTTGCTTCGCTCATCAACCGACGGATATAATCCTGCACGACGATCTCATACTGCGGATCATAACAGAAGACATGGATGCCAACCTCGTTGCTCAAACCCTTATTGGAAAGGAAACTCGGATCGGAAATCCGGTCTTTAATTCTATCTAACTCTTGTTTGATCATTGTTATGACCGTCCTCCTATCTCAAGTAATTGAATGCCGGTAGAGCATCATAGTCATTGTTCGCCTTGATGCCTTGCTCAAGTTCTTCGCAGAGGAAAACCGGATTCAAGGTTGTATCTTTAAGCCCGTCAAGGTACTCAGTCTCTATGAGGACTCTGACAAGAACACTTTTAATTTTCTTGATGGTTGCTTCGCTCCATGCGGAGACAGAATCGTCCTGCGCTTGCAGTCTGGTGAAGAACGCACTCAAGTCCTTCTTAGTAAAACTGAAATCCTGATTGCGGTATTTTTCTCCAATGACCTGAATCATAAACTCCCATACCAGACGGTTGTATCTCATCATCGCATAGAGATTGATTTGCTTTGCGATCTCGTTTGGCGCAAATGCAATTTCTCGGACAAGCTGCTCGTTATCCAGCGCATCTAAACGCTTATAACAAGCCCTTGCAAGACGAGAGACTTGTCGCTCAGTCGGGTACTGAAACAGATTATCCTTCTTGATTATTTCGATTGCTTCTTCAATCGTTTTACCCTCAATATAAAACTTTGAGGCTATCCTTATCTCGTAGAAAAGGAATTGTTCAGCCGTTAAGCTGCCGTTATATGAATGAGTCTGATCCATCTGCTTTCTCCAATCCAATTTGCCTATTCTATCATACAATAATTGCTGTCCAATAATTAGGACTCACTGTCGGGAACAAACTCAACAATGTCAGCAATATTGCAGTTTAAGGCAACGCAGATTTTACGAAGAGCCTCCATCGAAACATCTTCGCTCTTTCTGAGTTTGGTCATGGTGCTGGATGATAAGCCACTTGCTTTATGCAAATCACCTTTACTCATTTCTTTATCTACGAGCAGTTTCCAGAGCTTTTTATAGCTTGCTTTCATGATCTTCACCTCTGCATAGAATGTCATTTTATATTATAACATATCTTGTTCTATTTTTCAAGAGAGTTTCAAGAAGTTCGGACTTTTTCAACCGATTTGCACGATTTTCTATGCCGTAACGATATAGTCTCGCTGTACGAAACAGAAATAGCCTGAGCCTCCACTAAGAAGAGACTCAGGCTACTCGTTTATTCAAGCTCACTGCTTCGTTTCTTGTCACGATCCTGCGCGGCTGTCGGACTGAGGAAGTCATCGACATTCGCCTTCATGGTGTCGATCACACGAGCCTCTTTCTTGAGCTTGGCTCGTTCATCATAGAGCCTCTGTTGATCCTCAAGAAGACGCTGTTGCTCGGCTTGGAGAGACTTCAAGCTCTGCAATTTCTGATCTCCTTGCATCGCCAGAAGGGTACTCTTGGCTGCTTCAAAAATCACCAGCTCTGCCTCATGCTTTGCTCTGAATGCCGACTTGTCCTTCGCCTTCATGTAGGCTTCATAGACCGGCTTGAGCTTCTGGTAATTAGAGATGTTCTTGATGAGAGGCTGGACTTCGCGGAGACGAGCTTCGACGCTCTTTAGTTCTTCGCCGGTACGGGCATACGAGCTGTGAATGTCCTCCACCTTTTTTTCAAGGTCAGCGTATTGCAGCAGATTATTCTCAGTGAGATAGTTGAGTGTTCGTGCAGCTTCTTTGAGGATAGTGAGCTTCGCTTTATGCTCATATCCTTTGCTGTCAATGAGCTTGATGCGCTCCTGAATATCTCCGATGAGAGAGATAGCTTTTTGCCCAGTCTGCATCTGACGCTTACGGGGATTGCGCCCCTGAATGCGTTCCTTGATGCGCTCTTCGGTGTAGTTCTCACCGATGGTTTTTGCGCGAGTAAAACGCTCCTGACCTTCGGCTCGGAAGGAGATGTACTTACCGGTTTTGATTTCATATCCGGCATCCTGCATCATCTTCAAGAACTCATCATAGTCCTTCGCCGTGATGACGCAACGGTCAATGGTCTGTTTGAGTTTTTGTTTCCAGCTCGTGCCTCTCTTGGCTTCGGTGTACTCCTTGTAACTCATGCCCTTGCTCTGTGACGGAGGAATCACGGACAGTCCGTGTTCTTTGCAAATCTCATCACTGAGCTGCCTCATCTGACGGTAGGTATGCTTGTTGCTCCGGTACGCATGGAAGTCCACATAGTTGACTGCATTGAAGATGATGTGATTATGACAATGCCCCTTGTCTATGTGGGTAGCGATCACATATTCGTATTTACCTTTGAGCCATTCGTCTGCGAATTGCTTGCCGATCTCATGAGCTTGTTCCGGTGTCACTTCGCCTACATCGAAGGACTGAATAAGGTGTCGGGCAATCACCTTTGGCATCTGCATTCCTTGTTGGACTGCAAGGTTTCTTGTCCACTCAAACTCCTTCGCTGCGGCATCGCTGGCAGCACATCCATAGGAGGAAACATAGAGTTCATCGTCCGTCTTTTTCGGATCAAGGATGTACGCCAGAGCTTTGTTTACAGTTCCTCGGATTGGCTTGATTTTAGTAACTGCCATATCTCTTTTTGCCTCTCTTTCAGCTCGGCAACATCATCCTCGTAGAAGTGTCCCGTTGCGTTGATGCGACGGCATACATGGTTGATATTCGTAGCAGCTCGGCTGACGGCTGCGGCAAGTTTCTTCTGCTGCGTGTAGTCCACTTTGATGATGTAGCCGTCTATCGCCATCTTGCGAAGATACGCTCCCATGTTCTTAGTACCGAGCTGCGCCATCTTCGCTTGAATGATTCTTTTCTCGTCATCCGAGACGAAGAAGAGAATCTGATTTGGTCTTGTTCTATTTGCCATAGGCAATCGTCCTTTCGTAAAGATAGAGGGTTTGGGATGCATCCCAACAAGCATTTTTCGAGATTAAGGGGAGGGTTTCCTTAATCGAAAATCGCCGTGTGTATATACACCGGCTGTGCTTGCTATTCTCTAAAATCGTATTCCCCCGTAGGAACTCCCCGTAAAATACCCCTTCACTTTACAACGGACAGAAATTGAAGATTTGTCCACTACTCATAAGAAAAAGACGCTCGAAAGCGTCTTTCTCCGTCTATATGGCAGTTACTTTATCTCCCATGTGAAGGCAACCGTATCTGATACATCAATGTCATCAGGCTCAATCTCTGGTGCGCAGCATTTATCCATCGCGGCAAGGGGCATGAGGCAGTCTTCCATTGCATAACTCGTCCGTGAGACGATGTTCAGCTCACCCCAGTTATAGTCGATAGAGAGTAGTTGTCCCATCTCGCTGCCCGACGCTCTGCGCAGAATCTCAGCCTTTGCTCGTGCATTCTGCGCCGCGCTTTCCAGAAGTTCTTCGCTCACCTTTGCAGGATTTCTCACCGTGAAGGCGATGCTCAATTCGGGATTTGCTCCGCAGTTGGAGATACATGAGATAATCTCTGCAAGCTGCTTGCTGTCAAAGTCGAAAGACAGCTTGAGCCGATAAACGCAAGCATATCCGGCAAACTCTCTCTTGTAGTTGCCTTGCCGATCCTTGACGCTCTCATATCGGGTATCTACATTGAAGCTGGTGGTCTTCAAGTCCTCCTTTGCATACCCAGAACGGACAGCTACATCCTGCAATTTCGATATACGCTCAGAGGCATCTCGCATTGCACTATCATAGTCTTTTCTGATAGACTCTATGGTCATTGAAATGGTGATGTAGTCCGGTCTTGCCGATACATTTCCAACGCCTCGAACAGTGATTGTCCTCATCATTTTCTGCGTCCATCCTTTCTTGACTTGTAGTCCTCATCAATGCGTTTCTTCCAATCAGCACCGAGAGGCGCGCTGCAACGAACAGCGCAGATTGCTTCGCTGACTACCTCATAATTAAGCTGTGTGCCTTCGCTGTCAGAGTGATAATTCACTGCTCGATCCTCGCTGATACCGAAGTGTCTTGCTGTCTCTACTGCGTCAATGTTGGCACCGAGGAATAGAAACTCCCAGCCGTACTTTTCTTTCTGACGCTCGATCATCTTCTTGACCTTCTCGCTGTCATATCGACGGCTTGCATTCTCCATTCCGTCAGTCGTGATGACGAACATAGTATGCTCTGGAACATCCTCAGCTCGTGCGTACTTATGGACATTTCCAATGTGATGAATTGCTCCACCGATTGCATCCAGAAGGGCGGTGCAACCTCGAACAGTGTAGTCCTCATCCGTCATCGGTTTGATGTTCTGGACGCTCACGCGGTCATGAATAACCTCGCTTGTGTTGTCGAAGAGAACAGTGGAGATGAGAGCTTCGCCCTCAGCTTTTTTCTGCTTCTCGATCATGGAGTTGAAGCCTCCGATGGTGTCTGCCTCAAGACCACTCATAGAGCCGCTACGGTCAAGAATGAATACGATCTCAGTTAAGTTCTTTCTCATGTTCAGTACCTCCGTATATAAAAGAAATATGACTGCTCGGTTGTTTACCTTACAGTCATATTATAAGTAATTTTGTATTCGGTTTGGTCGCATGGCAAGCGACATTATTACAAAGAGGCAAATATCTCGCCTTCAATATTCAGAATGTCATCCATCGGCATCTTCGTTCCGTTCTGCATCACGATCAGCCTCTCAAAGTCATCCACTTTTTTCACTTTTCCGGTCACATCAATATACGCGCCACCAGCTTTGCGCTCGTCCGGTTTGAAATAAGTGAAGGTGATTTCTGGCTCATCAGCCAGCCTATCAACAAGGAGCTGAAACTTCATGTTCAGGATGTTCAGAGCCTCTTCGTCCATCTCAATCTTTTCGTCAGTCAGACGCCCGGTTTCTTTGATGGCTGCGTCGTAACCGGTGAGAGCTGCAAAGGGAGAGAATTGAGCTGCGCGATCTATCATGGACATCTGCGGTCTGGTTTTGGAGACATGATGGGGCAGATTGATGATGTCTTCGTATAAATCCTTCACATTTCTCCCCTCCATTTCGGTTTATTATAGAGCATCTTTAGGGCAGCTCTTGACGCATTCCATACATAGAATGCACTCTGTTCCATTTTTTCTTTTTCTTGAGTTGTCGGTAACATCAACATCCATCGGACATACTTTTTTACACTTGCCACATGATACACATTTGCTTTTGTCGCATTTGATTCTAAACAGTGCGAAGTAGCTCATCGGTTTCAAAAACACTGTAATGGGACAGATATATTTGCAGAAAGCTCTGTTGTCTTTGAATGCAATCGCAAGAGTGATACCAACAACATAGTAGAGTGCATTTCCAACGATAAATGCCCAAAACATGACTCCTTCAATGTTTGCTACATTTGCAACAAAGAGAACTGCAACAAACACGAGAGCGATGATAAAGGTTACATATCTGAACCAACTGATTTTTCGTCTTCTATGGTCGGGCGTTTTGTATGGCAGAAAATCAAGTACCATTGCAGTCCAACACGCATATCCACACCAGCCTCGCCCAAAAATCAGCGGTCCGAAAATCTTTGCAACAGCATAATGGATCGTAGCAGCTTCAAAGACTCCGGTAAAGAGATAGTACCAAAAACCCTCAATCTGCATATTCTCATTACAGATAAGTCCCAGATAGATGAGCATATAGAGACCGACAAGAAGCTGGACAACTCGCCTTGCGTGTTTATAGTTCTGCGCAAAAAGAACAAGTCCCAATGTAATTGATATTCCGATATAGCTGAAATTGAAGAGATAGAAGATGTTATTCTTTGTCAGCCATAGTGTAATAGCAACAGTCTCAAAGACAATCAGCATGGTTGCCGGAAGTATATATTTCTTTAGGTTATTTCGCTTCATGCCTTGTGTCCTCCGATCTGCCGGTTGCGATCCTTTGCCGTCGCGCCTTCCTCCAAGTTCATCCCCTTGAGGATAGCGTTCTTTCCGAACTTCTTCTTGATGGTCAGCATGGCTTTCTGCATTTTCTTTTCACGCTCAAGCTCGGCGCGTTCCCGTTCCTGCTTTAGCTCAAGAGCTGCATAGTCCGTGAAGAGATCAAGCTGCACAAAGCCGTCATTCTTCTTCGGTGCATCTGCTTCGGGCAGGACATGGTTTGCGACGATGTTCAACCGGCGCACGAGAAGGTTTTTATCGACGATCCGGTCAAAGAGTTCTGACACAGCACACATTATTTTCTTCGTAGATGATGTGTGACCGTCAAGGTTTGCAGTGCCGTGAGCGTGTTTCGGTATCTGCCGTCCGTAGTGATCCTTTACGATAGCTCCGTGATACTTTTTACTTCGTTCAGGATCGGTGAGGTTTTCTATATCATAGCCAACCGTGACAACAATTTGATCTGTGACAAGTCCCTTGTCCACCAAGTCTAAAACGAGAAGGTCAGCCATCTCTCGCAGAACGAGCTTTGCCTTATCCGGCTCGTATGGTTGATGCAGAACTTGTCCAGAGCCTAAGCTGTTGGTACTCGGTCTGTATGCTTTGATTGCTTCGATGGTGGTAGGCTCCCAGCCCCAAGCATGGTCGATCAGTAGCTCCGCGTTCTTGCCGAAGAGCTTGTATAGTTTGTCCTCGTCATGGACAGAGCATCGTGCCACATCGCCCATCGTGAACATACCATTTTCTTCGAGCTTCTTTGCGATCCCTCGTCCCACTCGCCAGAAGTCGGTGAGAGGCTGATGCGCCCACAAGGTCTTGCGATAGCTCATCTCATCCAGCTCAGCAATGCGGACACCGTTCTCATCTGCTGGAATGTGCTTCGCCACAATATCCATCGCCACTTTGCAGAGGAAAAGGTTTGTGCCGATACCGGCTGTTGCTGTAATGCCGGTTGTCTCAAGGACATCCAGAATGATCTTCATAGCAAGGTCATGGGGAGAGAGTTTGTAGGTGTTCAAGTAGTCTGTGACATCCATGAATACCTCGTCTATGGAATACACAACGATGTCTTCCGGCGCGATGTACTTCATGTAGACTTCGTAAATCCTCGTGCTGTACTCCATGTAATAAGCCATTCTCGGAGGCGCGATGATGAAGTCAATCGCAAGCTCAGGATTGGCTTGTAGCTCGGAGAAGAAGTGTGACGATCCTTCGAGCCTTCGCCCCGGTGCGTCATGCCGTCTCCCAGCGTTTGCCTCCTTGACGCGCTGCTTCACTTCAAATAAGCGTCCGCGCCCTGAGATGCCGTAGCTCTTGAGGGAGGGAGTAACGGCAAGACAGATTGTTTTGTCGGTACGGCTCTCATCTGCAACGACGAGGTTTGTGTCCATCGGATCAAGTCCGCGCTCTCGACACTCAACCGAAGCATAAAAGCTCTTGAGGTCGATTGCAATGTATGTGCGCTCCTTCATGCTCCGGCTGCCTCCTTTCTGATGATTGGTCAGTTCAGCAAATAGGAACTAAGTTATACGGTGAATTGCATCACTCCTGCGATGATTAGAGCAATAAGCGGATTCATAAGAATGGTACTCATCCATTTACCAATCATAATCTTTGTTGGAATGTAAGGCTTCAAATCATCAGTACCGGGAATTTCCCAAGCCTTTGTCTTACCGACCCAGTACCAATCAATAAAGAAACGGTCAAACAAACCCTGAATCCAAAGAATGATTGACATTTGCCAAAAAGCATCCCAAAAATCCGTCACGCCATTGATGCCGTAGACCATCAAGGGCGGTAACACAAATAATGGTACGAACATGGCAATACTGCAAATTATAAAGTTTTTCTTTATCCTATCCTTTGTAGTCAGTCCAAGCTCCACTACACGCTCTTGCACATCTTTTTCATACAAAAGCACAAGTCCCACGGGACCGTTGGATATACCGACTACGCAAACGATCAAAAGCACAAAGCACATAACTATGCCTTCGACAACAATAAGCATAATGTTCAACCTCCGTCAAATTGGAATTATCTAACTCTCACGCACCGAGTAAACTCTGGTCAAATGCGAATAGGGCCTCGTTTATTTCAAAGACATTATAGTTTTCATTCTCAATGAAATACTCAATGATGATGTCAAACTTGTTTGAGTGAGAGAGCGCAAATCCAGCCTTCATGAGCATATCTTTCGTCTCATCCAGAGACAGCTCAAGAGCAATGGCGAATGCAATAGCCGTAGGCTTGCTCGGCTTATACAGCTTATCACTGCGGATCTTCGAGAAGAGCTTGCGGTCAATGTTAGCCTTCTTGTAGCACTCAGCGTCCGTCATGCCGGACTCATCAATCTTCCGCAGCAGCATCTCGGAAAAGCTCTCGTCGATCTGTCCCAGAGCATCGTCCAGAGACTTTGCCTTCTTAGAGGCAACAGCCATCGGTGCGACAGTCATGAGCATATCAATCTCTTCGTCAGCTTCTTCGCAGACTGACGCTTCGCAGATAAGCTCTTTTTCGTGGAACGCATTCAGCCGACGCAGACGCTCAGAGTAGTCATCGGTATGTTCGTCCACATAGTTGTCATCAATGTACTCAGCAATATCGGAGAACAGCTTCTCGCTGATCTGATATGCCTTCTTATCGAAGATGACGATATAGACGGTCATGTCGTTCTCAAGCAGGAACTCGCTGATCGTATCAATGGCAATTCTCAACGCCTGGTCTTTCGGATAGCCGTAGATACCGGAAGATATGAGAGGAAAAGCAACCGTCTCACATTCCTTGTCCTTAGCCAGCGCGAGAGAAGTGCGATAGCAGGAAATGAGCTGGTAACGCTCACCGCGATTGCCTCCAAGCCAGCGAGGACCTACAGCATGAATAACATATTTGCAAGGCAGTTTTCCTGCACCGGTGATCTTTGCACTGCCGGTTTCGCAGCCACCAAGCGTCCTGCACTCAGCCAGCAGCTCCGGTCCTGCAGCACGATGGATGCAGCCGTCAACACCACCGCCGCCGAGAAGCGAAGAGTTAGCAGCGTTGACGATTGCGTCCACTTTCATTTTTGTGATGTCGTTTCTAACTATCTGTAATGGCATGATATGTCCCTTCTTATTGCAGCTTCAATCCATCTACCCACGCTGCAAGCTCAGACTTGCTGGCAGACATCTTGAAAACCTTGCCTTCAATCAGCTTGGAGTTTGGACAGCTCGGTTGTAGCTTTTCGTTGGTCTTACCCATACCGCTGCCACCAGATGTAGCAAATGGGATGATGGTCTTTCCGGTCAGGTCGTAACTCTCAAGGAAGGTATTGATGATCGTCGGTGCGACATACCACCACACCGGAAAACCAACGAACACGGTATCATAGTCATCCATGTTGTCACGCTTACCGGCGATAGCAGGACGAGATGCCGGATCGTTCATCTCAATGGTGCTGCGAGACTGTTTATCCATCCAATCAAGGTCTTCTTTGGTGTAGGGGACTTCCGGCTCAATCTCATAAAGGTCTGCGCCGATAGCCTCAGATAAAGTCTCTGCCACTTTCGCGGTCACTCCGCTTGCAGAGAAGTATGCAACTAATTTTCTGCTCATCATTTATTCCTCCGTATCTGAATCGGTTTCGTTGATCAAGATTTTTTCAAGAAGAGCCTCTGCAAAGGCAACCATCATTTCCAAGTTCTGCTTGTCCTCATCTACATCCTGCATTCGGGCAAGAAGAGCCTTGAAAATGGTTGTGCGGTCATACTGAGTTTTCTCTTCAAAGCAGTCCAGAATCTCTTTCAATCGTTGTGTTGTTTCCGTCATTTCAGGGGATAGCATTTTCATTCCCAGCAGTGAGGCAAGCGTCTCATCATCCATAATGGCGTTGTATTTCTCATACGCTTTATGATCTGCGCTCATCAGCTCATCAAAGTAGCAGATGAAGACGCGAACGCGGATGCCTCCGCTCTCAGATGGCTCGAATGTCACGCTATGGGACTTCTCGGCAATTTCAGCGAGGAAAGCGCGGTCTTCGGGATCGCCAAACTCAGCAAACGGTAATGTCAGTACGATTTCTGAATGCCATTTGTGATAATCTACAATTCCTCTGATGTGTCCACGATAACGCTCAACAAACTTATCGCAGCGATCCAATAAATACTCGTAGTTGGCTTTATCCTCCGGCACAATGTACTTCGGTATCTTATCCATAGCACTCTTGTAGGTATCAAAAAAGCCTCCGGTAATGGCTCTGTCTAAGATTTGCGCTCTGCGAATATCTTCCTCGCTGTCCTCCTTTTGCCGATAATCCTTTTCAAAGATAATATCATCCATCACTCATCAGCCTCCACGATGCCGAAGTCAATGAGGATGTTCTTATCAGTGTAAGGGGGATATACAATGCCCATCATTTCATACTGATAACGCTTGACGCGCCGGAACTCCTTGATCGGCTCAGGTGCATAAGCAGCAGTCCTGCAATTCTCATATTCCGGCAATGCTGCCAGATCGTCAGCAGCGTCACGGATGAGGTCATCGGCTACATCGTCAATGCTGTCTCCAAACTCCACACCAACGATCTCATGCTTTTTTACATCTTTATCAATGCTACCTAAAGAGCGATACAGAATATACTTCATCTCTTTCTCCTTGAGTTTATATTTCCTCGCCTATGGTCTTGAAATAGGCGGCGATTTTCTTTTGCAAGAGGACAAGGTACTCTTCAAAGTAGACACTGACCGTCATCTGGTAGACCTCATCCAGCGTATCAATCAGTCCTTCGATGTCATCCTCAGTCAATGCGTAAAAGCCTCTAAGTGGCTCAAGATACTCGGAAGGTACGGGCGCGTCCTCTGATAGCTCGAAGTGTTTTTTTACCACTGCTGCACCGGCAGACAGAAAAGAAGTGCCTTGTCGTGCTGAGGCTTGAAGTCGTGTTGACAATATCTCTGTCAACTGCTCTTCGGGGAGCTGATATGCGCGGACGGTCATATCAGACAGCCAGAAGGTTTCGGTAAAATCGTAGCCGCATATATGCCCATCGGCGGTCATGGTAAGCTGGACAAGATCATCCTGCTCAAACATAGCCGACAAAGCGTATTGACCGGCGTACTCTTTTTTCCATTCAGAAGAGCTGCGCATCTCTTCCAGCGTGAATGAGCGCATCCCCTCCATGTATTCAATTCCAACCACATACGGAGAGCCGAACAGTTTCTTATCCTTCTTTGAGACATCCATAATGTAGGCTTTTGGCGCAGGAATGCGCAAAAGCTCTGCCAGCCTCGAATACATAAACTCGCAGCAGGCAGAGCTTGGATTTTCAGACTTGATAAGGAGCTTCGGCAAGTCCTCTTTTTTAGAGTTTGCGAGAAGTATCTTACCGCTGAATCCTCCGTCTGAGTACGGCTCGTATGTATAGTTGTCTGTATTCAAAATATAAGTGATTTCCATAATGACTTTATCCTTCCGGTCTGACATTCTTGAGGAAGTCAGAATGAGGCATATAGGGGATGTTCAAACGCCAGCCCATGCAATTCATCTCGTTGAGCTTAATGAGCATCAGATTGATGTTTGTCCCCATAGCAGATGAAAGCTGCACCACATCATAGCCTTGTCTCAGATAGTCGATGAGGTCATCATCGTCAATGATCAGGTGGGCAGCAAACGCATTTGCCTCATATTCATGTTTTGTGCGCATATCAAACAGCACGAACTCAGGGAGCGTGTCGTTTCCTTTGGCAAGATCACGGTGAAAGGTATCATGCCCGATCTCATGTCCGCAGACCATCTGCATGACCATGTGTTCCATATTCGAGTTCAGAAGGATATGTCTTTCTTTGTGCCGATAGGTGTACATCCCCAGCAGCTCGTTCAGATCATCAATGAAATGAACATAGATGCCCAGCTCACGGGCAATCTTCAAGGTGTCCCTTGTTCCGCAGCTTCTAACAATGCTCTTCGCCTTGTTATAGATTTCCTCGGAGCGAATAATCATGGGACCTTCACCCCCTCCATGTTGTAAGTAGCCAGAATAAGTCTATCAAAAGATAGGTACAAAAAAACGGACAATATTATTCTCCTGCGTCAGCCTCAGCCTTTTTGTACTTCTTCGGCGTGTACTTCTCAACATTACGGGCTTTGGACTCCCAATAAATGTCCTGCAACGCCTTCATAACAGCATCCTCGTCCTGATCGGACAGCGTACCACCGGCGAACAAACCGGACATACCATCAATAAGCTCCTGCGCTTGCTTCATACCGCGAGAGCCATACTGCTCAGACGCCTCAACAACAAACTCTTCGTCTTCGGTCAAGAGATAGTTCACACTCACTCCGAAGAAATCAGCGATCTTCTTGTAAGCATCTTTGGTGCGAGGAAGAGACAAGCCATGCTCATATCTGGTGATCATTCGTCTATGCAATCCCAGACCATCGGCTACTTCCTGCTGCGTTAAGTTTCGTTTTTCTCGTTCAGCTTTGAACTTTTCTCCAAATGTCATTTTGGTAATCACTCCTGTTCACAAAAAGTTTGCGACATTGAATTGCTCAAACCTCTTGACAAGAGACATTAAAGTGCGTATAATATGAATTGAGCAATTCAGTTACTCATATTTTACCCCGAATTGCTCATCTTGTCAAGGGGGTATGAGCAATTATACACGAAAAAGTCACAAATACTGAGCAGTTCAAGTGCGCAAGCATCCAAACTGCCGATAAACAACCGTACCAGCATACAGTTGGTAAGCAGAAATAGGAGTGAGGTAAAAGCAAATGGGTACGCAATGCAGAAAGGCTTATGTATCTGTCAATCTGGATGTGGACAAGGAAGGTGTCTGCCATCCGCGTTTCATCCGATGGGACAACGGTCTGATCTTTCAGATAGACCAAATCTTGTATAAGTGCCGCGCCAGCTCAAAGAAGGTTGGAGGCGGCGGTATTCGCTACACAGTCATGATTAAAGGAAAGGAATCGTTTCTCTTCCGCGAAGGTGACAAGTGGTTTGTAGAAGCAAAGGAGAGCAGTTAATGATCTTATCCCACAAGCAAATTGAAGAAATCGCAGCAGCCGTAACAAAGGACTTCAACGAGTTCTTTTTCGGCAAAGAAGCGGATGAAGTCCGCATCGCTCGTGCAACACCGATAGACCAGCTTGCGAAGGACTATCTCGGATTGAATGTCTCGTTCGCCCGTCTCTCGTCCGATGGGAGCATCTGCGGTCTGACGGCGTATGCCGACACAGAATATATCACTGAGGAAATGGGTATCAAACGCACCATTCCTCTCAAGAGAAATCAAGTCCTTCTGGATGAGAGTTTCATGAAGCCCGGACAAGTCCGTCAGCTCTGCGGCAAACGCAGATTTACACTTGCCCATGAATGCGCTCATCAGATTTTGTTCCAGATGGAATCCGACGAGGTTAAGGACGCTTGCGAGAAGAAGTATGCAGCACGAACAGCGTACTCACTCCGCGATCTGAAAACCCGTGAAGATTGGAATGAGTGGCAAGCCAATGTTTTAGGTGCATCCATCCTTATGCCCCAGAAAGAGATTGATCTTGCCATGTGGTACTTCGCCGGTAGCAGGACGCTCATCAACTATGAGGGGAGGTTTTCTTACCATGACCGGTTATCCCTCAACTTGATCTGTGGGCAGCTCGGTGTCTCAAAGTCTGCTGCCGTTATCCGGCTGAGGCAGCTCGGTTACATCGAGGATCGTCCGTACCTTGAGTATTCTGATCCGTTGGAGGTATGGTCATGAGAAGAAACATTCGAGTAACTGAGCCATCTGCGGAAATGCAGATCAAAATACAAAGGGCGCGTCATGCTATCTCTACTCAGAAAAGGCGTATGGTGCAATGCCCGTACTGCAAACACAATTCAATCGGTGTTTTTGAGGACACAAGAGGTCATGTCCAAGCCAAGTGCAAGGTCTGTGGGCGTGAAACTGTATTTGATGTCCTCAGTATGAGACGGTTATTACTCCACCTTCCAAGAAGGTAAAGGAGACTAACAAATAAATATTTTATAGCTGTGCAATGGAGCCGCTGATAGGTGAGTCTTCCGATGCCGCATGAACAGAGTTTTCATGACTCTGTTTTATCGGCATGGGATTTAACGCTCACCGTCATGCGGCTTCTGTTTTTGTCTCGTCCATCCGCTGCTCCGCGCCAGCGGAAAGGACAAGACAATGAAAAGAATCCCAAAAACCCCTATCGAGTTCGACTATGACCTCTGGACTACGGAGGACGGCAAGTGCATGGTGCGCGTAAAGCGTACCGGCGAAGTATCGGAGGTTGACCGTGAGGTCATGAAAGTTCTCCGCGCTGAGGAAAAGAAGCTCAGACGCTCCTACGGAGCTGACAGCACATCTGAGGATGAGGACGGCGAGAAATACTCTGACAGCGTTCTTTCTCTGGACGCTCTGCCGGACGATGATGTGAAGTCTTCTGCATGGCTGGCTGACCCCAAAAATTATGCAGAAGAGATTATCACGGATATTCTGCTGGAAGATTTCAAGCTCACACTTTCTCCGCTTCATTTGAGCGTGTTTGAAAACTGCTTGATGAATGGAATGACTGTACGCGAGTATGCAGCAAAGTTTGAGATCAGCAAATCCTATGCGTCGAAGATCGAAAAAGCTGTCAGGGAAAAAATCAAAAACTTTTTTGGTTTTTGAGTGGACAAAACTCAAAAAAATGTCCGTTGTAAAGTGAAGGGGCAAACAAGAGCCTCCTTCGCGGTTCCTTGACAACTGAATAGTCAGTGCTGCGGATCTTTCCTCTTTTCTCGAAGCGACTTGTCTTCTGCCGCCATGACCTCCCGATGGGAGCGAGCGATCAACAGAGAGACTAAACAGCCGTGTGGTGCGGCTGATCGCCATGATGGAGAAGTTGGGTATAATGATACTTCCGTCTCTTGATTTCTTGGGGCGGCTCGGAGCGATCCTCGGAGGGGTGAGAGTCCCATGATACCGATTAACCGTTGGTAGTCCGCAGCATTCCCGGAACTGCAAAGTTCTTCTGGCAGGGGTGCGAGCTGCAAATATGCCGGAAACATGAAACAAACCTATTAGCAACATTCAATATACAGTTTTCAGGATGAAAACTATGTGGCAGAGTGTCCGTAAAGATGCTCTGCCATATCCTTTTGTCCTGAAATCATTTCATCATATCAGGAGGTGTTTAGATATATGATGGGCATTGAAACCATGAAAAGTGTCGATCCGAAAACCGTTGATCGCAGCACTCTTGTTCAGCGCAGCAGCATCCGGCTCGATCCTACGGCACCGAGAGAGGACAGACTGCGTGACTTTATCCAGCAGATTAAAAATCCCTATTGTTATCTGGACGGCAAGACTGTGGTGAAGATCAGCTTCGCCAACACAGATACGACTATGGAAGACTGTCTGGAACACTATCTGAGAGGTCTTTGATTATGAACAAATTGAATCTTTTCGCCCGGTTCTATGGACAAGCGAATGAGTTTGTGGTATAATCTGATCAGGTCAAAAAAAGAAAATACGGACTAAGCCGCTTGCCTTGATGGTCATGTGGCTTTATCGTGTTTTCCGCATAAATGAAGCAGAAGCCTTCGTCTTTCTGATTTGATGTATCACACCAAACAGAAATACGGAGGTTATTTTTATGCCAAAGAAGGTTTATCGAACGGCGATATACTGCCGCTTGTCCCGTGAAGACGGAGACAAAATCGAAAGCAACTCCATCGCAAGCCAGAGAGCTATCTGCGAGGACTACATTGCAAAGCACGACGATCTTGAACTCGTCTGTGAGCCGTTTATTGATGACGGTTACAGTGGCGTTTCTTTCAATCGTCCTCAGTTCAAGAAGCTGGAAGAGGCAATCCGCAAGGGTGCGCTTGACTGCATCGTTGTCAAAGACCTCAGCCGCTTTTCAAGAAACTACATCGACGGTGGACGCTACCTTGAAAAGATTTTCCCTCAGCTCGGCATTCGCTTCATAGCCATCAATGATGCCTATGACAGTCTGACCGGCGATCCTCAGTCTGACTCGTTTGTCATCCCATTCAAAAATCTGATAAACGATTCTTACTGCAAAGACATCTCAATGAAAATCCGTTCCAGCTTGGAGGTCAAGCAGAAGAACGGTGAGTTTGTGGGTGCATTCGCTCCCTATGGCTACAAGAAATCCCCGGAGAACAAAAATCAGCTCATCGTCGATGAGGCAGTCAGCGAATATGTCCAGATGATCTTCGCCATGTATAAGGACGGCTTTTCTATCGGACGCATCGCAGCCAGACTGAATCAGATGGGTGTCCTTTCTCCGATGGAATATAAGCACTCTGCCGGTGTGAAGTTCGATACCGTCTTCAAAACCGGCGATACCGCAAAGTGGACTTACAAAGCAGTCCAGCGCATCCTCATCAATGAGGTCTACATCGGTGTTCTTGCTCAGGGCAAGCGCGGCACTCCGAACTACAAAGTCCGTGTGGTGCAGAGCAAGGACGAAACAGAGTGGGTAAAGGTCGAGAACGCACATGAAGCTCTCGTGTCCTATGAGGACTTCATGGCAGTCAAGACTATGATGAAGCGCGATATGCGCTGCTCTCCCGATCAGGATGAGGCTCATCTGTTTTCCGGTTTTCTTTTCTGTGGAGACTGCCAGCAGTCTATGATCCGCAAGACGGTCCCGTCGAAAACGAAAAAGTACATCTACTATGTATGTTCGGAGAACAAGCACAGTCGGACCTGCAGCCCTCACAGCATCAGCGCAAAAGAGGTTGAAGAGAAAGTCTTTCGTGCCATCCATGACCAGATTGAGCTTGTTATCAATCTTGAAAAGGCTCTTGAGATGATTGAGAGACTTCCTTCTCAGAGCCGCAAAGCATTCAACTATGAAGCGCAGATAGCCAAGATTGAGGAAGAGATTGAGCGTTATCAGAAACTCAAGCTCAGACTTTACGAAGACCTCTCTGACGGGATCATCGACAAAGCGGAATACTTTGAGTTCCGTAACAGCTACACCAAAATCATTGAAGACAAGCAGGATGCGCTCCTGCGTGTCAAAAAGGAAATGAAGCAGACGGTTACAACCGGCACGACAGAACGGAATTGGGTGACGCTCTTCAAGCAGTATGAAAACATCGAAGAGCTTAACCGGCGCGTCCTCATGTCTCTGGTTGACCGCATTCTGATTCATGAAAACCACGCTATTGAAATCGTCTTTAAGTACAAGGACGAATATCAGCAGACACTCGAATATGTTCTCGGTTATTCCGAAGAACTTGCCATTGCCGGATAAAGGAGGGATGAGCGAATGGCACGAAAAAGCAGAAAAGACGCAGTTGCAGAGCCTATTGTTGAAGTTGCTCCGCTGCAAATATTCCCGACAGCCATTTATGCCCGTCTTTCCGTTGAGAATAGCGGCAAGTCGGAAAATGTGGATGTCATCACGAATCAGATTGAGATTTGCAAGTCCTACATTGCAGATCGTCCTTATCTGAACTTGGTAGATACCTACATCGACAACGGACGAACGGGTACTGTTTTTGACAGACCGGAGTTCAATCGCCTGATGACCGACATCAAAAGCGGCAGGATCAAATGCCTTGTAGTTCGTGATCTCAGCCGTTTTGGGCGCGACTACATTGAAACCGGCACATACCTTGAGCGTATCTTTCCTCAGATCGGGCTTAGGTTTATCGCTATCAAGGAAAATTACGATAATCTTGATACAGACGGCTCAAATGAGAGCCTGATCATTCCTCTGCAAAATATGATAAATGCACTGTACTCGAAGGACATATCCCGTAAAGTCTCCACTGCGCTGAAAGCACAGATGGAGCAAGGGACATTCCAGAAGAGAAATCTTCCTTACGGGTACAGATGGAATGCAGAACGCTCGAACATGGTCATTGACGAAGAGACTGCTCAGTATGTGCGCCTTATGTTCAAGTGGAAAATCGAAGGATGGTCTATTCCGATGATCCTTGATGAGCTTGACCGTTTGGATGCGCCAAACACCGAGCTGAGAAAGCGTCAAAACGGTACTCGTACCGGTGACGGATGCTCCTGCAAGGGCTGGTACAGCTCTACACTCTACGGCATCCTCACCAATCCGCATTATGTCGGTGATACTGTTCTCGGACGGTCTATGAAAGCGATCTATAAGGGCATCAAGTCTCACAATGTAAAGAACAAGGATGAATGGATCGTTTTCCCGAACACACATGAGGCAATTATCTCCCGTGAGGACTTCCAGAAGGTGCAGGACATTATGAACGCCGCATCGGAAACGCGGCAGACGAAAATGCAGAAATCCGAAGAGATCAGAGCAACGCTTATCAATCTCTTTGACGGCAAAATCGTCTGTGCTGACTGCGGCAAGCGTATGTACTTTCATCGGAAGAGAATTGACAAGGATAAGCGTGGACGCTGGTATGCCTTTTATGAGTGCAGCACATCTGTTGGCAGACGCTATGAACACTGTACTGCCCACTACACCCGGCAGGATAAGCTCGAAGCAGATGTTCTCGCTGCGATCCAGCTTCAAGTCAAAGCGGCACTCGACTATGACAAACTGCTGGACAAGCTCAGAGGCAGCGAGGGCGAAAAGAGCATCCGTGACAAGCAGAATGCTCTCATTACAAGCCTTAACCTCAAGCTGAGTGGCGTTTCTAAGAAGCGCACACGGCTCTATGAGGACTTTGCGGAAGGTCTTCTCGATGAAGAAGAATACTCCTTCGCCAAGAAGAGCTATGATGAGCAGTTTGCGGATCTGTCTCGCCGTCTGGATGAGGCAGTTCAGCGCAGAAGTAAGTTTAACGAGGCAATGTCCGTTGATAACAAGTGGATCACACTGATGAAGTCTGTCAGCACTGCAACACAGCTCTCTCAGGATTTAGTAGACGAGTCTGTTGAATTGGTCAAAGTCCATGAGGGCGGCGCGGTAGAGCTGGTTATGAAATACGGTGACATCTACGCTCTGACCGTACAGAGTATCAAAGAAGTTCAGGAGGCGATGTGATGAGCAAAGACTATACAATCGGCATCTATATTCGCCTCTCTATGGCTGATGAAGATACCGGCTACGGAAACAAAGCGGAAAGTGACAGCATCGGCAATCAGCGTATGCTTATCAACCGCTATCTCGACAACCATCCGGTTTTATCAAAATATCCGAGGCTTGAGTTCGCGGATGACGGTTATACCGGGACAAACTTTCATCGCCCTCAGTTCACGGAGATGATGGAAAAAGTCAAGCGCGGTGAGATCAACCTGATCTGCGTCAAGGATTTCTCCCGTTTTTCTCGTGATTACATTGAGACGGGAAACTACCTCGAATGTACCTTCCCGTTCATGGGTGTCCGCTTCATATCCATCAATGACGGGTATGACAGCGATGACTACAAAGGGACAACCGGTGGACTTGAGGTTGTTATGCGCAGTATTATCTATGCGGCATACAGCAAAGACCTCTCTGTCAAAACCACCACAGCCAAAATCCAGATGATGAAGCAAGGCAAATATGTCGGAGGCTATGCGCCCTATGGCTACATTCTTCATCCGACGATCCGAAACAAGCTCAAGCTGGACCCGGAGGCTGCTGAGATAGTCCGCAGAGTTTTTGATGAAGCACTGCTCGGCAGCAATACTTCTGAGATCGCACTTGGTTTGAATGAGGATAACATCCCGACGCCGGGACAGTATTTCAGAAGCAACCATCCCGACAAGAAGAAGTTCAGCCGGATGAGCGAAAAGATAAGCTGGACGGCATCTATGGTTTACAAGATACTCACCAGCTATGTTTATACCGGCGCGACTGTTGGGCATAAGCGCAAGTCAGGTGGCGTAGGCTCTCGAAAATCCATTGCTCAGGATCAGGAGGATTGGATCATCGTTGAGGGTATGCACGAAGCTATTGTCAGCAAGGAAGAGTTTGAGCTGGCTCAGGCGGTCATCCGAGGCGGCGAAAAGAAGCCAGAACGAAAGCAGAAGCTATATCCTCTCAAGGGACTTGTCTGCTGCGGAAACTGCAAACGGGCGATGACCAGACGCAAGCTCAGGAATGGCAGTGTTTTCTATCAATGTCATCACTCTACTCATGACCGCGATACAGAGTGTCCGGTTGGTGAGAGATACAGCGAGATCACACTTGAGGCAGTAGCTTATAACGCGATTGGACAGTTCCTCATGCTGGCTGAAAAGCAATCAGTTCAAAACCGTGAGGTTGGCAATCTACGAAAGACTGCTATCAAGGAATGCGCAGATAACATCCGCGCTCTGCAAATGCAGTCCGAACAGCTAAAGGGAGTGAAGCTCAGGCTCTATGAGAAGTACACATCCGGCAGCATCACCAGAGACGAATATCTCCGGCAGAAAAAAGTTACCGATGCTAAAATCGCAGACAACGAAGAAGCGATCCGGCGCGGTCACGAAAGAATGCAGGAGCTTGACTCCGAACAGTCCTGTTCCGATGAGCGTCTGGATGCGGTCTGTAAGGAGTACCGCAAGAGCGAAGCTCTGACATACGAGCTGGCTCACGCTTTTATCTCGGCAATGTATATCCATGATCAGGACAACATCGAAATCGTCTGGAAGTTTGGTGACATCTTCGATGAGGCAGAAATCAGCAAGGTCGTTCCATAAGGATGAGTAAAGAGTCCGCAGTTCTTGAACAAACTGTGGACTCTTTGCAAAAAATCCTTATATTTTTTTAGTTCCTACTTGACACAAGAAGACATGTCCAGACTTGGAAGAGATTATTTGCGTGTAGGGTATTATACCGAAGTAGTCTTCCCAGAAGCTGGAGTACGCTTTATTGCCATCAGTAATGGGGTTGACAGCAACAACAGTCAGGACAATGATTTTACTCCTTTTTTAAACATAATAAACGAATGGTATGCCAAGGATACCAGTAAAAAAATCCGTGCTGTTTTTAAGGCAAAGGGACAATCTGGCAAACCACTATGCACTAATCCGCCATATGGATATATGAAAGACCCACAGAATAAGGAGCATTGGATCATCGATAATAATGCTGCAGAAATTGTCAGGCAGATTTATAAAATGTGTATGGACGGATTTGGTCCATCACAAATTGCACGCAAATTGGAGCAAGATTGCATAGAAACCCCTACGGTACATCTGAATAATATTGGCATTAAAACTCCGTCAAAACAACCCAAAAATCCTTATGCTTGGCAAGATTCAACAGTTGCTCATATTCTTGCGCGAACAGAGTATCTTGGTCATACTGTCAACTTTAAAACGCATAAGAAATCGTACAAAAGCAAAAGCAGGGTTTGGAATCATCCAGATGATTGGGTGATTTTTGAAAACTCTCATGAAGCCATTGTGGACGCGGATACATTTACGATTGTCCAAGCAATAAGGAATGGGCGGCGGCGACCAACTCCACTTGGCGAAATGCCGACACTTTCTGGAATGCTGTATTGTGCTGATTGCGGAAGTAAGTTGTATCAGGTAAGAGGAAAAGGCTGGCCTCATAATAAAGAGCACTTTGTTTGCGCTACATACCGCAAGGTTAAGGGTGGATGCAGTTCTCATCAAATACGAAATGTCGTTGTTGAGCGGCTTCTACTTAGCCACGTAAGAAAGCTAATTAGATTTATAATCGAAGATGAAGAACGGTTTACACAGTTAGTACTTAAACAATCAAAACGCGAATCAGAAAAAATGGTGAAAGCATTAGAAAACGAACTACACGAAGCACACAGCCGATTGTCTCAAATAGACATAATTCAAAAAAGGTTGTATGAAGATAATTTGACAGGCAAAATTACTAGCGAGATGTTTGGAAAATTGCTTGCTTCATATGCCGGAGAACAAACACAGTTAAATACCCAAATTAAAGAACTAGGAAAGAAGATTTGCACTGAAAAAGATAGTTCTGCGAATGTATCATATATGATTTCATTAGCACATCAGTACGAAGAACCAGTAGAACTTACCGCAAAAATAATCAGAGAATTTATCTCTAAAATTATCGTTTATTCGCCGGAGATCGTTGATGGCATGAGGAAACAACGAATTTGCATTATATATAACGGTATTGGCGAAATACTGCTACCCGGTCAATCGGAAATATTATCTTCCAGGAAGTAGGGGTGTGCACAAAGCAAACGGAACAAACGGGAACGAGACTACCGGGTGCATTTTGTATCAAACTCGTGTCCTTCTCCAAATCAAAAAGCGCCTGAATTATTGAATATTCAGGCGCTTTTTATATCTCCAAAGTACACATAAAAGTACACGATTACAGAAGTTTGGACAAAATGCCTTCCACGATGCCGGATGCCTTTTTCAGACACCCCCTTAAACCGCGTACTTGCGTTTTCTTCGGTGTCTATGCGTGCAGCGGGCCAGCTGAATGGGGGGGATATTTTGAAAAAAACCTGAATTTCAAAATACGGAACGCAAACGGCGGTGTTTTGCAAAAAGCCTGCGAAACACCGCTGCTGGAAACTTAAACATCCATATGCCTGCTCATTCACGGGGTGAAAATAAAATATTCTGGCCGGACATCGAAATTGCCATTGTTTACAAAGACGATTTTTTTGCTGAATGCAATTGCCCGTTCGATCAATGCTTCTTGCGCGGCCTTATCAAAGCCCAAGATGCCAAGATGGATCCGGTTGTAAATATTGATGATGCCTTCCGTGGAAATGGTAGAAGCATTATTGATCTTCGCTCCGAACAGCTTATGTTCAACGCTGGTGATCGCTATCCTGTAAAGGCGCATCTCTTCCTCGGAGTAATTCAAGCCAAGGTAGGCGCATTCTTTGCACAAATCCCGATAAACAGGGGATTCTTCCACATTTTCCACCATGATTCTGCCGTGCACTTCTTCCATAAAGAAACGCTCAAAATTCCTATTGCTGAAAAGGGTGTTGAACAAAATCCGTCCCTGTGTAATACTCTTAAAAATTACATCCGGCTCATCCTTGAAATACAGCTCATTTACTGCAGCATAAAAAGCATTGGTAAACCGGCGGGAAATTAAAAGCGCAATCGCCTGCTTGGTGCCGAAATAATGATGGATTAACCCCCGGTTAACCCCTGCGAGATTGGCCAATTCCTGCTGTGTCGTCTGCCGGATTCCTTGGGAATAAAAGAGGATTTCCGCGCTGGATATAATTTTATTTTGGGTAATATCACTTTTTTTTGTCATGACGTCCTCAACTCTAACCACGTTTTATTTATGTTCGTTTATAGTATAACACAGTGAGAAGATGGGATGCAACATCTCAAACATCCATAAAGTTGAAATTTATAATTTGAGGTATGGAGAAGGCGTGTTCAATATTATTGAAATTGACCGGGCTTATAACTGTGTATATAATATTTATCATAGGCTAAAAGAATTTTAGGAGGTAACGTATGAAATTACATATTATAAACCCAAACACTTCGCGGCGCATGACGGAGATGATTCGCAGCTCAGCCGAACAAGCTGCTGCATTTGGAACGGAGATCGTATGCGAAGGCCTGCGCAGAGGCCCGGAATATGCCGACTGCGCATATGACGGTGTGATCGTAAGCCACGAGCTGGTTCAGATGGTTCAAGCCGATATGCGTATGGCGGCTGGATATGATGCATATGTTGTGGCATCGTTTGCCGATCCTGCGCTTGATGCCCTGCGCGAGCTCACTGATAAGCCGGTTGTGGGCATCGCAGAGTCGGCACTGCATTTCGCTTCCTTTTTAGGGTACAAATTCGCAGTCATCAACACCTTGCCCCGATTAGAGCGAACCTTTGAGGATGAGGTGAGGCGCGCGGGCGCATCGGATAGGCTTGCGGTCGTGAAGCTCCCGCCGTATCGCGTTTCCAGCTTCCTTGAAAGCACGGAGGATGCCAAGGCAATGCTGGTGAAAACGGCCCGCGAAGCAATTGAACAGGATGGGGCGGAAGTAATTATTCTTGCAGGTGGAATGCTTGCGGGATACGCAGGGTTTCTTTCCGCGGCGATCGGAGCACCGGTGCTTGATGGCGTAAAATGTGCTGTAAAAATGGCGGAAGCACTGGCCGCACTGGGCCTGACGACCAGCAAAATAAAAACCTATGCATGGCCCGATGCAAAAAAAGCCTACATAAAGTAGCGATACTTAGCCAATCCACCCGCAGGTATAACTGCCTGCGGGTGGATACATATGCAATAATAAGCGATTTGAATGGATGACAAATAAATTAGCAGTTGACAATTTGTTAGAACTCGGGCATTCTTTAAAAAATAATATTAATTTAGATTTACAATATTTTAACTAATTTGATGATGGGTAAAAATAGAGAAGGGAGAAGCTTACAAAGTAAGTGCATCCCACGATAATATATAATATATAATTTGGTATATATGCTGCAAAACGGCATGCAATATACAAATACCATTTTTAATGATGGAGGACGACGAAATGAAAGCCAAGAGATTACTCTCGATGATTGCGCTGATTCTCGCGTTGGCGATGTGCTTTGCCGCATGCGGCGAGCCGAGCGGCACCCCCAACGAAACTGAGAACCCCGGACCCGGAACTTCTCAGCCGGGCGGCGAAGAACCGTCCGGGAACGCGGATCAGGAGTATGACGATACCATCGTCATCGACATGAACAGTGAGGTCACCAACTTTGACCCGGCGTACCTTGCCGGCGTGACCACCAGCCGTGTTGCATGCTTCATGATGGACCACCTTTGCTACATGGATCATGACGGCAACATCATCCCGCGCCTGGCGGAAAGCTGGGAAGCGAACGAGGATGCAACCGTGTGGACGTTCCACCTTCGCAAGGATGTGAAATGGCACGATGGCACGCCGTTCGTGGCTGCGGACGTGAAGTACAACTTTGATAGGATCATCAACCCTGATGTGGCCGCGCTGCGCGCAGGCGACTTGGCATGCGTTGATTCTGTGGAAGCGCCGGACGATTACACCGTTGTGTTCAACCTTAATACCCCCGTTGCTGCATTCATTACCAAATGCCTTCTCATCAACCCCGGCCTGCTGGCGCAGCCTAAAGCGCTTGAAGAATACGGCGAAAGCTATTCTGACCACGTGGTAGGCACCGGCCCCTACAAATTGGTTGAATGGATCCCCGGCGAAAAGGTCCGCATGGAAGCGAACCCGGATTTCTACCTCGGCGAACCCGCCACCAAGTACGTTGAGTTCAGGCTGATTCCGGATCCCATGACCGCGCTGATCGAGCTGGAGCAAGGCAACATCGACTTTCTGTTCAACATCCCGAGCACGGAAATGGCGGCGTTTGAAAACAACGAGGACATCGTTCTTGAGCGCGCAAAGGACTTCGGCGTATGCTGGATCTTCCTGAACGTTGCCATGGACCCCTGCAACGACATCAACGTCCGCAAAGCCATCGCGCATGCGATCGACTATGAAACCATTTACCAGACGATGCTGACCGACTTTGGCTTGCTGGCGGACAGCTACCTGCCCAACCACAACTGGGCCTATACGCCGGATACGCTCAAATACAACTATGACCCCGAGTATGCAAAGCAGTGCCTCGCCGATTCCGGCTGGACGGACACCGACGGCGACGGCCTTGTGGACAAGGACGGCCAGACGCTCAAACTTGAGATCGGCTGTACCAAGCGCGAGTCCGACAACGTGATGCTGGAGGCTGCGCAGAACTACCTCCGCCAGGTCGGAATCGACGTTTCCATGGCTGTGTTGGAGAACGCTGCTTATAACGAGCGCCTGCACGGTGCGGACTTCCAGGCATATGTGCTCAACATCTCCCAGGATTCCCCCGAACCCGCGCTGCTTATCGACTTCTCCTTCCCGACCTGGGCAGGATACAACAAGTTCGGTTATGATAACCCGCAGGTTGACGAGCTGGTGCTTGCTGCAAACAGCACGGGCGATCAGGAGGAGCGCAAGGAACTCTACATTGAGATCCAGAAGATCATCAAGGAAGATTACGTCAGCCTACCGTTCTATTCCCGTTATGCGCAGGTGGGCGTAAGCGCCAAGGTTGAAGGGTTCACCCACAGCGCCGCAATCTTTGATTTACAGGATGTGCGGGTCGCAAAATGATCTGTGCCGCGAAGTGCGGCGGAAAATCTTCTGATCCTTAGCTCAAAGGCTACGGCTGCGCCTGCGCAGACACGCTCAATGTGCCTCGCGGGCGCAGCCAAAGCAATATTCAAGGTAGGTATCATATGCTTAACTTTATTATTAAAAGGCTGCTGACCTCCATCCTCGTTATTATCGGCGTAACGATCGTGATTTTCAGCCTTGTGCACATGGCACCGGGCGACCCGGTACAGATGATGGCGGGCCTCGATGCAAAAGAGGAAGATATAGAGGCGCTCCGTGCCAAAATGGGTATGGACAAGCCGCTTATCGTACAGTACTTCAATTACGTAAAGGGCCTTTTGCACCTTGATCTTGGGAAGTCCATCATCACAAATAAGAACATATCGGACGAAATTTTCTTCCGTTTTCGGAACACGGCGGAGTTGGCGGTTGCCGGCATGCTGATCTCGTCCGTTTTCGGTATCTTCATCGGCATTGTCGCCGCCGTAAACCGGGACAGGTGGCTGGATAAAACGCTGATGTCGCTCTCCATTACCGGTATTTCCATGCCGTCGTTCCTGCTGGCGCTGCTGTTGATGCTGCTGTTGGTTTCCCAATGGCATCTGCTGCCGGCATCCGGCAGGGAAGGCTCGCCGTTTACGGCCGAGGGCTTCAAGTACATCATTCTGCCCGCGCTCACGCTCGGCATCTCGGGTACGGCAAGCATCGCGCGCCTCACCCGCTCGTCCGTTGTGGCCGTCCTGAACGAGGAGTTCGTGATGACGCTCAAGGCGAAGGGCCTCCGGCGCAAGATGATCCTGTTCAAGCACATCCTGCGCAACGCGAGCCTTCCGATCCTTACGATGATCGGCCTTGACTTCGGCTACCTGCTTGGCGGCGCCGTTGTTACGGAAACGATCTTTGCATGGCCTGGCATCGGAAAATATGCGATGGACGCGATTTCACAAAACGATTTTCCGGCGGTACAGGGCGCTGTGCTGATCCTTTCCATGATGTTCATGCTGATCAACCTAGTGGTAGACCTGCTTTACGGCGTGCTGGATCCGCGCGTCTCGCTCGAATAAGGGAGGCGAAACAATGCAATCCAAAGCTTTGAAAAAAATCATCAAGAACCCAACGGCCATGGTGTGCATCGCGCTGTTGCTCGTAATCATCTTTGCCTGCACGTTCTGCAAAGTGCTGGCGCCTTACGGATTTGACGATCAGGAGCTTGCAAACCGCCTGCAGGGCCCGTCCGCAGCCCACATTTTCGGCACGGACGAATACGGCCGCGACGTGTTTTCGCGCGTGCTTTACGGAGGGCAGAACTCCATCGTGATCGGCTTTGCCGCGGTGGTCCTTTCCATCGTCATCGGCGGAACGCTCGGCATGCTTGCGGGGTATTTCAAAAAGGCGGAAGCCATCATCATGCGCCTGATTGACATTCAGATCGCCATCCCCGGCATCCTGTTTGCAATCGTGATTGTTGCAACGCTAGGCGATTCGCTGATCAACGTGGTATTCAGCGTTGCGATTTTCTCTATTCCGACCATGACCCGCGTGGTGCGTTCCGAGGTGCTTTCACTTAAAAAAAGCGAATTCGTGCAGGCTGCGAAAACATATGGTTTGCCGGATTATCGCATCATCTTTGTCCACATCCTGCCCAACATCGTACACACCATGATCGTGCTTGCGACGATGCGCTTTGCAAGCAGCGTGCTTACTTGCGCTACGCTGAGCTTCCTTGGCCTCGGTGTGAAGCCGCCGATGGCGGACTGGGGCTCCATGATCAGCAACGGCAGGTTGTATATCCGCTCGGCCTGGTGGCTCATCGTGTTCCCGGGTGCGGCACTGCTGCTGCTCACGCTCGTGGTAAACCTTTTGGGCGATGCGCTGCGCGATGCACTGGACCCCAAAGTGCAGTGAAGGCATTTGCCTGAAAAGTTACGATTTTGAAAGGATCAATAGCTAAAGTATGAGGATAGATACCCTGATTATCAATGCGGATACGCTCACCATGGCTGGGAAAGGCGTAGGATATGAGGACAACTGCGCAGTCGCCATAGATGCGGGCAAGATCATTGCCGTCGTGCCGATGGCGGATGCGGGCGCATATGAAGCAGAAGAAATAATTGATGCAACGAATAAGCTCGTTCTTCCAGGCCTGGTGGATGGGCATATGCATGCTTCGCTGAACCTGTTCCGCGGGCTTGCGCAGGATACCAAGGATTGGATGATGCGCGGTCAGAAGCCATATTCTTCCCGCATGGAACCGGAAAACTGCCTGCCTGCATCCGATGTAAATATGCTGGAAGCGCTTGCTGCGGGCACAACGACCTTCGGAGAGTATTCTTTCCCGGAAATGATCGGGCATCAGGCTGAGTTCCTGGATAAGCTTGGCGCACGCGGCAATCTCACGATCACCATCCGCGGCACGTCCCGCCAAATGGCGAAGGGCGATATCAACGACCTGTACGTGTTTGACGATGACATGGCGCGTCAGAAACTGAACGACAATCTTGCCCTGTATGACGCATGGCATGGAAAACATGGACGGTTTACGGTCTGTCTTGGCCCGCAGGGGCCAGACTTCATGAGCAGGGAAATGCTCCTTGAATGCAAGCGGGCGGCGGCCGAGCGTAACATGATGCTGCATGTTCACTTAGCGCAGGGGAAGCGCGAAACCATTCAGATGATGAAGCGCTACAACAAGCGTTCCATCCCGTTTATGGAGGAGCTGGGCTATCTGGACGGCAAGCTGATTGCCGCGCATATTACCGATGCGACGGATGAAGAAGCGCGTTTGCTTGCAAAGCGCGGCGCTTCCATGGTGCTCTGCTCCGGCAGCATCGGCATTATTGACGGAGAAGTTCCCCCGGCATGGGAATTCATGCAGGCTGGAGGTTATACGGCGCTTGGCACCGATCAGGCTTCCGGCAACAACTGCAATCAGATTATCAATGAAATGAAGCTTACGGCTTTGTTTAACAAAATCAAGTACATGGATCCGGAGGTAATGCCTGCCTGGCGCGTGCTGCGCATGGCAACCATAGACGGCGCAAAAGCGCTCGGCCTCGCGGACCGCATCGGTTCCATTGAACCGGGCAAGGAGGCGGATATCATCTTTATCGACCTCCGTGCAAAGACGATGATGCCGGTGGTGAAGCACCCGGTCAGAAATTATGTTCCAAACCTTGTATACTCTGCGCGCGGAAACGAAGTGTGCCGTGTAATGGTGGCGGGGCGGACGCTGTATCTGGACGGAAGGTATCTGACGGTGGATGAAGAAGCTCTCATGAATGAATTCGCGCAGAGCAGCCGGGAATATTTCTCGCGATTCCCGCTGGAAGCGGTGAAGGATACCGTAGGGTATGACCTTCAGCAGAACGACAGATTGTAGGAGCGATCGTATGGCTGAAAGATTATTGGACGTTTCGGGCCTCAAAAAGTATTATCCCATCAAGAAAAACCTCTTGGGAAAGCCCGGTGCATATGTTAAAGCGGTAAACGGCGTTGATTTCTTCATAAATAAGGGTGAAACGCTTGGCCTTGTGGGCGAATCCGGCTGCGGAAAATCCACGGTGGGCAAGTGCATCATCGGTCTTGAAGCGATCACAGAAGGCAGCATAACTATGGATGGGCTTGAAATCAGCGCCATGAAGGAGCAGGAGCGCCGCCATATCCGCAAGGATATTCAAATGGTGTTCCAAAACCCGTATGCTTCACTGAACCAGAGGCGCAACATCCTGCAGATTATTGACGAACCCATGCAGGTAAACCTCGGCCTGTCGCGCGCCGAGCGCGTTGCGCGCACAAAGGAGCTTCTGCGCATGGTCGGCCTGCGCGATGAGTACTGCTCCCGCTATCCGCATGAGTTTTCCGGCGGCCAGCGGCAGCGCATCGCCATTGCACGCGCATTATCGGTGAACCCGCGCCTTGTGATTGCGGACGAAGCGGTGTCGGCGCTGGATGTTTCAATTCAGTCGCAGGTCATCAACCTGTTTCGCGAGCTGCAGCAAAAGCTTGAGCTAACCTATCTTTTCATTTCCCACAACCTTTGTGTCGTCAAGTATATCAGCGACCGGATCGGCGTGATGTACTTGGGCGAGCTTGTGGAGGTTGCGGAAACGGAAGAGCTGTTCCGCAACCCGTGCCATCCGTACACGAAATCGCTGCTTTCGGCGATCCCCCTTGCGGATGTAAGCGAAGGGGAAGAGCAGCGCAGGCAGGAGCGCATCATCCTCAAGGGAGATGTGCCGAGCCCCGCAAACCCGCCGAGCGGTTGCTATTTCCACACCAGATGCCCTGTGGCCAAGGAAATTTGCCGTCAGGAGAAGCCCTGCCGCATGGAAGTTGCCCCCGGGCATACCGTGGCCTGCCATCTGTTCAGCGAGGGGGTGTGAACGCGTGAAAAACATATTGCAGATCGAAAACCTGAGCATCAGCTTCCGCACGGATGAAGGTACTTTCAATATGATCAAGGATCTTTCCTATTCGGTCGGGGAAGGTGAGATCGTGGGCATCGTGGGCGAGTCGGGCTGTGGAAAGACCATCTCATCCCTCTGTACGATGGGACTGCTTCCTTCAAACGCCATTGTGGAAAACGGGCATGTGATCCTGAATGAGGAGGAGGACCTGCTCACCTATAACGACAACAAAATGAGCCACATCCGCGGAAAGAAGGTCTCCATGATCTTTCAGGAGCCGATGAAGGCGCTCGACCCGGTGTTCACCATCGGAAACCAGATGGAGGAGACCGTGCGCCGGCACAACAAGGGCGTCAAAAAAGCGGAAGCGCGTGCCCGCTGCCTGGAAATGCTGAAAAAGGTAGAGATTGCAAACCCGGAGCATGTGCTCAAATGCTATCCGCACGAGCTTTCCGGCGGCATGAAACAGCGCATCATTATTGCGATGGCGCTTATCTGCGAACCCATGCTCCTGATTGCGGATGAACCAACTACGGCGCTTGACGTCACGATTCAGGCGCAGATTCTGGAGTTGATGCAGAACATCCGTAAGATCACGAATGCATCTATCATTTTTATTACGCATGACCTCGGCGTAATTGCCAACCTCTGTGACCGCGTACTGGTGATGTACGCTGGGCAGGTCGTAGAAGCGGCCGACAAAAAGACGCTCTTTCTTTCCCCAAAACATCCCTATACCCGCGGCCTCTTAGGTTCGCTGCCCAGGTTGGACGAGGACAGGGAAACGTTGGATTCCATCCCGGGGAGCATCCCTCTGCCTAAGGATTTCCCGGCGGGCTGCCGCTTCTCCACGCGTTGTGAACACGCGTCGGAGCAGTGCGCGGCATCGGAGCCGGGCTGCTATATGTGCGGCGGCTCTTTGGTGAAGTGCTGGCGCTATGCGGAAAACAAAACTGAAAAGGAGAACGAGCAATGAAACGCATCTGCATGACCGGGTTCGACCCAGTAAGAAGCCTCGGGGACGAAAAGAATCCTTCCTATGAGCTCATCCGCGATTTCCCGCGGGAATTCATGGGATATGAAGTGATGACCTTTGAGGTGCCAACCGCTTTTGACCGCAACCGCGCAGCGGTGGCCTCCATCATCCAAGAGAACAAACCGGACATCTTTCTGGGCCTTGGCCTGAGCGGAAGCAGGTTTGAAATCACACTCGAAAACGTGGGCATCAATTTCCGCGATGCGGGATATATGAAGGATAACGACGGGATGATCCTTCACCATGAGCCGATTTATGCGGACGGTGCGGGCGGTTATATTTCCCCCATGCCCGTTCAAAAGGTGGTGGCTCGTGCACAGGCGGAAGGCATCCAGATGGCGGAGTCCTATTACTGCGGCACTTACTGCTGCAATCAGGTGCTCTACAACGGCCTTTACCACAGAGACAAATTTTTCCCGAACATGCTTGCAGGGTTCCTGCATGTGCCGTATTTCCCTGAGCTTGTGATCGGCCGCAAGTCTGCGCCTTCCATGCCGCGGGAGAAATCGGCTCGCGCGCTCGAGATCCTGCTGGAAGAGTGCGTGGAAGCGCTGAGATAAACTGAACCGGAAAAAGGAAAGCGACAGCCGAAAAATGGCGGAAAGGGATATCTGTATATGAAGACAAAGAACTGGCCGGAAGGCGTGCAATGCGGTGTTGCGCTCACGTTTGAACTTGACGCGGAAACCTTCTGGTTTTCCCGCACCATGGACAGCATGGCAAGCCCCAATCTGATGGCGGAAGGCGCTTATGGCCCCAAGGTTGCTGTGCCCCGTATTCTGGACATGCTGGACAGGCTTGAGCTGAAGGCGACGTTTTTCATTCCGGGCTGGGTCATCGAGCATCATACCGAGACCTGCCGCGAGATTGTGCGCCGCGGGCACGAAATCGGCTATCACGGCTATCTGCATGAAAAAGCATACTTCGTTGAGCAGGAAAATGAGCTGATTGCAAAAGCGAAAAAGATCATGAAGGATCTACTCGGCGTGGAGCCCGTCGGCCACCGCACGCCGGAAGCCGAACTGACAAAGGAGACGATCAGAACCATCATCGACAACGGGTTTGAATATTCCACCAACACAATGGACCGGGATTGCCCATACCTGCACGAGCTGGAAGACGGCAGGAAGATCGTGGAGCTTCCCTTCAACTGGCTTTATGATGATTCCTCCCACTTTTTCTTTACGCTGCAAACTCCGGAACGCCGCAGAATCTGTGCGCCGAGCACGGTGTATGAAATCTGGCGGACAGAATTTGACGGGCTGTATGAAGAAGGCGGCTTGTATCCGTTTGTGTTGCATCCGCAGATCATCGGCCGCGTGAGCCGTGTGAAGATGCTTGAAGACCTGCTCACCTATATGAAGAGCCGGCCCGGTACGCTTATTGGCCCGGGAAAGGTGATTGCAGACGCGGCGCGCAAGGCGCTGATGCCGGAAGCATAAGTATGCGGATGAGGGACGGCAGATGTTCGATATTGTAATTTACAACGGATTTCATATTACGATGGAGGGCAAGGGCCTCGGCGTCATTGAAGAAGGAGGCCTTGCTATTCAGGATGGAAAGATTGCTGCGGTTGGCACGGCGGAGGAAATGCGCCGCGCTGACGCAAGGCGTAAGATCGACGCAAGCGGCATGGCTGTTCTGCCGGGCCTGATCGACGCGCACGTCCACACCGGCTTCGGCCTGCTGCGCGGCCTTTCTCAGGACATCGGCTCCTGGATGCAGCGCGGGCTCTGGCCGTTTTATGATGAACTGGATCGGGAAGGTGCGGCGATCGGCTCCCGCCTTGCAATTCTTGAGGCCATGAAAGCAGGCACCACCACCTTCAATGACTTTTTCGGCAACATGGCAGATCTTGCCCGCAACCATGTATCCATGGGGACACGCGCCATCGTGACCGAGATGGTCAATGAAATGCTCAAAAAGCTTACCGACAACAAAACGGGGCTTTATGCGTTCGACCCTGTGGTGGGCGAAGAAAAATTCAACCGCGCTCTTGCGCTTTACGATGCGTTTGAAGGCACGGAAAACGGCAGAATCACCGTGGGCTTCGGCGTGCAGGCAACGGATATGCTTTCCACGGAGCTGTTGTGCCGCATGTACCGCGAGGCGCGCAGCCGCAACAAAAAGTTCATGCTCCACTTGGAGCAGGGAGACCGGGAGATCGACCAAATGCAGCGCCGCTACGGCAAGCGCTCCATCGCATATCTGGAAGAACTCGGGATGCTGGATGAAAACCTGCTTGCGGTGCATCTTACGGAATCCTCGGGCGAAGATGCAAAATACCTTGCCGGAAAGGGAGCTTCGCTTTTGCACTGCGCAGGCACCATCGGCCTGATCGACGGCATCAACCCGCCCATCGGAGAATACCTTGCGGCAGGCGGTAGCGTGGCGCTTGGGTCGGATCATGTGCCGGGAAACAACTGCAGCAATATGTTCAACGAAATGAAGCTGACTGCGCTTTTGAACAAGAACAAATACCGCGATCCGAGCGTGTTCCCCGCATGGCAGATGCTGCGCCTCTGCACCGTGGATGCGGCGCACGTGCTCGGCATGGAAAACGAGATCGGTTCCCTGCGCGAAGGGAAAAAGGCGGACGTGATTCTCATCGACCTCAACCAGCCCAGCCTTGCACCGGTGATCACCTACCCGTTCCGCAACCTTGTGGCAAACCTTGTTTACTCCGCGCGGGGCAGCGAGGTGCGCACTTCCATTATCGATGGCAACATTGTGATGGAAAACGGTGTGGTGACGACGGTGGACGAAGCGGCTATTGTGCGTGAAGCCAACGAGGCAGCCAGGGAGCTTGCGCAACGCGGCGCAAAACGCGTGGAGCCGGATTCCGAAATGCTTGCCATGTACCATGCGGGCAATCTGTAACGCAGCCATTAAAAGGAGAAACCAATGTTTGACGTAATCATAAAAGGCGGAAAAATCATCGACGGAACCGGGGGGGACGCTTATGTTGCCGACCTTGGAATCCGCGGTGAACGCATTGAAGCCATCGGTAACCTTGCAGACGCAGAGGCGAAAATGGTGATCGATGGAGCCGGTTTGACCGTAACTCCGGGCTTTATCGATGCGCATTCCCACGGAGATGGCACGATCCTGCTTTACCCCAATGCGGAAAGCGCGGTGCGCCAGGGCATCACAACGTTCGTGGGCGGCCAGTGCGGCGATTCGCCCGCACCCCGGAGCGACAAGTATTATATGCGCCATTTCTGGGAGTACGACGCGTGGTATGAGATTGACCATCATACGTTTTACGCCGATTTCGTGCAGCCCAAACAGAAGGCGCTGGAGGTGCTGGAGCCGCGCTATAACGTGAAGTTTGACTTTTCTACGTTTGACGGCTATCTTTCCAAGCTGGAAAACATGGGGATTTCGGCGAACTTCGTCCCGCTTCTCGGCCACGGCACCATCCGCGCGCACAGCATGGGACCCAAGGATGCAAACCGCATCCCCTCTGCCGATGAGATGAAGCAGATGAAGGCTTATCTGAAAGACGCCATGGAAAGCGGCGCGTGGGGCATTTCAACCGGGCTTGACTATGTGCCGAGCGCATATGCAAAAACACCGGAGATTGTGGAGCTTGTCCGCGAGCTGAAGCCGTATGACGCATATTATAACACGCATTGGCGCAAGACCGGCCTGCGCATGAAGGTACCCGGACACCATTATGCCATCGACGGCATTCGGGAAGCATGCGAGATCGGCCTGCAAACCGGCGTAAAGACCCAGCTTTCCCATTTGAGCAGCGGGTATTCCATCGCGCCCATGCCGGATCCTGAGCTTGACGCGGCGGCAGCGCGCGCAACGCTTCGCGTATTCGATGCCTACCGGGAGCAGGGAGCGCAGCTTGCCTTTGATGTAATCCCCAACACCAGCGGCGGCTTCCAGTGCATCCCGTACCTTGTGATGTATTTCGTGCCGTGGGTGCGCATGAGCGGCGGCGTGGAGCATTTCATTGAAAACCTGCAATCTTTCGATTACCGCGAGGAGTTCCATGAGTATATCATGAGCGGCAAGTGGTACATGGTGAGCCCGGTGCGCAATGCAGAGTGGGATAAGATAATATATGTTACCTGCGCAAAGGATGCATCGCTTGCAGGCAAGTCCTTAAGAGAAATCACGCGGGAGCGCGGCGGGAGCAACAGCGTGGATACCGTCATCGATCTTCTGATTGAAGATCCGCTCATCAAGGTCATGCAGAACAGGCACATTGAAGGCTCCGTGCAGGAATTCCTGAACCATGAATCCGCCATGGGCTGCATCGACAGCTATGTTTACGATGACGTGGGCCCCTTCGGTGTAGGGCAGGCGGTTCCGGAAATCCTGCCGCATCCAAATGCATATTGCGGTTTCATCAAGTATATCAAGGCGTTCGGGCAGCCGCGGCTGGAGGATACCATCCGTAAGATCACCGGTGTTACGGCGCAGTGGCTCGGCATGGAAAAGCGCGGCACGCTGAAAGAAGGCAACTTTGCGGATGTGGTCGTGTTTGATGAGAAGATGCTTGAGCCCAATGAAAACCACATCGAGCCCCGCCAGAAGCCTAAGGGCATCCGTTTCGTATTCGTAAACGGAAAGCTTACCGTGCAGGACGGCGAGCATACGGGCGCACGCAGCGGTGCGGTGCTGCGCTTCAACAAGAAAGAGCTGTTCCGCTAAGGCGGCATACATTTTACCCAAAAACGGAAGGAGTTCATTATGGCTGTAACGAAAAAACAATTCGACATTGAGGCGCTTCCCGGCGAGCGCTGGTTCCCCTTGGAAACCTCTTTTGAAGAGGACATGAAGGAATATTGGGGCGATTGGGGCGTTTGCTCCGAAGTGGATACGCTTAAGGACGTGCTGATGCGCCGTCCCGGGCCGGAAATCGACAATTTTGACTGGGCGGCAGCCCGCTTTAAGTGTGCGATTGACCCGGAACGCTTCCGTGCGCAGCACGATGCGCTTGCACAGGTATACCGCGATCACGGCGTCCGCGTACACTATGTGGAAGAGCAACGCACAGACAAACCAAACGCCCTCTTCATGCGCGACCTGTGCTTCATGACGCCGGAAGGCGCGATCGTTACCCGCCCCGCCATGGAAGCGCGCCGCGGTGAGGAAAAGGCTGTGGCGAAAGCGCTTGCAAATCTGGGGGTGCCGATCGTACGCACCATTACGGGCAGCGCTACGTTTGAAGGCGCAATGTGCATGTGGATTGACCGCAAAACCGTTGTTCTTGCTTCCGGTGTCCGCACCAACCGCGAAGGATACGAGATGATGGAATACGAGCTGCGCCGCATGGGTGTGACAGAGATCCTGCATATGCAGATCCCCTATGGCCATGCGCACATTGACGGCAACCTGAACTTTGCCAGCCACGAGGTTGCGGCAATCCATCCGGCGCAGGTGCCATACGATGTATGCGACGCTCTGAAGAAGAAGGGCTTTAAACTGATTGAATGCCCCTCCCGCCTGGAAGCCAAGGAAACCTTTGGCATTAACTTCGTTGCCATTAAGCCCGGCCTTATCGTGATGCCTGCGGGCAATGAAAGATTGCAGGAACTTCTTGAACAAAACGGCATTGAGGTAATTGCCGTGGAGCTTGACGAAATCATGAAAGGATATGGCGCAATCCATTGCTGCACCGCGTTCCTGAAACGGGAAAGCAACTGATATAAGCAGACCAAGGTATCCGGCCGGAGCAATTCCCACGACTGCACCGCGAAAGCTGCCGACGCTGAGCGTTTGGCAGAGGGCGGGCGCGGGGATTGCTCCGGCATTTCAGTTATGGCCGGCACCGGCAGCAAAGCGCGTGTTCGTTCCGATGCTTATGCTTCGGGGGCGGCTTTAAAGTGTTGCTGCGCAAGGAGGGCTGCCCCGATTAAACCGGCTTTGTTGCCGTGGCGGGCGGGGAGCAATGGCGCATGAAAGCCCGGCGCAATGTGCTGCTGCATATGGGAGCGAATCAGCGCAAGAATGCGCGCATCTTCAATGAAGCCGCCGCCAATCACGACCGCTGCCGGATCAAATATGTGAATCAGCGATGCAAGCCCTTCTGCCACGGTGTCTGCCCAGGCGGCGATGTGCGGAGCAACATCAGGGCGTTCCATTGCAGCGGCAATCTTACGACCGTCGCTGAGTGCACAGTCAACTTTACGCATGCGCGTTACAAGCGCAGAAACGCTTGCAACATCCTCGTAATACTGTCCGCCGGTATACATCATTCCAAACTCTCCGGCAGACCAGTTCGCGCCGTGGTATACCTGCCCGCCACGCACAATTGCGCCGCCGATGCAAGTCCCGTAAGTCAGGCAAATTAAATCGCCGTTTTCGGGAACGGGGCAGGCCTGTGCTTCTGCAAACGCCATGCAATTTACATCGTTTTCCACGGCAACCGGAACGCCAAAGCACGAAAACTCTTCTTTAAGGTTTGTGCCGGTATAGCCGGCAATAACATGCGGCGGATCGTAAATAATCTCGCCACTCGTGCAGTTCACCTGACCCCGCGTGCAAATGCCGAGTGCATCCGCCGGGCCAAGAGCCGCCGCCGCTTTTCGCACCCGGTTCATAAGCCGTTCAGCGCCTTCCGGGCCATTGGTTGGGAATTCGCTTACGGCGTGCAAAGCATTGCTTTCCCAAACACCGTATTTTACAAACGTGCCTCCGATATCAAAAACGTTGATTTTCACTTCAAATCCCTCCGTGTTCCTGCGTATCTGCGCACAAAGAGTATATCACGTCGCAAATAAAATTTCATCATGTTATTAAATGAATGAGATAAGCGATTGACAAACAATATATTATAGTGATATAGTTTATTAACACGGTGTTAGATATTGCGGAACGAAAGCGTGAAACAGACTGTGATTTTGATTTGCGGATGCAGAATCCGCAGGAAATACCAAAAACTAAAAACGGAGAGGAAGAAACATGATGAAGAAAATCCTTTCGCTTGTGCTTTGCCTTGCAATGGCCATCAGCGTTGCAGGCTGCGCGCAGCCGGGCAACAGTGATCCCGAACCTGTGACGACGCCGGATGGCGGAAACACGCCAGCTACGACAGATGAACCCAGTGCAACAGAGAACCCGGAAGAAAGCCCATATGTGGAAGACGCAACGTTCCGCTATCTTTATGCTTCCGAAATCAGCACGATGAACTATCTCGAAACCGGCACCACTGCCGATTTCAAGCCGGCTGCCAACTTTGTTGATACGCTGATTGAGTATGACGAATATGGCGTAGTTAAACCCTGCCTTGCAACGTCATGGGAAGTTTCGGACGACGGTTTGGTGTGGACGCTTCACCTGCGCGAAGGCGTGAAGTGGTACACTTATGAACTTGACGAGTATGCCGAAACCACAGCGGACGATTTTGTGTTTGGCCTTGAGTGGATTCTCAATCCCGCGAACGAATCCTCCAACGTCGATATCGTATGCAGCGTTATCAAAAACGCGAGAGAGTATTTTGACGGCACCATCACCGATTTCTCAGAGGTAGGTGTGAAGGCGCTTGATGCGTATACGCTTCAGTATACGCTGAAAGACACCTGTCCGTACTTCCTCTCCATGCTGACCTATGTTGCATTCATGCCCGCAAACCGCGCGTTTGCCGCGGAGTGTGCAGAGTACTACGGCACATCCAACGACACCATCCTTTACAACGGCGCATATTATTGCACCAGCTGGGAGCCCCAGAGCGAACTTGTAATGGAACGCAACGACAATTACTGGGACCGCGAGAACGTTTCCATCAAGACCGTGTCGGGCAAATACAACGCTGAAGCCGAAGCGCTTGCGCCGGAAATGTATCTGCGCGGCGAGATTGATGAAGCGCAGATTCCTGTTGAGATTCTCGACAGCTGGATGAAGGACGAAAGCAAAAACCAAATCGTACGTCCCAACCGGCCGACCTATGATGCGATGTGGTGGTTCTTTGATTTCGATCCGCATTTCGACGAGCCCTACGACAGCGAAAACTTCAAGCTTGCCGTCAATAACCGGGCATTCCGCCTGTCGATCGTTTACGACATCGACCGCGTAAAGGCGATGACATGCTATGATCCGTACAGCCCGGAAGAATACCTGATGAATACCGTCACCCCGCCGAACTTTGTTGCGGTGGATGGCAAGGAATATACGCAGACCGGCGAGCTGGAAACGGTGAGCGGGCAGGATTGGTTCCAAAGCGAGACCGCGCTGAAATACAAGGAGCAGGCGGTTGCAGAGCTCACGACTGCCGGATGCAAATTTCCCATTGTGATTCCGTATTACTATCGTGTGGATCAGGCAAATCAGGATCTGGTTGCACAGGTGATCGAGCAGCAGCTCGAAGGTCTCCTTGGCACGGAATACATTGACATCGTCACCATCGCCGGTCCCGCCAACAACTACATCACCGAAGTGCGCAAGGCCGGTAAATACGGCCTGATGGAAGAAGGCTGGGGCCCGGACTTCGCAGACCCGGTAACCTATGCGGATCCGTGGGGGCTGAGCTGGAGCTACAACAACCGCTCCATGTGCACGCAGGAAGATTATTTGACCGGTTATGTCTACACACAGGAAGACTATGACAACGGCGTAATTGACGATGAAGCTTACATCGGACAGCCGCAGCAGATTTATGACAAGATGATTCAGGAAGCGACGGCTGAGAAGGTTGATCTGGCTAAGCGCTACGAACTGTTTGCAAAAGCGGAAGCGTGGCTGATCAATGAGGGAATCGTGGTTCCGTTCCGCGTGTTCTCCAACGGCTATGTTGCAAGCAAGCTTACCGTGTTTGACGGAGAGTATTCCTCCTTCGGCGTTTCCGTGTGGCGCTACAAGGGCAAACATGTGCTCAAAGAAGCCATGAGCCTTGAGCAATATCAGGAACAGTATGCGCAATGGAAGCTGGACCGCGAGGCTGCGCTTGCGGCGGCTGAACAATAACGGCAGGTTGAGCCGGCTCCCAAATTAAGCAAATCGGGCGTGGGGTGCTTTCGCCCCACGCTCCGCTTTTACCGCTGGTTGGCACGCCGCAGTCAAACCGAAGGCATGGGTAAAAAAACGGAAAGGAGCCGCGGCCTGATTTAAGAAGGAAAGGCCGCAGTGATTCTGAATGCTGGAATACATCGCAAAACGCACACTGGGCGCCGTTGTATCGTTGTTTATCGTGATTACGCTGATTTTTCTCCTTCTTCGCATGATGCCGATGGAAGGATATTTCGGCGCGGAATACGACAAGCTCAGCGAGGAAACGCGCGCCAGCATGCTCGCAGAGAAAGGCTTGGACAAACCGGTTCTGACGCAGCTTGTTGAATTTTATAAGAACTTATTGAAAGGCGATCTTGGAAAATCGTGGATTTACAGGCCAAACTATCCAATCGCAAAAATTCTGGAAAAAAAGATTCCGTATTCGCTTAAAATCGGGCTGATCTCCATGGCGGTGTCGCTCTTGGTCGGCATCCCGCTCGGCGCGATGATGGCCCGCTTTAAAGGCAAGCTCGGCGATAAAATCGGCACTGCTTTTATCGCTATTGTCGAAGCTCTGCCGACAGCTGTGCTGATGCTGTTCGTCCAGCTTTATTTTTCAAGTTGGTTTAACTTGTCCCTTTTGTTTGATAAGGACAACCCTTCCACGTGGATTCTGCCGATCCTGTCCATCTCGCTGTTGAGCATCTGTACCTATGCGATGTGGATGCGCCGCTACATGATCGACAATATCAACATGGATTATGTAAAGCTTGCGCGCGCTAAAGGCGTCCGCGGCGGCAGAATTATGTTCCTGCATGTATTCAAGAACGCGTTTGTTCCCATGGCGCAGTTTTTGCCGGGTTCGGTGCTTTCAACGATTATCGGCTCCATTTATGTGGAACATCTTTACTCCATTCCCGGTACAGGCGGCCTGCTGATCGACGTAATACAGCGGCAGGATAATACGATGGTGCAAACCCTTGTGCTGCTTTATGCCGCAATCGGAATCATCGGCATGTTCCTGGGCGATCTCCTTATGGCGCTGCTTGATCCGCGCATCAGCTTTGTGAAGAAAGGGGATGACCGCTAATGGCTGCAAAAAAACCGTTGTTTAACCGCCAAATGCGCCGCATCAGCGAGCTCGATGCAAATATTCAGGCCGGCTTGGCGCGGGAGGAAGCCGAACGCGCAAAACAGGCTGAGGCGGAAATCGAAACCGTTGATTATACGCCGGAACAGATCGCGGCGCTTGATCCAGCGCTGTTTGAACCGGCCGGGTTCAACGAGGAGGATGCGGAGCGCACGGGCTATTCCAATTATTCCTATTGGGCGAGCACATTCAAAAATTTCTGGCGCAACAAGGTCGCGCGCGTGCTGATCATTGCGCTGATCGCAGTGCTGCTGTTCGCATTTCTTCAACCATTTTTCCCGGGACAGCATGACCCTGTAACGATCAATAATGATCCTGAGACGGGAATCCAGCTGATGAATTTGGCGCCCTCTTCGGAATATTGGTTTGGCACGAACGCAATTGGTCAGGACCTTTGGGCGCGCGTTTGGGCAGGTACCCGCGTTTCGGTATTCATCGGCCTTGTGGTTGCGCTCAGCGACCTTGTGGTAGGCGTGATCATTGGCATGATCTGGGGCTATGTGCGGAAGGTGGACAAAGTGATGACTGAGATTTACAACGTCATCAGCAATGTGCCGCAGACGCTTATCCTGATCCTCGTAAGCTATATCCTGCGCCCGAGCATCACCACGATCATCATTTCGATGTGCATGGTGGGGTGGATGGCGATGGCGCGCTTTATCCGCAATCAGGTTGTGATTTTCCGGGACCGCGATTTCAACCTTGCCTCACGTTGCCTCGGCACAAGCACGTTCCGCATTATTACGAAAAACCTGCTGCCGCAAATGGTTTCGGTCATCATGCTGCAGACGGCGCTCGCCATCCCGGGCGCAATCGGAGACGAGGTGTTCCTTACCTATATCGGGCTGGGGCTTCCCACTTCTCAGGCTTCCCTGGGTAACCTGGTGGAAGCGGGGCGCGTTCTCATGATGCAGAAAGAGCTGCGGTATCAGCTTATTTTCCCCGCGGCTGTCGTTGCATTCATCACGATTGCGTTCTATATCATCGGCAACGCGTTCTCCGATGCTGCCGACCCGAAAAACCACGTATAAAGGAGAGCGGCTATGGAAAACAGGGAAATCATTCTTTCGGTCAAAAACCTGAATGTGCGGTTCAGCCTGCGCGGAAAAAGCCTGCATGCGATCCGGGGCGTTTCGCTTGATGTGTTTAAGGGCGAAAGCCTTGCGATCGTGGGAGAATCCGGCAGCGGCAAATCCGTGCTTACAAAGAATTTTATCGGCCTTTTGGATAAGAATGGGCGGATCGATTCCGGTGAAATCCTGTATGCGGGAATGGATCTTGCGAAATTCACGACGGAAAAAGAATGGGCAAAGATTCGCGGCAAGAAGATTGCCATGGTGATGCAGGATCCGATGACAAGCCTGAACCCGCTCAAAACCATCGGTTGGCAGATTAGTGAAGCGCTGATTCTCAACCGCGGCATGAAGCGGGTGGAAGCAAAAGCGGCTGCCATAGACATCCTGAGGGACGTTGGAATCAATGAGCCGCAGCGGCGGTATCGGCAATATCCGCATGAATTTTCCGGCGGAATGCGCCAGCGCGTTGTGATTGCCATTGCAGTTGCGTGCGGCCCGGAAATTTTGATCTGCGACGAACCCACGACGGCGCTTGACGTCACCATTCAATCGCAGATTCTGGGGCTCATAAAAACGCTGTGCCGTAAATATGAAATGACGACGATTTACATTACGCATGACCTTGGCGTAGTGGCGAACGTGGCGGACCGCATTGCGGTCATGTATGCCGGGGACATCGTGGAAATCGGCACGGCGGACGAGGTGTTCTTCAACCCGCAGCATCCATATACCTGGGCGTTGCTCTCAAGCCTTCCGCAGCTTGGGGAGAAGGGGAAGGAGCTTTATTCAATCAAAGGCACGCCGCCCAAGCTGTTTGGCGTTATAAAGGGTGACGCGTTTGCCCCGCGCAATCCACAGGCACTCAAGATAGATTATCTCGTTCGGCCGCCCTATTTTGAGGTGTCGCCAACGCATAAGGCGAGAACGTGGCTCCTGGACCCGCGCGCGCCAAAGATTGAGCCGCCTGAGATTATCAAACGGCTGCATGATCTGGAACAAGAAGGAGAGGCGGGTGAAGCGGATGAGTAAGTGGACGGAAGTGCGCGCACGCACGCCGCTTGTAAGCGTACGCAACATTGATGTGACGTTCGGAAACGGCAGAAATGCGTTTAAAGCGGTGGACAACGTCAGCTTTGACATCTACCGCGGCGAAACTTTTGGGCTGGTTGGAGAATCCGGGAGTGGAAAAACCACGATCGGTCGTGCTATAATCCGAATTAACAAGGTTTCTGCCGGCGATATCCTGTATGAAGGAAAACGCATCTCCGGGAAGATCGACCGGGAGTGCGACCGGGAAGTCATCAGGAACATCCAGATGATCTTTCAAGACCCGATGGCAAGCCTGAACGAGCGTGCAAAAGTTGATTATATCATAAGCGAAGGGCTTATGAGCGTAAACCACGGCATGAGCGCCGCGGAGCGCAAGGAAAAGGTGGAGCAGGCTTTGCTTGATGTGGGCCTGCTGCCGGAGTTTGCAAGCCGTTTCCCACACGAGTTTTCCGGCGGCCAACGCCAGCGTATCGGCATTGCACGCTGCCTTGTAATGAACCCTTCGTTTATCATTGCCGATGAGCCGATCAGCGCGCTGGATGTCTCCATTCGCGCACAAGTGCTCAACCTGCTTTCGCGCCTGCAACAAGAGCGCGGCCTGACTTATTTGTTCATTGCCCATGACCTTAGCGTCATGCGTTTTATCACAAACCGCATCGCAGTCATCTACAAGGGGGTAATTGTGGAGCTTGCGGAAACGGAAGAGCTGTTCCGGCATCCGCTGCATCCCTATACAAAGGTGCTCCTTTCCGCAGTGCCGGTGCCCAATCCCCGTGTGGAACGGAAAAAGAAGGTGCTGGTATACGATCCCGGCTGCCATCATTATTCAGATGGAGAGAGACCCGTTTGGGCAGAGGTTGTCCCGGGCCATTTTGTGCGCGGCAGCGAACGGGAACTTGACGCGTACAGCGAGGAACGTGACAAATAAGGAATTTGGATGGAGGAAGCAATGTATCAGGCGGTTCCCAGGTCGCAGGCGGATCTGAAATACCATAACCTTAAGCTGATTTTCGATCTCGTAAAACGGGAAGGGCCGGTATCCCGCGCTGCGCTTGCAAAGCGCACGGGGCTTAGTGCAACAAGCATGACGCGCATCGTGAATGAACTCCTGAAAATCGGCATGATTGCAGAGCACTCCATCGCATCTGTGGGAACGTCCGGCCGGCCGAGCACACTGCTTGAAATCCGTTCGGGCGCGGCTTATTGTCTCTGCATGGATGCGATGCCGAACATGAGCAAGGTGACGCTTGTGGATTTGGCCGCAAGGAATGTAGCCTACCGTGAGCTTTACATGGCAGAAGGAGCGCCGTTCTGCCAAACGGCTGAGGAGCTTCGGAAAATGCTGCCGGAGCTTTGCCGCGATGCAGGCGTTTCGCCGGAATGCGTGGCCTGCTGCGGCATCAGCATCTCCGGGCATGTTCTTGAAACGGGGCGCATTTCAGCATCAAGCCAATTGCAATGGGTGGATGTAGATGGCGTAGGCATTCTTGAAAGCACGCTTGATATGCCGGCTTTTGTGGAAAACGACTGTAAGGCAGCCCTGCTCGGCGAACAGCATTTGCTTTCCTGCGCCGGAGAGAGCACGGAAAACATCGCTTATTTAAAGCTAGGCTGGGCAGGTGTGGGCAGCGCTGCGATTGTAGATGGAAGGCTTCTTCGGGGAAGCCGCAACGCGGCGGGTGAGATTGGCCACTTTAATGCCGGTTTGGAAGGAATGCGTGCCGAGAAATGCGAGTACCGGGGCAGTTTCGAGCGGACGATCAGCGAATCCGCTGTGATTGAACGTGCGAAGGAGATTGACTCCGCTTACGGGTCGCTTGCAAGCATTAATGAAGGCCTGAAAGCGGGTGATGCGCGGCTTCAGGCGATGCTGCAGGAAGTCGGCGAATATATTGCGATTGCCATCAGCGATATTTCCTGCGCATATAACCCGGATACGATCGTGCTGGGCGGCAACCTGATTGCAAGCTGCACAGGGTGCTACCAGACCGTGATGCAGTTTGTAAAGAAGCGCCTGACGCGCTCCGTACAGCCGAATCTGGCGGTTCGCCTTACAAAAATGGGCTCAAACGCGAGCCTTTATGGCATGAGCTGCATCGCTGTAGAACAGGCGATTCAGCGGTTGCTGCAAAAGTCTGACACGGGGATTTGAACGAATGAGGATTATAAAAAAGGAAACCTACGAAGAACTCAGCAGATGTGCAGCGGACATGATTCTTGCTGCGGTGCGGGAAAAGCCGGAGTGCGTGCTGGGCCTTGCAACGGGAAGCACGCCCATCGGAACCTATGATTGCCTTGCCGCTGCATGCCGGGAGGGAAAGGCAACGTTCCGGCAGGCGAAGACCATCAATCTGGACGAATATACCGGTTTGGGTGAGGACGATCCGCAAAGTTACCGCTTTTTTATGAAAGAGCACCTGTTCCGGCACATTGATATCAAGCGGGAGAACACCCATATCCCAAACGGGTTGGCGCCGGATGCCGCGGAAGAATGCAAACGATATGAGGCGCTGTACGAGCGGCTCGGCGGGATTGACCTTCAACTGCTCGGTATTGGCCAAAACGGGCATATTGGGTTCAATGAGCCGTCCCGTGCGCTGGATGCCGGAACGCATGTGGTGGAGCTCAGCGAAAGCACACGCATTGCAAACAGCCGGAATTTTGCGAGCCTTTCCGCCGTGCCGTACGGCGCGATTACACTTGGCATGGGCGGCATCCTTAAAGCAAGGCGCATTCTGCTGCTTGCATCCGGTGAACAGAAAAAAGAAGCGTTGCGCAAGGCGGTTTATGGAAAAGTTGATCCGGAAGTGCCTGCGAGCTTTTTGCAGCTGCATCCGGATGTAACCGTAATTTGCGATTTTTCCCTTGCGTTGTAATGAAGCAAAATGGAGCATGGAGGATACTATGGAGAAACAACTGAAAATCTTGAGCATCGGCGCACACCCGGATGATGCGGACACCTATTCGGGAGGACTGCTTTCCAAGCTGCGCGACGCCGGCTGGCTGGTGCGCCTGCTGTCGGTTACAGACGGCAGCGCCGGCACATATCACATGGACGAAAGTGCGGAAGAGCTAAAGCTCCAGCGCCGCAGCGAAGCTGCGGCGAGCGGCCGCCTGCTTGGCGGGCGGTATGACGTGCTGGATTATCCGGACGGCAGGCTGGAGGTCACGCTTGCGGCCCGCGAACATCTGATCCGCTATATCCGCCGCTTTCGGCCGGATGTCATCATCACTAACCGCCCGAACGATTATCATGCAGATCACCGCAATGTCTCGCTTCTGGTGCAGGATGCATCCTTCCTGCTGACGGTTCCGCATATCTGTGCGGATACACCGTATCTCACGCATACGCCTGCTATCCTGTTTTGGGCGGATGATTTTAAAAAGCCGTATGCACACATAGCGGATGTGGTTGTTCCGGTTTCCGATGCTCGCGTGGACTTTAAAGTGAAGATCGCTTGCTGCCATGAATGCCAGTATTTCGACTGGATGTATTGGCCGGATCATGTTGAGCGGATCGCATGGCCGCGTGAAAAGCAGATCGCAGACCTTGCGGAGCGGTATCACCGCGCGGGCAGGGCGCAGTGCGAAGAGCAGAAGGAGAAGCTGGCTGAAAAGTATGGAGCGGAGGCGGAGAAGATCCGCAACCTTGAAACGTATGAAATCAGCGAATACGGCGGTGCAATTCCGGAAGAATTTCTGCGCGTTGCGGAATGCATAGAATAATCTCCAATTGCAAAACTGGGATAAATGGAGCCTTTCGTTTTTACGGGAGGCTCCGTTTCCATAAAATACCGAAAAAGGAGGCGCTTCTTACAGCATAAAACCGCATACCATTATCAAACGATGGGCAAATCAGATGCATAACACAGCCGCGCAACATACTATGCAGCATAGCGGAATGCAGCGCGCTGCATTTCAGCATAGATCAAAAAGGGAGAATTGTGTATGAACCAAACATGTCAATATGTTACCTCCTCCCTGGAGCTGCATTTGTTTTTTGCAAGAATTATGAAAGAACATGCGCTGTTCCTGGAAGCAGGCTTTACGCCCGTAAATGCATCGCTCGCGCAGGAAGCGGAGCGGCTAAAGGTGGAATTTGAAGCGTTGCTGCTGTGGGCCGTTCGCCTGGCGGATCATGGCATCATCCGTTGCAAGGTGCTTCGATCGGGCGAAATCATAACCGAATTTACGGCGCGGGCAGAGCAACAAACGCAGCGCCTCACCGGCATTGCAATCAGCAAAGAGATTACGCAGTTGGAAACCGCGCTCACCTGCGGAAAGGACATAGACCCCAAGCCGGAATTCGTGCGTGAAATCAGGGGACTCAACCAAAAAGCGCTCAGGCTTGTGGACAGCTTGATCCGCTTTAAAGAGCGCATTATTGCAAACGTGGATTCGTGCCGGATGTTTACCATGAATTACCCGCTGCTGATAAAGCACATTCTGCGCGAGGCAAAGCTGTACCAAAGCTATCTTGTGCAGTTGGAGAGCGGAAAACCGGCGGACGACCGCTTTATGCGGCAAACGGAGCAGTTTTGGAATCGCATCATGATGGAACATGCGTTGTTTATCCGAGGGTTGCTGGATCCGACGGAGGAGGCGCTGATCAAGGCATCCAACGATTTTGCAAAGGACTATGCCAAGCTTTTGGAAGTCTCATCTGCACGCAATGAGCTTGCAAACAGAAATACAGCGGAGGCTTCCCTGCGTGAAACGCTCCAGTTTCGGGACTTTAAGGCTGCGGGTGCCAAAGGCATCCTGAACTGTGAAGTACAATCCATTATTTTGCCTCTGCTGGCCGACCATGTGTTGCGGGAGGCCAATCACTACATCCGCCTGCTGAGTAAATAAGGCTCAAAATGGAAAAGGAAGCTATGCTGAGCGGGAGGACGCAGTCGGTCCCGCCTGCAGGAAGCGAAGCTGTTGGAAACATACTCACATGGCATCCTGATTTGGCGTAAGCGCAAAGCACATGCCATGTGCAGGAACGATTGCGCCACGGTTGAATTTCCCGGGAGGGACCCGTTGAAATCCCGCTGAATCTGTGATATGCTTTAAACAGAAAGATAGGCGATGACGGAGCAAAAGCGCCGTTTGTCCGCCCCAGAGAGGGTCGCAGAGCTGAAAGCGGCCTGCGGAAGGGCGGTGCGTTAAGTTCGCTCCCAAGCCGCGCCGGGGAAGCCTGCATGCTTGCAGGTGTGTAGTCGGCGCCGGGTAAGCCCGTTATAGCGGAAAAGGCCTCGTGGCAGCGGGGCGAATTAGGGTGGTACCACGAGCGCGCCTTCGTCCCTTCGGCGAGGCGCGCCTATTTTATTTCATCATTCGGAGGTTCTGTTATGAACGATGCATTGCAAAAGATCAGGCAGGAAACGCTCGACCGCCTGAAGGAAGTGCGGGAAGAAAAAGAGCTTGAGGCGCTCAACGTTTCCGTGCTTGGGCGCAACGGTGCGTTGACGGAAATCCTGCGCACCATGGGAAAGCTTGACAAAGAGCAGCGTGCGAAGCTGGGCCAGGCTTCCAACGCCGTAAAAAAGGAACTTGAAGAAGCCATTGGCGCGCGCCGCGAGAAGATTGCGGAGCTGATGCTTGAACGCCGCTTTGAAAAGGAAGCGCTGGATGTGACGGAGCCCGGGAAACGAAAGCTGCCCGCAGGGCATCTGCATCCGATGACCAAAACCTACCGCGAGATCCGGGATGCGCTCATCGGCATGGGCTTTACCACCTTTGGCGGCCCTGAGGTGGAGTATGACGATTATAACTTCACCAAGCTCAACCTGCCGCTCGACCATCCGGCGCGCGACATGCAGGACACGTTTTACATCAACGACCGTGTGGTGCTGCGCACGCATACTTCCCCCTGTGAAGCGCGTGCGCTCATGAACCTCAAACCGCCGTTCCGGCTTGTCATGCCGGGCCGCGTGTTCCGCGTGGACGAGGTGGATGCAAGCCACAGTCCTGTATTCATGCAGATGGAAGGCTTTGTGGTCGATCATGACATTACGCTTGCAGACCTGAAAGGAACGCTTGACACGTTCGTGCATGCCGTGTTCGGCGAGGATGTGCGCACGCGCTTCCGCCCAAGCTATTTCCCGTTCACGGAGCCTTCGGCCGAGGTGGACATTTCCTGTTCCATCTGCGGCGGAAAAGGGTGTCGCGTGTGCAAGGGGACGGGTTGGATCGAAATCCTGGGCTGCGGTGTAACCAACCCGCACGAGCTTGAAAACTGCGGGCTTGATCCGCGGGAATGGAAGGCCATCGCCTTTGGCATCGGCGTGGATCGCGTGACGAGCTTGAAATACGGCATCACGGATATCCGCCTTGAGTACGAAAACGACGCGCGCTTCCTGCGCCAATTCTAAGGGAGGGATTGCGATATGAAACTGCCGCTTAGCTGGTTGAAGGACTATGTGGAATGGAACGTTACGCCCGCTGAATTTGTGGAGCGCATGATGTGGCGCGGATTTGAGACGGCCGATATTTTAGAAGAAATGCCCGGTGTATCCGGTGTTGTGGTGGGGCGCATCAATGCGCTTGAAAAGCACCCCAACGCGGACAAGCTGCAGATCTGCTCCATCGACGCAGGCGGAGAAGCCCCCCTTTGCATTGTGACGGGTGCAACAAACGTGTTTGAAGGCGCGCTTGTGCCAGTGGCGATGGATGGCGCGAAACTTGTTGGCGGGATCACCATCAAGCCCACGAACATGCGCGGCGTGGAAAGCGCAGGCATGCTTTGCTCCGGCAAGGAGTTGGGGCTGACCGAAGCGGACTATCCGGGTGCGGAATTCAACGGAATCATGATCCTGCATGAGGAACATCCGCTGGGCCAGCGCATTCAGGATGCCGTCGGCATGAACGACATCATTTTTGACATTGAGCTCACGCCCAACCGTGCGGATTGCCAGAGCATCATCGGCATCTGTCGTGAGGCTGCTGCGGCGCTCGGCCAAAAGTTCCGGGAACCGGTCATCCGCCCGGTAACGGGCGAAGGAGACGCTTCGGATTACGCATCTGTGAGCGTGGAAAACACGGAACTTTGCCCACGCTATTCCGCGCGCGTGGTCACGGACCTCGTCATTGAGCCTTCCCCGAAGTGGATGCAGCGGAGGCTCCGTGCAGTCGGCATGCGCCCGATCAACAACATTGTGGACATCACGAACTATGTCCTCGTGGAATACGGCCACCCGATGCATGCGTTTGACCTTGCCTGCGTGGCGCAGGGGCACATCATCGTGCGCAACGCCCGGGAAAACGAAACGGTCGTAACGCTTGACGGCAAGGAGCGTGCGGTCACGCCAGAAATGCTCCTCATCGCAGACCCGGAAAAGGGTGTCGGCATCGCGGGCGTGATGGGCGGCGAGAATTCCGAGATCACAGCGGCCACCAAGGCAACGCTGTTTGAAGCGGCTGCCTTCAAAGGAAGCAATATCCGCGCCACAACGCGCAAGCTCCGTCATGTAACGGATGCGGCTGCACGCTTCATCAAGGGTGTGGAGCCTGTGAACGCCTACCTTGCGCTTGCGCGTGCCATCGAGCTTGTGGACGACCTCCACGCAGGCAAGGTGATCGGCGAGCCGATTGACGTATGCGCGGCAGACGTTTCCCCCCGTGTGATCGATGTGGAATACGCACATGTAAACAAGATTTTAAATACGGATATCACGCCGGAGGACATGGTGAAGATGCTCGCCACCATCAATATCCCCTCCGAGGTGTGCGGCGACAAGCTGCGCGTGGATGTGCCGCATTACCGCACGGATATCGAAAGCGGCATTGAGGCGGATTGGGACATTGCGGAGGAAGTGGGCCGCATTTACGGCTACGACAACATCCCGCCCACGCTGATGCGCGGCAACACCTTCCGCGGAAGGATCGGGGACGATCTAAAAGATGAAGACGCCATGAAAGACCTGCTTGTTGCACAGGGATGCTGCGAGATGTACAATTACAACTTCACCGGCCCCGCTGCGCTCGATGCCTTACGCATCCCCGAAGGCGATGAGAAGCGCCTTGCAGTGAAACTTCTGAACCCATTCGGTGAGGATCAAAGCCTGATGCGCACAACGCTGCTTGCAGGCGCGCTCGATTCGCTCGCACGCAACTTCAGCCGCAAGACGGGGCAAACGCGTTTCTTTGAGGTCGGGAACGTCCACTTTGACAACAACGCGGATCTTCCGGAAGAGCGCAAGCTGCTTGGCGTTGCCTTCAGCGGCGCGGGCGAGGATTTCTTCACGCTTAAGGGCAGCCTTGAAGCATTGCTTGCATCCTTCAACATGCATGAACGCTGCACGTTTGTGCCCGGCGGCGGAGAATGCTTCCAGCCCGGGCAGAAGGCGCTCCTGCTTGCGGACGGTGAACCGATCGGTGAGCTCGGCGCGATTCACCCCAAGGTACAAAAGGCATGGGGGATCCCTGAAAAGGTTTACTATGCGGAGATCAACGTGGAAAAGCTGCGCGCGCACAAAGGCGGAAAACGCACGTATGAGCCCTTGCCGCGCTTCCCGAAGGTTCCGCGCGACATCGCGGTTGTGGTCGATGAAACTGTAAGCGCAGCCGCGGTGAAGGAAGCGATTGAACAGGCGCCTGCAGCGGTTGCAATCGGAGACGTGGAGCTGTTCGATGTTTACCGCGGCGCAGGAATTCCCACAGGAAAAAAGAGCATGGCTTATTCGTTTGCGCTTTCCGCAAGCGATCATACGCTCAATGATGACGAGATCCAGCAGGCAATGAAATGCGTCATTGAGGCCTTGGCAGCGCGCCTTGGCGCACAGCTTCGCGCATAACTGCAATTAATTTTTAGGAGGAAACGGAATGCTGGCGATCCTGATCTACATTTGCGCCGTCTGGATGATCGGAAAAGGCGCACTGATGCTGTATGGGAAGTACGTTCCCGTTACCGCCCGCACGGCCATTGAGGACGAAAATGACAAACGGGCATGGTGCCGGGAAAACGGGATTATCAACATCGTATGGGGTGTGGACTTTGCGTTTTATGCGACCGGCACGCTGCTTGAGGTCGGTAAGGTGCTGGGGCTTTTGTGGCTCATAATCGCCGTCGCTGTTGGAATCGTATGCTGTGTAGCAACATATAAGAGCAACCAGAAGTATTTTCAATAATCAGGAACTGGAAGGCGGAGGGCCGGGCGATTTGCCCGGCCCTCCGCCTTGTTCCTTGCGCGCTGTTGCAGGATATGCTACACTGTTGTACATTGCGGTTGCTGCAATAATTTATATATGATATATGATCTGCCGCTTGCGGCAGGCAAAATAAAGTTTATGAACCAGGAGGAAAGGAATGGAACAGGCAAGCGATCTGAAGATTGCGCAGGAGGCTGAACTTTGGCCGGTTCAGAGCGTTGCGGAGGCTGCCGGAATTCCGGAACGTGCGCTTGAATGCTATGGGCGTTACAAGGCAAAGGTGAACGTAAAGGCTCTGCCGGAGACAGAGCGTGCGGGGAAAGTGATCCTTGTGACGGCGATTACGCCAACGGCTGCGGGGGAGGGGAAAACCACCGTGAGCGTCGGCCTTGCGGATGGGCTGGCAGCAATTGGAAAACGGGCGATGGTTGCGCTGCGTGAGCCGTCGCTTGGGCCTGTGTTTGGAATCAAGGGCGGCGCAGCGGGCGGAGGATACGCACAGGTGATCCCGATGGAGGATATCAACCTGCATTTTACGGGGGACATGCACGCCATCGGCGCGGCGAACAACCTGCTTGCCGCAATGCTGGACAACCATATCCAGCAAGGCAATGCGCTTGATCTTGATGTGAAGCGCATCGCCTGGAAGCGCGCGGTGGATATGAACGACAGGCAGCTGCGGCATATTGTGAGCGGGCTCGGCGGAATGCCAAACGGCATGCCGCGAGAGGATGGATTTGACATTACCGTTGCTTCCGAGGTCATGGCCGTACTTTGCCTTGCGGAGAATCTTACGGATTTAAAGCGGCGCCTTGGTACGGTTATCGTTGGTTATACGCGTGCGGGTAAGCCTGTTACGGCGGCGGATCTCAAGGCGCACGGCGCGATGGCGGCGCTTTTGCGGGATGCCGTCAAGCCAAACCTTGTACAAACGCTTGCCCACACCCCTGCACTCATTCATGGAGGGCCGTTTGCGAACATCGCGCATGGCTGCAACAGCGTAATCGCCACAAAAACGGCCATGCGCCTTGCGGATTACGTTGTGACGGAGGCTGGCTTCGGCGCGGATCTCGGTGCGGAAAAGTTCCTTGACATCAAATGCCGCCAGGCGGGAATACAGCCCTCGGCCGTGGTGATCGTTGCAACGGCACGCGCGCTCAAACTGCACGGCGGAGCCGGGAAAACGGAGCTTGCGGCGGAAAACCTTGGAGCGATTAGAAAAGGGATTTGCAACCTGTTCCGGCATGTGCGCGTGATTTCAGAAACCTTCCGCCTGCCTTGTGTCGTAGCAATGAATCGTTTTGCAACGGATTCCGAGGCGGAGCTTGCGTTGATTGAAACGCTTTGCGCAAACCATGGCATCAAAGCCGTGCGCTGCAATGCCTGGGCCGAGGGCGGCTCCGGAGCCGCCGAACTTGCCGCGGAGGTCGTGCGGCTGTGCGATGTGAAAAACGAGTTCCGCTTTGTATACGACGATGATATGCCGCTGCGCGAAAAGCTGCGCTCGCTTGTGCGCTGCGTATATGGCGGTGCGGATGTGCGCTTTTCCGCAGAGGCAGAGAAAAAGGAGACGCTTTTGCGCGAGACCGGCCTTGCAAATCTGCCTGTATGCGTTGCAAAAACGCAATACAGCTTTTCGGATGATCCCGCGCTGCTCGGTGCACCGGAAGGCTTTACCGTGACCGTGCGGGATCTGAAGGCCTGTGCGGGTGCGGGCTTCATTGTCGCATATACTGGCGCGGTAATGACCATGCCTGGCCTTCCGAAATCGCCCGCAGCCGAGCGGATTGATGTGGATTCCGAAGGGAATATCACAGGCCTGTTTTAAACAGCGGGTGAAGCATGGATGAATGTCTGCGCGCTCCGAATGGAGCGCGTTGCTTTTTTCCATTTTGCGCGGTTTTTGTTTCGAAACCGCCTTCCGTGTGCTATAATGAATTGGTTCGCCTCTGCGCCAAAGGCGTAGAAGCTTGTTCTCATATTGCAAAAGAAGGGGAACCTGCCTGTCATGGATCTTTCGATTTTAAACAACGAACAGCGCGCCGCTGTGGAATGCCTGGATGGCCCTTTGCTTGTGCTTGCGGGCGCAGGCAGCGGCAAAACGCGGGTGCTTACATATCGCATTGCAAACCTTATCGAACATGGCGTAAAGCCGTGGAATGTTCTTGCGCTCACGTTTACAAACAAGGCTGCGGCCGAGATGCGTGAACGTGCGGCGGCGCTTGTGGGGGAAGGCGCGGAAGAGATGTGGGTCACCACGTTCCATTCCTGCTGCGCGAAAATGCTGCGCATTGACTGCGACCGGCTCGGGTATGAACGCAACTTCACCATCTATGCCGACAGCGATCAGATGAAGGTAATCGGCGATATTTTGAAGGATATGGGCATGAACGAAAAAAATATGCCCAAGCGCGAGATGAAGGAGCGCATTTCCAATGCAAAAAACAAATCGTTGAACCCGGAGCAGTTCCTTGCGGATACCTATGCGGACGGCGAGGGGCTGACGCTGCGCGTTTACAAGCAATATGAAAAGCGCCTGCGTGCAGCCAATGCGCTCGACTTTGACGATTTGCTTGTCAAAACGCTTGCGCTTCTTGAAACCAACCCGGATATTTTGGAAAAATACCGGGGCAAGTTCCGCTATGTGCTCGTGGATGAGTATCAGGATACCAACATGCCCCAATACCGCTTTGTGGAGCTCCTTTGCCGGGAGCACGGCAATATCTGTGTGGTGGGTGACGACGACCAGAGCATTTATGGTTGGCGCGGTGCGGACATCCGCAATATTATGAGCTTTGAAAAGGACTTTGAGGGAGCCAAAGTGATCCGTCTGGAGCAGAACTACCGCTCCACAAGCAAAATTCTGGATGCTGCAAATGCCGTCATCGCCAACAACGAAAGCCGCAAGCGCAAAACGCTTTGGACGGAGCAGGAGGGCGGCGAACGCATCGAGCGCTACATTGCAGCTTCCGAGCGGGATGAGGCCAACTTCATCTGCCGTAAAATCCTGGAAGGCGTGCGGGATGGCCGGGCCTATTCGGATTTTGCGATCCTGTACCGCATGAATGCGCAGAGCCGCGTGCTGGAAGGAACGCTGCTCAATTATGGTATTCCGCATAAGGTATACGGTGGATTCCGATTCTATGAACGCAAGGAGATTCAGGACATTCTGTCCTATCTGCGCCTGATCGCAAACCCGAATGATGATGTGGCGCTTGCGCGCATCATCAACGTGCCGCGCCGCGGCATTGGAGACAAGGCAATCGAAGAACTGCGCCTTGCATCCGAAACGCAGGGACTTTCCATGCTCTTTGCGGCAATGGATGGCGGGCTTTTGACGGCGCAGACCGCAAAAAAACTCAAGGTGTTTACGGATTGCATTGCAGAATTGATGGCCATGAGCGCTGTAATGCCGCTTTCGGATTTTGTGGAGCATTTGATCAAAGAGATCCGCTATGAAGCGTACCTTGCTGCGGACGACAAAAAGGGCGAACTTGAATCGCGCATGGACAACCTGCGCGAACTCGTCGGCAACATTAAGGAGATCGAGCATGATCTGCCGGAGGGCGAAAGCGCGCTCAGCGCATTTCTGGAAAACGTCGCGTTGATTTCAGATATTGACGCGATGGAGGAAGGCAACGGCTCTGTGGCGCTGATGACGCTGCACAGCGCGAAGGGACTGGAATTCCCGGTGGTGTTCCTTGCCGGGATGGAGGAGAACGTGTTTCCAACCTTCCGCGCGCGCATGGACATGACGCGCAGTGCGATGGAGGAGGAACGCCGGCTCTGCTATGTCGGCATCACCCGGGCACGGGAGAAGCTTTATCTCATCAACGCGCAGCAACGCTCAATCTTCGGCGACAGCGCGTATAACCAGCCCTCCCGCTTCATTGCAGAAATCCCGCAGGAACTGATCGAGTGCCAGCAGGAGCAGCGCATGGCACAGCAGCAACAGCAGCGCGCGATTTGGAAACGGGATGCGGAAATGCCGAAATACGCTTCTTCCCAGGGCTTTGGCGTGCGGCGGGACACGGTTGCGGCGCCTACGCCCGCAGCGGTGCGGCATACGCCGGACGCCACACCGGAGGGCAGGCAATTCAAGCAATACATGCGGGTGCGGCATGAAAAGTTTGGCGAAGGCACGGTGCTTGAAACGGCAGGCAGCGGGAACGCAATGACGGTAACGGTGGATTTTGCCTCCTGTGGCGTGAAACGCTTTGCAGCCGCCTATGCTCCGCTTACGCCTGTGGAAAATAAGCAATAAGGGAGAAGTGTCCCATGCAGGAACGCATGAAGGAGCTTGTGGAAAAGCTCAATGAATACGCGCGGGCCTATTATGCTTTCGATGCGCCGAAGGTGAGCGATGCGGAATACGATGCGCTCTTCGACGAGCTGCTTGCGCTTGAAGCGGAAACGGGCGTAACATTGCCTGATTCGCCCACGCAGCGCGTCGGCAGCGAGCCGCTTGCGGCGTTTGAACAGCAAACGCACCAGGCGCGCCTTTGGAGCATGGATAAGGTGCGCACCCGTGCGCAGCTCGTGGAATGGGGCGCGCGCGTAGAGCGTCTGCGCGCGGAATATAACGCGGCCAACAATGCCGTGCTGCCGCCCGTGCGGTACGCGCTTGAATATAAGTTCGATGGGCTTACTGTAAACCTTACCTATGAAAACGGGCGGCTTGTACGCGGCGCAACGCGCGGCAACGGCGTGGTGGGAGAGGCGATCCTTCCGCAGATCAAGACGATCCGCAGCCTTCCGCTTACGATTCCCTTTCAGGGGAAGATGGAAGTGCAGGGCGAATGCTATATGCGCTTAAGCGTCCTTGAAACGCTGAACCGAACGGGGGAAGAACAGCTCAAAAATGCGCGCAATGCGGCGGCGGGCGCACTTCGGAACCTGGATCCGCGCGTGACGGCGCGGCGCAGGCTCGACTGCTATCTTTACAATGTTGGATACATAGAAGGAAAAACGCTTTCGGAGCAAACGGAAATGATCGCGTTTCTCAAGGAAAACGGCTTGCCCACGAGCCCGTTTCTGAAAACATTCGACAGCATCGACGCCGTTTATGCGGGCATTGAAGAAGCGGAAAAAGCGCGCGAATCCCTGGATTTCCTCATTGACGGCATGGTGATTAAGGTGCGTGATTTTGCAACGCGCCTCGCGCTTGGCGCTACAGACCGGTTCCCGCGTTGGGCAATTGCGTTTAAGTTTGCCGCGGAGGAAACCACGACCACCGTACGTGATGTCACGTGGGAAGTCGGGCGCACGGGCAAGCTGACCCCGCGCGCACATCTTGAACCGGTGGAGCTCGCAGGGGCAACCATCAGCCATGCAACGCTCAACAACTGGGACGATATCGAGCGCAAGCATGTGGGCATTGGCTCCCGCGTATTTCTCCGAAGGAGCAACGACGTGATCCCGGAGATTCTTTGTGCAGTTGAAGGCGATGTGCCGGAACGCCCGGTGGAGAAGCCTGTGCACTGCCCTGCATGCGGTGCGCATGTGGAGCATCGCGGCGTGCATCTTTATTGTACGAATTCGCTTTCCTGCCCGCCGCAGATCGCCGCGCGGCTCGCGCATTACGCCTCGCGCGAGGCCATGGATATCGAAACGTTTTCTGAAAAGACAGCCGCGCAGCTTGTGGAACAGCTTGGGCTTGCGAGCATTCCGGACCTTTACGATCTTGGACCGCAGGAGTTTCTTTCGCTTCCGGGCTTCAAGGAAAAGAAGGTGAAAAACCTGATGAACGCGCTTGAGGCAAGCAAGCACCGCACGCTTGGCGCGTTCCTGTTTGCAATCGGTATCCCGAACGTGGGGATAAAAACTGCGCGCGATCTTGCACGGCGTTTCGGCACGCTTGAAGCGGTGCGGCATGCTTCCCGGGAGGCGCTTGTCGCCGTGGACGATGTGGGCGACATCGTGGCGGAGAGCATTGCGGAGTTTTTTAAGGATCCCTCGATCGCCGCACAGATCGACCGCCTTCTTGCGCACGGCGTTTCGCCGGCACCGGAAGCGGAACAGCAAAGCGGAAGCCCGCTTGCGGGGAAAACCATTGTTGTGACCGGAACGATGGAGCGCATGGGGCGTAAGGAGATCGAGGCGCTTATCGAACGGCTTGGAGGCAAAGCAGCGGCGAGCGTCAGCAAAAAAACGGACTATGTGCTTGCCGGGGAAAGCGCCGGAAGCAAGCTTGAAAAGGCGCACTCCCTCGGCGTGCCCGTGATGCGCGAAACGGAATTTTTTGAATGGATCGGAGAAGCCGAATGAGGATCGGAAAACTGGACAACGACCAGCTGAATGAACTGATTTTAAGCAAATTCAGACATACGCGCAGCGAGGTAGTCTGCTCGCCGCGCATCGGTGTGGACTGTGCCGCCGTGGATCTTGGCGGCAGGCTTGCCGTGCTTTCCACAGACCCCATCACATCCGCAGCGAACAATTTGGGGCAGCTCACCGTGCATGTGAGCTGCAATGATGCAGCGGCAGCGGGGGCGGAGCCTGTGGGCCTTCTCGTGACGCTGCTCGCGCCGCCCACGGCGACGGAGGCGGACATTGCCCGTGTGGCGGATGAGCTTGCCCTAGCAGCGGAACAGGCGGGTGTGGAGATCATCGGCGGGCACACGGAGGTCACGGATTCCGTGACGCGCATGGTAACCTGCGCAACGGTGCTTGCCAAAGCCGGCGAACATGGCGTGCTAGATGCACGGGATGTGCGCGCCGGCAATGAGCTTGTGCTTACAAAGTCCGCCGGGCTTGAAGGCGCCGCCATTCTTGCAAGCGATTTTTCCGCACTGCTCTCCGGCGTTCCGGAGGAGGCGCTTGTTCAGGCGCGCGGCTTTTTTAAGGAAGTGAGCGTCGTAAAAGAGGGGCTTTATGCCGCGGCGCATGGGGCCGTCGCCATGCACGACGTGACGGAAGGCGGCGTGCTTGGCGCTGCCTGGGAGATGGCTGAAGCAGCGCGCTGCCGCGTGGTGATCGACCGTGCGGCGATCCCCATTCATCCGGCTACGGCAGAGATCGCCGCGGCACTCGGCCTCGATCCGCTCCGCCTGCTTTCAAGCGGCGCTATGCTCATCGCCTGCGTGGATGGGGACGCGCTTGTGCGCGGCCTGAGAGAGCTTGGAATTCCGGCGGCGAAGATTGGAAAAGCCGTGCAGGGCTCTGGCGCATGCTTTGCGGACGGAACACAGATCGCCCCGCCGGGTGCGGATGAGCTGTACAAGCTTCACGCTCCGGACGTGCCGAATTCGGCAAAATACGTTTAAATCAACACGATTCTGTGCTATAATTAATTGGTTTAAGATGATTGAGGAGGCATGGCATGATCAGCAGCATGACCGGCTTTGGGCGCGCAACGGTTGCGTCCGACGGAAGAGAAATCACGATTGAGCTTAAAAGCGTAAACCATCGGTATTTGGATCTGGCGTTCCGCATGCCGCGGCACATCGGGTTTATTGAGGATGTGTTGCGCCAGCTCCTTACAGAGCAGCTTTCGCGCGGCCATGTCGATATTTTTGTGAATTACCGCAATACGCGTACGGATGCGCGCACGGTTGTGATTGACGAAGCGCTCATGGGTGCGTATCTTTCTGCGGCGCGCAAGGCGGCCGCACAATATGAGCTGCGGGACGACATCACCCTTTCCGCAGCTATGCGTTTCCCGGATGTGACGGATGTCATTGAGGCGGAAGAGGACCGTGATGCCGTGGCCGCGCTCGCACGCGAAGCCGCACTGCGCGCCGTAACTGCAATGAAACGCATGCGCGCGGGCGAAGGGGAACGCCTTTGCAACGATTTGCTGAACCGGGTGACCACGGTGGAATCCATTGCAGGAAAAATCGATGTGCGGGCGCCCTTCGTCGTGGAAGAATATCGTACAAAGCTTTCCGAACGCATTGAAAGCATGCTCGGCGGCGTGGAGGTTGACCGCACGCGCCTTGCGACGGAGGTAGCTCTTTTTGCGGACAAGGCCAGCATCAACGAAGAACTGGTTCGCCTTGCAAGCCATATAACGGAAATGCGCAAGGTGCTTGGCGCTGACGAGGCAGCCGGGCGCAGGCTCGATTTTATCGTGCAGGAAATGAACCGCGAGTTCAACACCATCGGTTCCAAGGCCAATGATGCGGAAATCACAAGCCTTGTTATTGCGGGGAAGGGCGAGATCGAAAAAATCCGGGAGCAGGTTCAGAACATTGAGTAAGCGCGGAGGAATACTATGGCAGTTCGCCTTGTAAACGTCGGCTTTGGCAACGTGGTTGCCGCAAGCCGCATCATTGCAATCGTTGCGCCGGACAGCGCGCCCGCAAAGCGCGTGGTTCAGGAAGCGCGGGAGCGCAGCCGCCTGATCGATGCATCCCATGGCAGGCGCACGCGCGCGGTTGTGGTGATGGACAGCATGCATGTTGTGCTTTCCGCCCTGCAGCCGGAAACCCTTGCAGGCCGCGTTGCGGCAGAAACAGATTGAGATTTGGTTGGAGGTCAACATGAAAGCAGACAATGCAAAGGGCGTGCTCATTGTGCTTTCCGGCCCTTCGGGCGTTGGGAAGGGCACGGTGTGCAAGGCTCTGCTTGCGCGCAACCCGCAGGTAAAGCTCTCCGTTTCCGCGACAACGCGCGCACCGCGGCCGGGAGAAATTGAAGGCGTGAGCTACTTCTTTAAAACGCGCGATGAATTTGAGCGCATGATTGCGGCGGGCGATTTTCTGGAATACATGGATGTGTTTGGCATGAATTATTATGGCACGCCGCGCACATATGTGGAACAGCAGCTTGCAGGGGGAAACGATATCCTGCTTGAAATCGATGTAAAAGGCGCGATGAACGTGAAACGCCTTTGCCCGGATGCTGTGCTGGTGTTCGTTGCTCCCCCGTCTATGGATACGCTCAAAAAGCGGTTGGTCGGCCGCGGCACAGAAACGGAAGAGGCGGTTGAACGCCGCACGCGGGAAGCGTTTGCGGAAATGAAGCTTCTGCCGGAATACGATTATGCGGTCGTGAACGACGTGCTTGAAACCGCCGTGAACGAGGTTGAAACCATCATCAAGGCTGAGCGGCTGCGCATATGCCGCCGCCCGGATCTTACGAAACTTTGCAAGGAGGCTGGAACTGAACTATGATGAACAAACCGCCGCTGAATGATTTGCAGGCAAAAGTGGGTTGCCGTTACATGCTGGTGACCGTGGTGGCCAAGCGTGCCCGCCAGCTTGTAGGGAACGAGGAACGGTTGCAGAACCGCAAGGCTGTGTCCTATGCGGTGGACGAGCTTTATCAGAACGACCTTTCCATCAAGTATCCCGAGGATTATGCAAAATGACCAAAAAGTGCGTCGTTTTGGGCGTTACGGGCTCCATTGCGGCCTATAAGGCCTGCGACGTTGTGAGCCGCCTGCGCAAGCAGAATGTGGATGTCCATGTGATCCTGACACGCGCAGGCGCAGAAATCATCACACCTCTTGCGCTTGAAACCATGAGCGCAAACCCTGTGGTTGTTGATATGTTCCACCGGGAAACGCCTTGGGAGGTGGAGCATATCGCGCTTGCAAAACGCGCGGATGTGTTTTTGGTTGCCCCCGCAACGGCGAATTTTCTGGGCAAAGCAGCGCATGGCATTGCGGATGATATGCTGACCACGACCATCCTTGCCACGCATGCGCCGGTTCTTGTGGCTCCTGCAATGAACGTGAACATGTATGAAAACCCGGCGGTGCAGGAGAATATTGCGGCTTTGAAAACACGGGGATGGCATTTCATCGAGCCGGATGCGGGGATTCTCGCCTGTGGCGATGTTGGGAAGGGCCGCCTTGCGGAACCGGAAGCGATCGTAAGCGCAGTGATGGCTCTGCTTTTTCCACGGCGCGACCTTGCCGGAAAGCACGTGCTTGTAAGCGCAGGCCCCACGCAGGAAAAGATCGATCCGGTGCGTTATATCACCAACCGTTCAAGCGGGAAGATGGGATATGCCGTTGCGGAGGCTGCAGCGGCGCGCGGCGCATGTGTTACGCTTGTAAGCGGGCCTGTGTCTCTGCCTGTGCCGGAGGGCGTGGAACGCGTAAGCGTGGTATCTTCGGCGGATATGTTCGAGGCGGTTCATGCGGCGTTCGGTGCGTGTGATGGGCTCGTCATGGCTGCCGCACCGGCTGATTTCACGCCCGCTACGGCAGCGGAGCAGAAAATCAAAAAAAATGGGCGGGAAGGCATAACGCTGGAACTGTCCGCCACAAGGGACATCCTCAAAAGTATTGGGGAAAGGAAAGAAAACCAGCGCGTGATGGGCTTTGCTGCGGAAACGGAGCATCTTGCTGAAAACGCGGCGAAAAAACTTTCTGCGAAGAACCTTGATATGATTGCTGCGAACGATGTGACTGCCGCGGGTGCTGGCTTTGCGGTGGACACCAATGCCGTTACACTTTACAAGCGGGATGGCTCCGCGGAACACAGCGGCATCATGACCAAGCGCGCGCTTGCGGATTGGTTGTTGGACCGGCTGTTTGGGGAATAAGCGCGGCTGTTGAAGTATAGTTTTAAAGCTCCTTACAAAGGAGCTTTTTCCATGAAAAAACAAGGCGGATTCGCGCTATATGCGTACAGAAGCTTTTTAATACCTGGAAAGCATCCGAGAAAGCAGATCAGTCCAAAATGTCGAGGAGCCTCTCAGCACTGTGGATGAGGTGCGTTTTAACAGATTCGGATACGAGATCGCCATCGCCGCTCAGCAACGCTGCGATGATCTGCTTGTGTTCGCTGATTGAAGTCAGGGAAAGCGTGCGGTCGCTTGCCTTCACTTCCCGCAGCCAACGCACCCGGACGGAATGAGCCTTAAGATTGTTCAGAATGGATTTCATATACTCATTGCCCAAATGAGTGTAATAAAGCCCGTGAACTTCGAGATCGGAAGCAACATATTTTTCAAAGCTGTAAGGGGTGCTTTCAATCTCTACAGCATGCTCCAACGCAGCCTCCAACTCTTCCCGTGGAATGTGGGGCAGAGCTTCCCGGGCGGCAACGGGCTCCAAAGCGATCCTGCAACTCCAAATGTCCGCAGCATCCTTGCGGCTGATGCCTGCTACAACGGCCCCTTTTCGCGGAATGATTTTTGCAAAGCCATCGCGCTCCAACATGTTGAGAGCCTCGCGAATAGGTGCGCGGCTGATGTTCATAGATTGCGCAAGCTCGTCCTCTGTCAACTTCATGCCGGGTTCAAGCTTTCCCTGAATGATCTGATCCCGCAGGTTATCATAAACAAGTTGCTTTAATGACGGTTTGCTTCCCAAATTTTGAATTTGATACATGAATCGCTACCATCCTACTCCATTAAAACAATAGATTCAACGCATATTCGGCTGCATCCCGCCGCTTGCTGCTATGGGGAGATACGCTGTACCGAGAAACGTTTCTTCTTGTTTCATTTTAACAAAAAAAGGTATTTTGTCAACAGTGTACGAGTGAAATACAGGAACCCGCCGTTTTATCTGGCTTCGGGTTGCTTCCTCCGGCATAGGATCTGCCAAGTATCCAAAATGGATTCGCTTTTGGCAGCCTTCACATCAAAATGAAACAGATGTAAGAAAAACTGGAGAATCGGGCCGCCCAAGAGCACATAAAGGAAAGAACCGATTCCAACTTCACCGCCGATAAGCCAACCTGTGAAGCAAACGACAGCCTCTACGGCCAGCTTGCAGATTCCGATCGGAAGAGGGACATGCTTGGTAAGAAACACGAGAAGAGTGTCCCGCGGCCCGGCGCCCATCCTGGCGGACATATAAAGGTACATGCCAAAACCGTTTAAGATCAGGGACAGCAGGCAGAAAACCATCTGCAGCGGGACAGACTGGATTTTGGGCATAATGGAGAACACACCATTGAGCCACAGAAAAATGTCGGTAAATGTGCCCAGAAGCAGAATGTTCAAAAGCATTCCAAAACCGAAGGTCTCACGCAGCAGCAGATCAAGAGCCAGAATCACCAGGCCCACGATAATGTTTGCTTGGCCTATTGTGATCGAAAACGTATGGGAGATTCCATCATTAAGGATATTCCAAGGGGAGAGGCAATAGGATTGCTTGGCGATGGCCATCCCTAAGGCCATCGCCGCAAAGCCCAACGTAATGCGGCAGAGCTTTGCGGAGTAGCGGCGCAATAGACTCATAACATAACCAACCTTAAAGCGCAGCACCTTCCGCCGCCATTGGCGGCAGAAAGTGTGCCGAATAATTGAACACACAGTTGACAACAAGAATGATATAATCCTTGAATACGATTTTGTCAACAGTTTTTGCACGCTTTAGACGAAGCCCATCAGTCGGTAACGTAGCGGCGCAGAGGACGGGAGGTGATGGAACAGCACACATGCCCGTTCGAAGTACCGCCGCGCTCCCCCAGCTCCATGGAAGTGATCTCATCGTCACCGTCTTTACCGATCAGCACGGCGGTATCCCCAATTTTTACATCCGGAATATCCGTCACGTCGGCGAAAGCTACATCCACGTTTAAATCCAAAAGGCGAGCGCGTTTCCCGTGGACGAGCACATCAGCATTATGCTCCGTATCCCGGGTGACTAAATTGCGTACATAGCCATCTCCCATGCCAAAGCCGATGATGGCGATTTTTGTGCGGCGCTTGGGAACGAAAAAGCGATAATAGCTCACATTTTCGCCTTCATCCGCCCAGAGGACATTGAGGATCTTGCTGCTCCAGCGCATAGAGGGTTCCAAACCCAAACGGTTCTGTACGCCGGGCGAGATGTCATAGCCAAAGATAAGAGCGGCAAGGCGCACTGCATCAAAATAACACTCCGGCGAAGCAACGCAGGCTGCGGTGTTCGCTGCATGAATGAGGCGGGGGCGGATGCCTGCATCCTTCAACTGCGCAAGAGCCTGGGCGAACTCACCCATCTGTTGATGGGTGAAGGATTTGTCCAAAGAATAGCCGTTTGCCAAATGGGTGTATACCCCATCGATCTGCAGATAGGGCAGGGACTGCAAGGTTTGAATGAGCTGTGCCAATTGTTCCCCCGGCCGCGCGCCGAAGCGGCGCAGACCGGTGTCAACCTTGATATGCACGCGCGCCTTTTTTCCCTGGCGTGCAGCTTCTTCATTGAGAAACCGGGGCAGTGTTTCTTCATATACGGTGGTCACCAGATCGTTTTCCACAGCGGAGGGAACGCCGGAATAGGGAATCCCTCCCATGACGAGGATAAAGTCTTGAAGGCCAGCCTCACGCAGCTCTATTGCCTCGCAAAGCTGACCGGTTGCAAAGCAGTGGATATTGCAGTGGTCGCGCATATACAGCGTCGGTTCAATGAGCCCGTGGCCATAGCCGTTTGATTTTGCCGTGTACATGATGTCCACATCCGGACCGATGTGGGCACGGATGCGCTCAATGTTTCGTTGAACCTTGCTCAGATCTACTGTTAGAACACTGTTTGCGTTTTCCAAAGTGTAGGACATTGATAACCTCCTTTTCTGTGCGGCCTCATTTCAAAAGGGCGCGGATCACCGCTTCGTCTACCGCACAGGTATTCTCCAGCTGGGACAATTCCACATATTCGTTGGGCTTATGGGCTACAGTAATGGTGCCCGGCCCAATGATTACTGTGGGAATCCCGGCACGGACAAAGTGGTTCATATCCGTGTTGCAGGTCAAGCCGAAGGGAGTCTGTCTCTCGCCGGTAGCTGCCTCTGCCGCCGCGAAAGCGGTGCGGACCAACTCGCTCGCAGCATCCGTTTCGGCGGCTGGCCCCGTCGTAACCAAATACCGGTCCACGTATACACGGCTTCCGGGGAATTTCTCCTGTGCCTCCCGGCACATCAGGTCAAACCGGTCACGCAGATCTTTTTCACGTTCGCCCGGAACCATACGCCGGTCTATGACCAGCTCACAACGGTCAGGCAGAACGTTTTCCTGAACACCACCGGAAATCATGGTAATAGCGATGGAAGGTTTTCCGGTGGTAGGATGGACAATGTTAGAAATTTCAGCGGCAATGCCATCCACTAACTGAGAAACATAAGCCGCAATCCGAATGGCACTAATACCCAGCTCAGGATTTGAGGCGTGGGCAGAGAGACCCTCGATAACAATAACGGGACGCAAGCTGCCATTGTGGCTGACGGCGACGCGGGATAGGGTTGGCTCGCCTACGATGCAATAATCTCCGCGTACCAGAGGGTGCTTGACCAATTCCCGTGCGCCTGTAGAGTGGCTTTCTTCATCCACTACGGCTGTATAGACAATAGTACCGTTGACTCCCTCGGGCTGCTCGATGATGCGTTTGACTGCGATGGTCAGGCAGGCCAATGGGCCTTTTGCATCGGTAGAGCCCCGCCCATAGGCTCGGGTACCCCGAATCACAAGGTCATAGGGATCGGTGGCCCATCCATCTGCCGGCGGCACCACATCCATATGGGAGTTAAGCACTACGGTTTTTCCACCGCGGCCGAAGGTCTTGACGGCGATCACGTTCTTTAACCCGGGCAATGCCTCCTGCTGCACTACGGTATCCATTCCCATAGCGCGTGCATTTTCTGCTAAAAAGTCGCTGATGCCGGCCTCGTTTCCATCCGTAGAGGGGAAGGAAACAAGGTTTTTCAGGAATTGGAAGAGTTCGGAAGTTGCGTCAATCATGCATATCATCCCCTTTGCAAATTGATTTTCAAGCAGTGGTTTCGGTGAAACGGAAATAGAGCGCATCCCGCTTCGTATCAATTGGTGATTTTTGATGCAAATGCAGGATTTTTTCCTTGACTTTAGAGGAACGAGGTGCTACTCTATAGCCATTGAATATTGTCGACTAAATTTTATCGACCAATAATATCATATCACAAAAAACGCAAATGTAAAGGAGGTGTTCTCTGTTGAAAAAAACTTTAATTCAAAATGCAACCATTTACGATGGTACTGGCGCGAAACCGTTTAAGGCTGATGTAGCCATTTCGGGCGATGTGATCGAACGCGTAGGCCGCATCGGTGCGGAAGAAGGCTACGATGAGGTCATTAATGCGGAGGGACTTGCGCTTTCCCCCGGCTTTATCAATACACACAGCCACATGGAACTGGAGATTCTCAGAGATCCTGCGCTGCATCAGGTGGTAGATCAGGGCATCACTACAGAGGTATTGGGACAGGACGGGTCTTCCGTAGCACCGCTGACGGATGAGCTGGTGCAGGAGCTTGCAGATAATATGGCGCCCTTGGCAGGGACGATCCCTACCCCTTACACATGGCGCAGCTTTGCCGACTATATGAAGACGGTGGAGAAGATGAAGCCGGCAGCGCGGTTTGTAAGCCTTGTGGGCCATGGCACCATCCGAATGAACGTAATGGGAAACGACAACCGCAAACCCACTCCGGCTGAGATGCAGGCCATGAAGAACCTGTTGGCCAAGTGCATGGAAGAAGGCGCCCGCGGAATGTCGCTGGGGTTGATCTACCCTCCCGGAAGCTTTGCACAAACGGAAGAACTCATTGAGCTCGCCCGCGTGGTGGCCGCTTATGACGGCATTATCATGGTGCATATGCGCAACGAGAAGGATAAACTGCTGCAGTCTATCGACGAGATGAACACGGTGGTGGAGAACAGCGGCGTGCGGCTGCAAATCTCCCACCACAAAGCTTTGGGATATCGGAACTGGGGCAAGGTGCATCAGTCACTGGCATCCATTCAGGCTGTGCGGGACAAGGGCTTTGATGTCACTCTTGATCAGTACCCTTGGACAGCGGCTTGCACCGGACTGAAGGTCTGCGTGCCTCAGTGGGCTTATGATGGAGGCGAGCAGGGCTTTCAAAAGCGCCTGACGGATCCAGAAGTGTATGAGCAGATCCTGGCAGAGACACGGGAGGAGATCGCTGCCCGCGGCGGGGCTGACTGCATTATGTTAGCCGCCGTGGCTACAGAAGAGTACGCTTGGATGGCCGGGCAAAAGATGGATTACATCAGCGAAAAGCTGGGCATGGACGTGGGCACCGCCACACTTCACATACTTCAGCACGAAGGACCGGAAGTTATTGCCATCTATTTCTCCATTTCGGAGGATGATGTTACCTATGTAATGCAAAGCGATGCGCATTGCGTTTGCACCGATGGCATCGTAGGAGCTCATCCGCACCCCAGGGCATACGCTTCTTTTCCCCGGTTCTTGGGAACCTATGTGCGCGAGAAAAAGGTCATGTCACTGGAGGAAGCCATTCGGCATATTACCTCAGAACCGGCCCGGCGTTTGCGCCTATGGGACCGGGGCCTGATTCGGGAAGGCATGGCTGCTGATTTGGTACTTTTTGACCCTGAAACCATAAACAATGCCAACTCTTATCTGGAGCCCACTATCCCGCCTGTGGGGATTGTTGGCGTTTGGGTTTTGGGTGAACGAAAGGTAGGAAATTGAGCGTTCGGTAAAAAGGAATTCGCATAAAGCCGGCTTTTTGTACTGAACACTGTTGGGCATAGTTCAAAGTGTTGCATTCTGCCGGCTAAGCGATGAAGCTGCTCCAACCTGGGGGGCGCTGATAGAGCCTTGATACCGGGGCTTCTGATGGCTAATAAGGAAAAACAAGAAAGGAACGATGATATGACGACCATTCATGCAAACCAGCTAGATGCATGGCAAAAGCGTGTAGATACCGGTGTTCACTTTATGCTGGGCAATTATGCGTTGGTAGAAGGAGCGATCAGCGCTGGCTGTGATTTTTTTGCCGGCTATCCTATCACGCCGGCCAATGAAATTTCCGAACGGATGTCCCAAAGGCTGCCGCAGGTGGGAGGAAAGTTCGTGCAGGGAGAGGACGAACTGTGCTCCATTTTTGCTCTTGCAGGGGCCTCCTTGGCAGGAGGAAAAGTGATGACTGCTACTGCCAGCGCCGGTTTCAATTACATGCAAGAGGGCCTGGGTTACTGTTATACCATTGAGGCACCCATCGTGGTGGCGGATGTAATGCGTACCCGCGGTGACAATTTTGCCACTTACGCGGATATCTACCAACTTCGTTATGGCTGCAGCGGTGATTATGAAGCCGTCGTGGTATGCCCCTCCTCAGTGCAGGAACTGTACGACTATACCATCTGGGCTTTCAACTTGGCGGAAAAATACCGTAACCCTGTGATTGTCATGTCAGAGGCAACCATCGCTCTTATGCGTGAGCGTTTGGAAATCCCTCCGGCGGAGCAGATTGAATTATTTAACCGGCGCTATACCTCTGCCGCACCGGAGGCGTATCTGCCCTTTGGTGCGCCCGAAAACGGCTGCCCGGATTTTGCGCCTTTGGGCAAGGGGTACAAGACCATCTATTCTCTGAATCCTCATAATGAAAAGGGAAGCATCGATTGGGATCCCGATGATTTTGAACGGCTTTACAAGCGGATCTGTGGCAAAATCCGGGAAAATGCGGATGAGATCTGCCGGACGGAACGGTTTATGATGGACGATGCGGAATATGCCATCGTAACCTATGGCAGCGAAGTGCGCCCTTCCATTGAAGCTGCGCGGATGGCTCGGGACGAAGGAATGAAGGTAGGCGTTTTAAAGCTGTGCAACATTTGGCCTGTGCCCGAAAAAGCGATTGCCGAGGTGGCGGGAAATGTATCACGGATTTTTGCGGTGGAAATGAACATGGGCCGCTATGTCAACGAAATTACGCGGGTGGCCGAGGGGAAATGCAAAGTGACCCCCATCACGAAAAATAGAGGACAGATACATACCTCTACAGAAATTCTGCGGGCAATGAGAGAGGAGACGAAGTAACATGGCGGACGAGCTGAAGATCAATCCCCTGCGGAAATATTTGCGCAAGGAAAAACTGCCTCACTTCTTCTGCGCCGGCTGCGGCTGTGGGCAAGTGCTGAACTATTACATTCAGGCGCTGGATGAACTGCAGATGAATCCGGAACAGATGCTTCATATCGGCGGCGTGGGGTGCACGGCCCGCATCCCCATCTATATTAAAACCGACATGTTCCACGGGGTTCATGGAAGGACTCTTGCTTGGGCCACCGGTGTGAAGATGATGCGCTCGGAGCTGCCCGTAGTTATCTTTGCGGGTGACGGTGATTTGGCGTCTATCGGTGGCAATCACATGATACAGTCCTGCAGAAGAAACTTGGATGTGACGGTGGTGATGGTGAACAACATGAACTTCGCGATGACGGGCGGTCAGGTTGCCCCCACAACGCCGGAGGAAGCGCATACCATGACCACGCCTTATGGCAGCGGAGAACCCCGGTTCGATGTATGCAAGCTCGCGGTTGCCGCCGGTGCCACGCATGTGGAACGGTGGACCACAGCGCAGCCCCTTCAATGCAAAAAGGCCATGGAACGAGCCTTGCAGCACAAGGGATTTTCGCTGATTGAGATCGTTTCCCAATGCCCTACGCACTACGGCCGATACGCCTTGAGAACCGGAGATCCGATGAAGGTAATGGAATATATTCAGGCTACTACCTATTCCAAAGAACTGGCCGGGAAGCTGACCGAAGAGGAGAAGGAAGGCAAGCTGCCCCTTGGAGAGTTTATTTGTGTAGAAAAGCCGGTGTATGCCGGCACCAACATGGAGCTTTAAAGGAGGCGAAGATAAGATGCTGCAATATCCTCAGAATATTACCCTCTGCGGCTTCGGCGGCCAAGGCATCATCCTGACGGCAGTGTTGCTGGGAACAGCCGCTGTGACCCGGGGTGGGCTGTATGCAGTGCAGACCCAGTCTTACGGTTCGGAGGCCCGGGGCGGTCAGTGCCAAGCGGAACTGATTATCGACCAAACTCCGATCAATTCTCCCGTTGCGGAAAAGAAGAATCTCCTTGTGGCCCTTTTTCAAACGGCATATGAGAAGTACATTCCAACCCTGTCTGATGACGGCGTGTTGGTGATTGATCCCCAGTTGGTGACCGAGCTGACGCGGCCCGTCGCCAACACGTTTGCTGTTCCTGCCACGCAGATCGCCGTAGATTTGGGAAACCGCATGGCTGCAAACATGGTGGTGTTGGGCTTCCTGTCCGAGTGCTTGGGCATATTGCGCCAGGAGGACTTGGTCGCGGTAGTCAAAACCCAGGTCAATCCGCGTTTTGTAGAACTGAACATCAAAGCGGTGCAGGCGGGTGTAGACTACGCAAAGGAACACAATCTCTACTATCACGGTTAACGGACAAGGCGGTGACTTATGAATTTATTTGAATACGAAGGAAAACAGATGATGAATCTGTTCCACATCCCCGTGCCTGAGAGCCACTTGTTGGTGACAGCGGAAGAACCGGCGCCCATGGACTATCCTTTTGTGCTGAAAGCTCAGGTGATGACCGGTGGCCGCGGGAAAGCGGGCGGTGTCAAGGTATGCCGCGATGATGCGGAGTACCGCCAATACGCACGGCAGATCCTTCCGATGGAGATCAAAGGGCACAGCGTTCATGGCCTGCTCGCCGAGAAGATGGTAAAAGCAGAGCGGGAGTTCTATCTTTCCATCACGCTGCAGGGGGTAGCCGTCCCCACTTTGATCGTCAGCGCCATGGGCGGCATGGATATCGAGCAGGTTTCTCGTGAGCATCCCGAGGAGATCCTGAAGATTGAGATCGATCCATTTACCCGCCTCAAAGCATACCAAAAGAAGCTAATTGCTAACCATCTTGGTTTATCCGATGCACAGCCGCTGTATGAGTTGCTGGACAAACTGCAAAATGCCTTTTTTGATAGCGGTGCGCTGTTGGTGGAGATCAACCCTCTGGGGTTGGTGGCTGGTAAACTGGTAGCCATGGATTCCAAATTTGTCTTGGATGATCATGCTTCCTCTTCTGCCGCCATGCGGGCTCAATTTGAAGAAAAGCGGGTTGGACTGTACCGCTATCATGCGCCCGAAGCGGAAAAAACCACCATTACCTATGTCCCGTTGGAGGGAAACGTAGGGCTGATCTCCGACGGCGCAGGCACCGGAATGCTGACGCTGGACTTGTTGCGCGATGCAGGGCTTTCAGTGGCAAGCTTCTGCGAGTTGGGCGGCATGACAACCCCGGAAGTCATGTATCGGGCTATGGAACTGACCTTGGAAAACCATCCCGGAATCAAAGCGCTTATCGTGGTGTTGATCGGCGGGTTCAACCGCATGGATAATATGGCGGCCGGCCTGACGGCCTATTGCAGGGAACACCAGGTGAAGCTCCCTATTTTCTGTAGGATGTGCGGCACCATGCAGGAGGAGGGAATTCGGATCATGGAAGAAAATGGCTTTGTAACCTTCCAGGATCTGACACAGACCGTGGAGGCTGTCGCAGAAGCGGTAAAGGAGGGATAAGGGATGTCGATTTTGATAAACAAGGATACAAGGGTATTGGTGCAGGGAATTACCGGAAAGTCCGGCTCCCTGCAGACTAAGGCCATGCTGGATGCCGGCACAAACATTGTGGCTGGCGTGACGCCGGGTAAAGGCGGCCAGGAGGTTTTCGGCGTACCTGTATATAATTATGTGGCTGAGGCGAAGCGTGCCCACGATTTTGATGCCGTAATCTGCTTCGTACCGCCCAAAGTAGCCAAAGATTCCTGCTTTGAAGCAATTGACGCAGGCGCAAAGCTGCTGGTGCTGACCACTGAGGAAATTCCCATGCAGGATGTGGTCGAGATCATCGCATATGCAAAGGCACATGGTACGACATTGATCGGCCCTGGATGTGCCGGCGTAATCGTTCCAGAAGTATGCAAGGTGGGGGCGCATCCCGTGCGGTTTTTCCGGAAGGGAAAAGTCGGAATTGTATCCAAAAGCGGTGCGCTCTCCTATGAGATCGGCAAGACCCTGAGCGATCGGGGAATCGGCCAGTCTGCCGTGGTGGCCATTGGCGGCGGCCCCATTTGGGGGTTCACCCAGCGGGACGCCATAGCATTATACGAAAAGGATCCTGACACGGAAGTAATTGTGCTGTTGGGAGAAATCGGCGGCGGTTCGGAGGAAGCAGCAGCAGCTTACATCAAAGCCAACGTCACCAAGCCGGTAGTTTCTCTGATCGTGGGGCGCAACGCTCCGGCGGGGAAGAGCTTGGGTCATGCCGGCGCTATTGTCAGCGGCAACGTGGGAACGGCTGCCACCAAGATTGCGGCGCTGCAGGATGCGGGCGTTTATGTGGTGAAAAGCCCCATGGAGTTGGTAGAACAGATTAGCAAATTGTTGAAGAAGGGGGAATAACGCATCATGGCGGTATACATTGATAAAGAATTATGCAAGAGCTGTGGCATGTGCGTGAGCCTGTGCCCGAAAAAGGTGTTTGAGATTACCCATTTAGTTAATAAGAAAGGCTATAATTATGCGGCGGCCCTCCGGCAGGAGGAGTGCGTCAAATGCAAGAAATGTGAGAAAATGTGCCCTGATTTTGCCATTTATGTGGAATAAAGGGGCTGCCTTGCAAAAGACAGGAGAAATGAATACAATGGTTAGCAAAATTGTGGGAAACATAACGCCCTCTGCCACGTGTGAGTTGGAGGGCTTGATTGGAAGCATGAGAAAAGAAGGCGTGGACGTGGTGGCTCTGAACATCGGGGAGCCGGACTATAAAACGCCTGAGAACATCTGCAGCGCTTGCAAAGAGGCTTTGGACCAGCGGAAGACCACTTACGTGGCTACTGCCGGCATCGCTGAGCTTCGCCAAGCTATCTGCCGTAAATTGCTGCGCGACAACGGCTTGACCTATGCACCGGAACAGATCTGCGTATCCACCGGCGCGAAACAGGCGCTGTTTAATGCGGTGATGGCAGTTACCAACCCCGGGGACCAAGTGATAATTCCTACTCCCGGTTGGGTCAGCTATGTGGAGATGGTCAAACTGGTAGGGGGCATTCCCGTATGCGTCCCGTGTCTGGAGGATGCTCAGCTGGATCTGGAGGCCATCCGAAAGGCCATTACTCCCAAAACCGCGGCGATCATCATCAATTCCCCCAACAATCCAACTGGTGCGGTATATACTTCAGAAAGCTTGCGGGCCATCGCGGAATTAGCGGTTCAAAACAACATTTATGTGATCGCCGATGAGATCTATGAGAAACTGGTCTATGGTGAGAGCAGCCATTACTCTATTGCTGCCGTGTCGCCGGAAATCTATGAGCGCACGATAGTCATCAACGGCATGTCCAAGGCATACCGCATGACCGGCTGGCGCATCGGATACTCTGCCGCTCCCAGAGACATTGCCCGTGGCATCAATGCTTTGCAGGGCCATGTGACTTCCAATAGCACGACTTTTGTGCAATGGGCTGCCATAGAGGCTTTAGAGCAGGGAGAGAAGGATGTCAAGAGCATGGTGGCCGAGTTCGTGCAGCGGCGGGATTACACATATGACCGGATAAGCAAAATCCCGAACGTTACCTGCAGCAAACCGGGCGGCGCTTTTTATCTGCTGCCGGATGTGAGCTGGTATTATGGTAAAAGGGCTGGCAACCAAGTGATTCATGACTCTTTTGAGCTGAGCGAATACCTGTTGCAGCAATATCACGTAGCTGTGGTTCCGGGCGGTGCTTTCATGGCACCAAACGCGATTCGTATCGCATACACCAATTCTTTGGGTGAGATTAGCCGAGGAATGGATCGCATTGAGAGCGCACTTGCCGCCCTGGAGAAATGAGCTGCTTGCATTGCTTTCCCTAAAGATCAAACTGCATAAGAGAAAGCAATTTAGATGGCCTTGCCGCGCAAAAGCTAAACTTGCTTTTAATTTGATCAAATAGTGATACAGTGTATTGACAAAACCGGCGGATTTACGTAAACTTAGGACAACAAGTCGAATACATACAGAAGACAGTATACAAAAATCAAACGGAGGTAGCAGTATCATGGAAGAGAAGAAAGAAACGAAGCTTGTGGAACCGGAAAAGCAAAAGAGCTTTCAGAAGAATGCGTACGTGAAAGAAGTTCCGGATTTCAAAATGGATGACAACAAAAGTGAAGTTAGCGTCATGAAGGACTTCTATACGCTGATTTACGGTTTCATTCCGCAGCGCGTTATCGACTCTTTCGGAGCAGAAGGCGAGCAGGTAGTGCGGCGGGCACTGCGGGACTTCGGAAAAATTCGGGGTACAGCGCTTCGGGAGAGGCAGTTGCATTACGGATTGGAGCTGAACATGCGCAACCTGCATGTGTATGCCGATCTGCCTGGGGATGACGATCAGGAAACCAATAGACAAATCTTTGAAAAAGATGACTTCTTTTCGGATCTTACCGAATGTGACATGTTTGACCTGTGGAAAAAGTATGACCTGATGGAAGCTGCTGTGGTTTACTGCGAAGAAATCCATCACGCCATGTGGACAGCCTATCATGAGGACACCGTTGTTGTGCAGGATAAAATACTGACCAGGGGAGATGACAGGTGCACGTTTCGGTGCAAAATGCCAAACTACAAAAACAAAAAAGACCTGAAATGCTACAAAGAAGGTAAGAAATATTGATTTTTGCCAGGAAGGGATTTTCTTTGGCAAGAACAAAGAAAGAATATAGTAGAAAGGTGAACCAAATGAAAAGAACCATCGCACTTTGCCTTGCGCTGATCATGGCGCTCGGACTCTTGGCCGGCTGCAACCAGACCGGTACCGAGAAAGACCCCGGAACGACTCCGGACGGAACGAACCAAGGCACAAACCAAGGCACGGCGGAGCAAAGCGAAAAGACCCTGATCATGAGGGCGGAATCTGCTTTCACGACGCTGGACCCGGCGAACAGCAACAACACCCATGACATCAAACTCTATGACCAGATCTACGAAGGTTTGTATGGCATGAACGAAGCCAGCGGCGGTTATTACAAAGAACTGGCCAAGGATGTGCAGGTCAGCGACGATTCTCTGGTTTATACGATCACCCTGCAGGATGGCGTTACGTTCCAGAACGGCGAAACCCTCACCGCTTCCGACTGTGTGTTTACCTACGAGCGCGCGATGACGTTCGCAGCCATGAACTATCTGACCACCATGATCGAAAGCGTGGAAGCGCCGGACGACCAGACCTTTGTTATCAAGATGAAGTATGCCTATGCGCCTTTGGCACATACGCTCTTCAGGATTAAGATCCTTGAAGAAGGCGAAGTTACTGCGCAGGGCGACAAGTTTGGCACCATTCCCAACACGGCCGGTACAGGCGCTTACTATGTGAAGGAGTACGACGTTGCCAGCGGAGCAAAGCTCACTTCCTATGAAAACTATTGGCAGGGTGCTCCGAACATCAAGAACGTGGAATACCGGGTGCTTTCCGATGCCGCCGCTTCCGTTATCGCTTATGAGAACGGCGAACTCGACTACTACGAAGATGCAGCTCTGTCTGACTGGGATTCTCTTTATGCCAAGGCTGGAGAGAGCCACAGCACGATGGTTAAGGGCAACAACATCATCTGGATGGGCATCAACTACGCCAGCAAGAACAAAGAAGTGCTGAACAATGACTTGGTAAGGCAGGCGATGTTCTATGCCATCAACAAGGAAGACGTGAACATCGCTGTTGCTGAAGGATACGGCAATGCGGCAGATACTTACATGGTACCTGAGTACGTGCCCACTCAGCCGACGACCGGCTTTGAAACCTACGCATACAATCCCGAAAAGGCTAAGGAACTGCTGGCTCAGGCGGGCTATGCGGATGGCGTGGATGTGGGAACCATCCTTAGCACAAACTCCTCCCATAATTCCAAGACTGCTCAGGTCATTCAGGCAAACCTTGAAGCTGTTGGCATCCATGCGGAAGTGGAGATGCTGGATGTTTCTCTGGCGGTGGAAAAGTGGAATGCTCAGGATTATGACCTCTGTGTTTATGCGGATTCGGGCAACTATGACTTCAACAATATTCGCCAGCAGGTGCATAGTGAGTCCGTTGGCATGTATGTCATCAACTACACTGTGGGCGATAAGTTTGATTGGAAGAGGATTGAAGAACTGGTAGCTTTGGGTGCCGGCACTGCCGACGAAAACGAGCGCCTTACCTATTATACTGAGCTGTGGTCCATGGTGATGGACACCGCCACGATTCTCCCCTTGATCAACCGTCCGGTGGCAATTGTGTGGTCCGAAAGAATAAACATCGGCGATCCTGTCCCCACCTACTACAAGATCCGCAACTTTACTTGGGCTGAGTAAAGAAGAACTAGAACCGAAAAGAACTATAGGCGGCAGGGCATTCTGCCCTGCCGCCGATACAAAGGAAAGAGGATATGCCGTGTACAGATATATACTCAAACGAATTTTATTTCTGATACCGACGATTCTGGGCGTTGTTTTTATTATTTTTTTCGTGTTGAATCTGACGCCGGGTAATCCGGGCCGATCCATTTTGGGCGTTTCGGCCCCACAGGAGGCCGTAGATCAGCTCAACGAAGAATTGGGCTACAACGATCCGTTGCTTGTCAAGTATTTTAACTATTTAAAAAACCTTGTGCTCAACCGCAGCTTCGGCACTTCTTATTTTACGGGGCAAGCGGTAGCCGATGAAGTGTTGCCTCGCTTCGGGGTAACGCTGAAGCTGTCCACCATAGGCATTATCGTCTCCACACTTGTGGGCGTTCCGCTTGGGATACTGACTGCTGTCAAGCAATATAGCATCTGGGACTATGTGCCGTCGGTGCTGGCGTTTTTGCTGGCTGCAATTCCGTCTTTCGTACTTGGCATGGTGCTTTTGTTTGTGTTTGCACTGAAGTTGAACATCCTGCCTTCTTACGGGCTTGAAACCTGGAAATGCTATATCATGCCTTCTTTGTGCATGGCCATTCCCATTACCGCTTTCAATGTCCGCTTTACCAAATCATCCATGCTGGAATCTATCCGTGAGGACTATATTGATACTGCTCGTGCAAAGGGAGCAAAGGAGCGCACGGTCATTTGGAAGCATGCTCTTAAAAATGCTCTGCTGCCGGTCATCACCAATATCGGTCTGAACATGGGCGGCCTGATCATGGGTGCTGTGGTGGCTGAACGCCTCTTCTCAGTTCCAGGGATCGGGGCGCTGATCGTAGATCGAATCGCCTATAAGGATGAGCCGGTGATTATTGCTGGCACGATCGTCATTTCTATTACGTTCACGATTATTATGCTTGCCGTGGATATCATCTATGCTTTTGTAGATCCAAGGATCCGTGCGAAGTATACAAAAGTGAAGGGATAAGAGGTGCATATGTCTCAAAATGTAACAGCTGCAAATCCTGCTGCTATGGAGCGGGTAAAATTCAAAAAGCAAAGTCAGGCGAAGGAAATTTGGAGAAGGTTTCGCAAAAATCGCGGCTCTATGGTGGGCCTGATCATGCTGACCATCATCGTGCTGGCTCTGGTATTTGCAAACCTTATCACCAGCTATGATGCGGCAACTGCCCAAAATCTGCGTATAAAACTTGACCCCCCCTCTGCAGAACACTGGTTTGGCACAGACTCTTATGGCAGAGATCTCTTTGCCAGAGTGCTTTATGGCGGCAGAACCTCCTTGTCCATCGCCGTGTTGGCTACGCTGTCCTCCTGTGTGGTGGGCTGTGCCTTGGGTGCCATCGCCGGATATTTCGGTGGAAAGGTGGACAATATCATCATGCGCGGTTTGGATATTTTCATGTCCGTGCCGGATATCCTTTTCACGATGGCTGTGGTTTTCGCTTTGGGAGCCAGCATGGTCAACTTGCTTATCGCACTCACTTTAGCCTATTTCACCAACTATGTCCGTTTGGTTCGATCACAGATCCTGAGTCTTTCGGATTTGGAATATGTGGAGGCAGCACGGGCGGGAGGCGCCGGCAGCGCCAGGATCATCATGTCTCATATTTTTCCAAATGCGATGGGCGTGATCATTGTGAACACGACCCTCAACGTAGCCAAAATCATCCTTTATGAGTCAACTCTGAGCTTCTTGGGCTTAGGTATGCCGCCACCCCAGCCGGAATGGGGCTTAATCCTCTCAGAGGCACGGGAGTATATGCGCTCTGCGCCCCACATGCTGCTCTTCCCGGCGCTGGCCATCGTGCTCACTGCCTGCTCGGTGAACCTCATCGGCGACGGCCTGCGGGATGCCATGGATCCGCATTTGAAATCCTAAGACAGCCCGGAACGGCTTAACGAAAGGAAATGCCATGAACGAAAACAACATTTTAGAAATTAAAGACCTTTCTGTTATTTATAAGACGGACTTGGAGACGGTGAAGGCTGTCAATGGTATCAACATTGCCATCAAAAAAAAGAGCACTTTTGGCTTAGTGGGCGAAACCGGTGCTGGTAAAACAACAACAGCCCGCTCCATTATCCGGTTGCTGCCCTCGGTGGGACATGTGACCAGCGGCACGATTGAATTTGAAGATCGAAACCTGTTGGAATTACCGGAAGCAGAGATGCGCCTTTTCCGTGGGGACAAAATTGCAATGGTATTCCAGGATCCCATGACCAGCCTTAATCCTGTGATGTCCGTAGGGGACCAAATTGCAGAAACCATAAAAATCCACAACCCGGAGCTGGACAAAGCGGAAGTGGGACGCCGGGTGGAGGCAACCTTGGCGATGGTGGGCATCCTGCCTTCCCGTAATGTGGAATATCCCCATCAATTCTCCGGCGGCATGAAGCAGCGTGTCATTATTGCGATGGCGTTGGCCTGTGAACCGCAGCTTTTGATTGCCGACGAGCCTACCACGGCTTTGGACGTGACGATTCAGGCTCAAGTCCTTATGATGATCAAAGATCTGCAGGATCGGTTGGGAACCTCCATGCTCATGATTACGCACGACCTTGGCATTGTGGCCAAAATCTGTGATGATGTGGGCATCATGTATGCGGGCGAAATTGTGGAAGCAGGCACGGTACAAGATATTTTTGAGGGGAAAAACCATCATCCTTATACAGAAGGGCTTTTCGGTTCAATTCCGAACCTGAAGTCCAAGGCCAAGCGTTTGAACGCCATCCCGGGCCTGATGCCTGATCCCACGGATTTACCGGAAGGCTGCGTTTTTGCGGAACGGTGCAAGTACGCTATGGAACTTTGCCATAAGGTTCACCCGTCGGTAGCAACTTCAGGCACCCATCAGCTTTGCTGTCATCTTTTCAATGCGGACGGCAGCAGGAAGGAGAAGAACCATGAATAACGGTGAAACGCCCCTGCTGCAGCTTAAAGAGCTGAACAAACACTTTAAACTCAATGGTGGGGCGCTGCTCCATGCGGTGGATGGGATCAACTTGGACATCTATGAGGGCGAGACCATCGGCGTGGTAGGTGAGTCCGGCTGTGGTAAATCCACCTTGGGAAGGACTGTGCTGCGCCTCATCGAACCCACCTCTGGCAAGATCATTTATAAGGGCGAGGACATCACGCAAATTAGCCAGCGCAAATTCCGCCCGTTTCGGCAGGATTTGCAGATGATCTTTCAGGATCCCTATGCCAGCATCGACCCGCGTAAATCCGTCATTGAAGTAATCGCCGAATACATGCTTATCCATAAAACCCATCAGAACCGGGCGGATATCTATAACCGCGCTGCGGAGCTGATGGACATGGTAGGGTTGGCCCGGCGATATGCCAACATGTATCCGCACGAACTGGACGGTGGGCGGAGGCAGCGCATCGGAATTGCCAGGGCGCTGTCGCTGAACCCCAAGTTCATCGTCTGCGATGAGCCTGTCTCTGCACTGGATGTATCCATTCAGGCACAGATCCTGAATTTGCTTATGGATCTTGGGGATGAACTGAACCTGACGTATCTGTTTATTACCCATGATCTGAGTGTGGTAAAGCATATTTCCGACAGGATTATGGTAATGTACCTAGGCAAGGCGGTTGAAATTGCGCCATCGGAAGAGCTTTTTGCGAATCCTCTTCATCCTTATACGCAAGCGTTGCTGGCCGCTATCCCCGAACCGGATCTGTCTAAACGGGACATCCCGTTCAAAACCATTAAGGGCGAAGTAAGCAGCCCCATCAATGTCAAGCCGGGTTGCCGCTTCTGCAAGCGCTGCGAGTATGCTATGGATAGGTGTGACGGGGAGGACAAGCCCCTGATCGAGGTTTCAAAGGGCCATTTCGTTGCATGCGAATTGCATAAATGAAAACACTTTACAGCCGGAAAGATGAGGACTGTATGGCAATCTTAAATTGATATGGATTGGCATGGCCTCTTTTTTCCGGCTGATAGCGCAGAGAGGAGCAAACACATACCATGGGAGTTTTGGATCAGCTTGAGCCTAAATCGGTGATGCATTGGTTTGAAGAAATATCTTCCATCCCCCGAGGGTCTTTGAAAGAGGAAAAAATTGCGGCATTCATCATGGATTTCGCTGCAAAAAGGGGTCTTGACTGTAGCGAGGATGCCTATCACAATGTGGTCGTGCGTAAAAACGCCAGCCCGGGGAAGGAAGATCGCCCCGGCCTTATATTCCAGTCCCACATGGATATGGTCTGCGCAAAGGATCAGGGCGTCGAACACGACTTCGAAAAGGACGGATTAGCCCTGTATGTTGAGGATGACAAGATCCGCGCGAATGGGACGACCTTGGGGGCGGACAACGGAATCGGTGTAGCTTACCAGCTGGCCATACTGGACGACGACCAACTGGAACACCCGGCTATTGAGGCGGTGTTCACTACGGCGGAGGAAGTTGGCATGGTGGGAGCTTCCCACTTTGATGCCGGTCAGCTCAAGGGAACGAACATGATCAACTTTGATGCCGGTGGATTCACTGAAGGCAGAATCTACGTCGGATGCGCTGGAAATCAGAGCGGAAAACTTGTTCAAAAGATTGCATTGGAACCTGCCTGTGAGGCCAACAATCCCCTGCGCATCACGGTAGGCGGGCTGTACGGCGGCCATTCCGGCGGTGACATCGCAAAAGGCCGGGGCAACGGCAGTGTCATCCTTGGAAGGATTCTGGCATGGTTGAGCGAGGCGGGGGAGAAGCGGATTGCTTCTTTCGGCAGTGGAGACCATTCTCAGGAGAATAAAAACGGCATCCCGGCCGAGTGCTTTGTTGTTCTTTATCCGAAATCTCCCGAAGCACTCCGGCAGCAGGCGAAGGACTGGGAGACAAAGCTCAAGGATGAACTGAGCGATGTGGATGAAGGTGTGAAGGTCAGCGTAACAGAGGAGAATGCAGGTGCACAACGCTGCCTTTCTCATGAGAGCGTGGAACGCACCGCCCAAATTCTCGCCTTGCTGCCAAACGGTGTGCAATCTATGCAGCGGGCCTTCCCGGATACACCTGAATGTTCCTGCAACATTGGCAATGTTGAGCTTGAAGGCGATGCGGTGGTATGCTATATTTCAGTGAGAAGCTGCAAGGGTTCGCTCATTGACCAGATGTGCGGAAAATATCGGGCTTTGGCGGAGCTTACTGGCTGCGCCCTTACCTTCCGGGATCGCCTGCCGGGTTGGGATTATGACAGGGATTCGAGATTGAGGCGTTTGGTTGACAAGGAGTACAACGAACGATTTGGTGCCGCGCCGCGCTTCAAGGTCACGCATGCCAGCACCGAGTGCGGTATGTTTAAAGAACAGCTTCCGCATATGGATATCATTTCCATGGGCCCTATTATTTATGAGGAGCATACACCTCGGGAGTACATGGGAATCCAATCCGTAGGGGTCGTGTGGGAGTTTGTAAAGAGCATCATCAGCCAGCTGTAAACAAAAAGGAGGACGGAGCGTGAAACGCAGAATCTTTTATAACGGCATCATCCTGACAATGAACAAGGCTGAGCCGACCGCAGAATACGTGCTGACGGAAGGGGATAAAGTCGCTGCAGTGGGGAGCGCTGCAGAAATCGAGAAGCACATTGCCGAAGGTGCGGAGCCTGTGAACTTACAGGGGCGGTTGATGTTGCCGGGATTCATCGATTCGCATATCCATATGCTGACAGCGGCATTGAACCGGCTCAAATTGGACATAAGCGCCATGGAATTTGACACTGTGGATGATATGCTCGCCTATGTTCGCCAAAAAAAGGAAGGATCACAGGATCCTTGGATCAGCGTATTCGGCTTTTCGGAGGAAAACATCCGTGCGAGCCGAATGGTGACGCGAAAAGATATAGATCGTTTCTTCCCTGATGTCCCTGTAACCATCATTCGGGTATGCGGCCATATGTCTGTCATCAACACGAAAGCTATGGAACAGCTGGACAGGGATAAAATGGAGTGCATCAGCGGCGGCGCTTTTGAAAAAGACGAGAATGGCGTCTATACGGGGATTGCTACCGAGGGGGCCCAGCAATATGTTTTGGACAGCATGCCGCCGGCGGACGAAGAAGTGGTGCTTGCCTTGCTTGCACAAGAACAGGAGATCCTCTTGCGCAACGGCATTACCGCGATACACGATGCCGGGACGGACATGATGCCGCCGCGAGACTATGTGGCCCTTTATGAAAAGATGAACGACAGGGGACTGTTGAAAATCAGGACCAATCTCATGGTGCGCCCAGAAGAAAAAGAGTCCCCGAGTTCATTTGCGGACTATCTGCGTTGCTGTAAGGAACGGCACCGTGAGGACGCAAGGTTCACAATCGGTGCGGTGAAGCTCTTTGCAGACGGAAGCTTGGGCGGGATGACCGCTGCGGTGAACCGTTCCTATGTGGGGGCACCGGAGAACACCGGCCTGCTGCTGAAGGAACGTCTGGACACCTATATAAAGCCGCTTGCCGATGCAGGCCATCAGGTTGCCGTGCATGCCATCGGGGATCGCTCTACGGGTTATGTGACCGGGCTCTACAGCGCCTGTGAACGGAGGGAAGAGGACCGGCTGCGCATTGAGCACGCAGAACTTATGGATGAAGGCCTCATAGAGATGATACGCGACAACCGTATCCTCATTATGACACAGCCGATTTTTATCCGGGAATTTGGAAATACCTATTTCAGCAACCTTGGAGAGGAACGTGCCATGCACATTCAACCCATACGCACGCTGCTGGATCAGGGGATAACTGTTGGCTTTGGAACAGATTATCCTGTGGATGACCCAAACCCGCTGCTTGGAATCCGCACTGCAATGACGAGAGAAATCAAGAATTCCTGCAAACGGTTGAATGAAGCGGAGGGGATCGGCTTCGATGAAGCAGTCAGGTGTTATACCATTAACAACGCTTACGGTGCTTTTGAGGAGGCGCATATGGGGTCTATAGAGCCTTCCAAATATGCGGACTTTGTCGTTCTCGCGGGAATTGTTCCCGATTCTGATGGAAAATTCAGGCATTTGGATGATGCTGCCGTAGACATGACGGTGATCGGTGGAGAGACGGTCTTTTCCCGGTAACACCGGATGCAGAAAGTGTAAAGCAAAGTTTTCAGATAGACAGCATCGCAAAAGGAGCGGCAATTGCCGCTCCTTTTGCGATGCTGCGTTGGGGATTTCGCAGCACCATGATGGATGGGGGTATGTCATCGGAGGAGTGGGGGCTCCTCACGGGATGACCTTAATGGAAGGTCAGGCCTTTGTGCGTTCGCCGAGCGTCACAGAGAGGTCGAGCAGTTCGGTTCCGCGCTGCACCGTTATTGTGACCGTATCGCCGACCTTGTATTCATAAAGCAGTGTGCTGAGGTCGGAAGAACCGTTTATCTCCGTGCCGCCCAAGGATACGATAATGTCGTTCACCTGCATGCCGGCCTGTTCGGCGGCGCTGCCTTCCTCAATGCCCACAACCTGAACCCGGTTCACATAGCCATAAGAACCATAGGAACCAAAGGGGAAGAAGCTGCCGTTGTTGCCGCTGTTGCTGGTGGTGCGGATGCTGATGTTCTGCATGCTGATGCCGAGGTATGGCCTGCCGGATACATAGCCAAGGTCAATCAAATCCATAATGATTTGCTTTGCAGAATCAATTGGGATTGCAAAGCCCAAGCCTTCCACATCCGTGCCGCTGCTTTTTGCGTTAACGATGCCGATTAATTCACCCTTGCTGTTGAACAGACCTCCACCGGAATTGCCGGGGTTCACGGCTGCTGTGGTCTGCATCAAAGTCATTTCCTGCCCTTCAATTTCGATCACACGGTCAAGGCCGCTGATGATGCCCTCGGAAACGCTGCTGGCAAGCACGCCGAGCGGGTTGCCGATGGCATATACCGTGTCACAAACCAACATATCGCCGGAGTTGCCAAGCGTGGCGGCGGGAAGGCCGGTCGCATCAATCTTGATGACGGCAAGGTCGGTGTAACTGTCCGTGCCGATGAGGGTTGCAGGATATTCCGTGCCGTCCTCCAAGTGCACTTTTATGGCATCCGCGCCTTCCACAACGTGGTTATTCGTTACAATATAGCCATCGGAGGTAACGATTACGCCGGAACCGGAGCCCACTGTTTCGGAGGTTGCGCCGCTTTCCGATTGACCATAGCCAAACATGGCATATCCATTTGAAACTTCCTGTTCAATATCGATGCCAACCACGCTGCTCATGCATGTGCGGATGATGGAGCCGGTGTCACCGGTGCTGGTTGTGCTTGAACCGGAACTCATGTTGATGCCGGACGATGGACTTGCAGACGGGCTATTGCCGCTTCCCGTTCCCGCGCTGTTTTCCTCAGGATCGCCGGTTGCATCCGGAGGCGTCACGACGGTGCTTCCAGCATCGTTCAGAGCCTGTTGGTTATTTTGGCCGCGGGTTGCAAAGTAAACGGCCCCGGCGCCAACTCCACCGCCAATGAGCGCCATCACCAGCATGCAAATGATGAGCTGGGTCCATGTAGCAACATGCTTGCGCTCTTTTTTGCCCCTGCTGCCTTGATTGCCGCTTTCACCGTAATTGCCGTTGGAATTGTTGCCGGCCGGCTGCTGTGTATTATTGCCTACATTGGGGGTGGCATTTTCGTACCAGTTCCAATTGTTGTTTTCCATATATTTTTGCTCCTTCCCGTTCAGCATCCTGAACGCTTCTGTTGGCTCTTATTATAGAATGCAATTTTGTCGTTCCAATATCCTGATTGCGCCAAAGTTGTGTAGAAACATGTACGAATTATGAAATGGGGTTTCCGTTTAAAACAAAAACGGGCGGCTGCAAAGCGCATCCGCCCGAGATAAATTGGAAAGAATCAGCCAAGCAGCTTTTCCGCAGCGGCAAGCTTCAGGCAAACGCAAAGCACATGCATTGCCTCGCGCAGTTCTGCAATGGGCGGGTAGCTTGGGGCGATGCGCAGGTTCGCATCCTGCGGATCCTTGCCGTAGGGGTAGGTTGCGCCCGCGCCGGTCATGATAACGCCAGCCTCTTTCATGAGCTGATGCGTGCGTTTTGCGCAGCCTTCCATGGTATTGAGGCTTACGAAGTAACCGCCGGTGGGGCGATGGTAGGAAGCAAACCCGAGCGGCTCGATTTCACGATCCAGAAATTCAATCACGGTGTCGAACTTCGGTTTCATGAATGCCGCATGCTTTTTCATGTGCGCGAGAACGCCGGCGCGATCCTTCAGAAATTGCACGTGGCGAAGCTGGTTCACCTTGTCAAAGCTGATGCATTCCGCGTTGAGCAGCTTTTTCATGTAAGCCATGTTGGCCTCGCTGCATGCAAAGCAGGCAACGCCCGCACCCGGAAGGGTAATCTTGGAGGTGGAAGCAAACTCAAACACCATGTCCGGATTGCCTGCATTGCGGCACTCGGTTAAGATTTCTTTAAAGGGAACAAACTCACCGCTGAACTCATGCACGCAGTAGGCGTTATCCCACATGATGACAAAGTCCTCCGCAGCAGGTTTAAGAGAAGCCAGCCGCGCAATGGTTTCATCGCTGTAAATGATGCCCTCCGGGTTGGAATATTTGGGGACGCACCAGATGCCCTTCACGGCGGGGTCCTTCACATATTCTTCGACAAGATCCATATCCGGGCCGGTGGCTGTCATTGGTACGTTGAGCATCTCCACACCAAAGGATTGGCAGATTGTAAAATGCCTGTCATAGCCCGGAACGGGGCAAAGGAACTTTACTTTGCCGAGTTTGCTCCAGGGTGCGGTGGAATGCAGAAGGCCATGCGTAAACGCCTTGGAAATAAGGCCGTACATCAGGGTCAGGCTGGAACTGCCAGCTGCGAAAACCTCCTCGGGCTTCACGCCGAGGAGTTCCGCAAAAAGCGCGCGGCAGGCGGGCAGGCCGTCCATCGTGCCATAGTTGCGCGCATCGATTCCTCCGCTTACGTAAGAATCCGGTGTGGGAAGGGAGAACAGGGCATTTGAAAGGTCAAGCTGCTGCTTTTCCGGCTTCCCGCGGGACATGTCAAGCTTCAGGCCTTTGGCCTTGCATGCATCGTATTCTGCTTTTGCTTCCGCGTAGAACTGTTGCAGCGCTTCGCGCGGCATTTCCTTAAGCTTCATAATGGTGATTCATCCTCCTGACCATTAATAATTATAATATGCGAGGAAAATGCAATTTTTCCTTCATTCGTGCAAGATTACTTTCACAAGCCTTATTTTACCGAAAATCCCTGGTAAAGTAAATACCTGTTATCAACTTTTCTTGCGGTTTACAGCCCATGGATGGAATGATACAATATAAAGAATCTTTCAGCAGGAGGGTGGAGCGTGAAACAGGAAATCCGCCAACTTCGGGCGATGATCGGCGCATCGGGCCGAATCGCCTTTTTGGGCGGCGCGGGAGTATCCACAGAAAGCGGCATTCCCGACTTTCGCAGCCGGGATGGCCACTTTGAAGCGATCCGTGCCTTTGGACAAGCGCCGGAGGTGCTTTTATCGCACGGTTTTTTCATGCAGCACCCGGAGACTTTTTTTGCGTATTATCGCGCGTCTCTTCTGGTAACGGATGCTCTGCCAAACCGCGCGCATGCTGCACTCGCACAGTTGGAACAGCAAGGGAAGCTTACGGCCGTCGTCACACAAAACGTGGATGGGCTGCATCAGAAGGCGGGCAGCAAAAACGTGTTTGAACTGCATGGCAGCATTTACCGCAACCGTTGCATGCAATGTGGCAGGGCGTATGGCCCGGAGGCGATCTCCGAAAGTGCCGGCGTGCCGCGCTGTACCTGCGGCGGCATCATCAAGCCGGATGTGGTGCTGTATGAAGAAGGGCTTGACCCTGAGGTGCTGCAGGGTGCGATTACGCACATTATGCGGGCGGATATGCTCATTGTGGGGGGAACGTCGCTCGCGGTATACCCGGCAGCCGGGTTGATTGATTATTACCGCGGTAACCGGCTTGTGCTCATCAACAAGAGCGAAACGCCATATGATTACCGGGCGGATCTTGTGCTGCATGATTCTATTGGCGAGGTGTTGCATGCGGCGCTTGAAACGGAGAATGGAGGAAACGAAGCATGACGGAGCTGTTGGTGCGTTTTTTCATAAAAACGCCGGATCAAACGGGGGATTCTTCAGTCCGAGAGGCATATGGTATTCTTGCGGGGGTTGTGGGCATTGCCTGCAACCTGATCCTTTGCGCGATGAAGTTTGTGATCGGTACGTTAAGCGGGTCGATCGCGATTCAGGCGGACGCGGTCAACAACCTTTCGGACGTCGGCTCTTCCGCAGTAATGCTCATCGGTTCAAAAATGGCCGGGAAGCCTGCCGACCGGGAACATCCGTACGGCCATGCGCGCATGGAGTACATTGCGGCGCTGATTATTGCATTCCTCATTTTAGTCGTGGGGTTTGAGCTTGGACGCGAATCGATCCAGAAGATCATTGCGCCTGAACCGGTAGAATTCAGTGTGGCGATGATTGCTGTGCTTGTATCGTCCATCCTCGTTAAGCTTTGGATGAGCCGGTTCACCGCAAATATCGGCCGCCGTATCGAATCTTCCACCATGAGCGCTGCCACGAGCGACAGTATATCCGATGTCATCAGCACCGGTGCCATCCTGCTTTCCAGCATCATCGGCTATTTCAAGGGTGTGAACATCGACGGCTATATCGGCGTGGTCGTAGCGGGGTTTGTGCTGTATTCCGGCGTTTCGATTTTGCGGGATACCATCAGCCCGTTGATGGGCGAAGCGCCCGACCCGAAAACGGTTACAGAGCTTACGGACAAAATCCTTTCTTACGATGGGATTATCGGCATCCACGACATTATGATGCACAGCTACGGTCCCGGCAAACTCATTGCAAGCGCACATGCTGAAGTGCGTTCGGATTGCGACCTGATGGCAATCCATGAAACGATTGATGCCGCGGAGCGGGAGATCGGCGCACAGATGGGCATCCTCCTTACGCTGCACCTTGACCCCATCGAGGTGGACAACGCTGTGCTTAACCAAACGCGGGAGGAAATGGGGCAGATTCTTATGGGGATCGACAAAACGCTGCGTTTCCACGATTTCCGCATGGTACGCGGGGAAAACCGCACCAACCTGCTGTTCGACATTGTAGTTCAGCCGGGGATGAAGCCGGAGGCGATTGCGGAACTCAAGCAGCGCGTTGCGGATGAAGCGGCGCGCCTGAATCCCGCATACCACTGCATTCTTTCTGTTGACATCGACCACAATGGCGTAAGGTGACGGAAACGAACAAGGAGCGCGCTCAAACGCAAGAGAATCTTAGAAAAGCCAGCAATATGAACATATATGAAGGGGTTGCTGTTTGCCATTTGCAGACAACAAGCCCTTTATCGCATCGCTTCAACATAAATATCAAAGGCTGCCGTGGTGCCGTCCTCCAGTGTGGCGGTGCAGGAGAAAACCCAAACCGGAAGATAATACCCCTGGGAACTGTTTGCCATGTAGGCAAGGTAGCAGTTATCGATTGTGGCGGAAACGGCGGGCGTGAAAAGGGTATAGGCACAATCCCCGCTTTGCAGCTTTTCATAAGCGCGCTGCTGGGAAATAATCTGTTTTTCGGCGATGGAAATCACATCGCCATCATACCGGCGGATCTTGGTGATTGTGCTGTCTGCCCGCACGGATACCACCAGCGTGGAGGAGCCGATGATTGGTTTTCCGTCGATGGCTGTGGAAAGGTAAATGTCGTACCCGACGGGGCTGTTGCTCGCATCGTGGCGGGGAACGACGTCCGTCACGGAATCAAGCGATACGGTGAGAAGGGTTTTGCGTTCAAACAGATCAAAAACCGCGCGAATTGCATCCACTTCTGTGGGGAGGCGGCCGGCTGCAGGTTCGGAAAGCAGGTCATAGGTCCAGCTTCCGCTTTCTGTAATGGTGAGGCGGGCAGTTTCGGTTTCAGCAGTGTATACACTGTCGTTCACGGCAAACGGGGCTTCAATACCAAGCGCGAGCGCAATCGCGTATGCACGCTCATAGATGGATTGCGTGCTGGGACCGTAGAGCTTGACCTTTGCGCCCGATGTATCAAGCGTGCAGTCGAGCGTCATCGCTTTCGGAAGGGGCGTTTCGCTTTCAAAAAACTGGATTGGAGCATAGGTTTCGCCGTGGTCGAGAATCATCACGAAGGCGATGCCGAAATAAAGCACAGCCACATATAAAAACGCGGCAAAATTTGCGCGCTTGGATGGCCGCACCAACCCAAACCGCTCCGGGAAACGGAACCTTTTGAGCAAGGCGGCAAGAAGGGCATATATGCTATAGCCTGCCATGCAGCCTAAACCGGCAAGCAGGTATTCATCCGCGATGAAGGGGGCATCGTTAAACAAGGGATACAGGTTTAAAAACACAGCGGAAAGCACGCCGGTGAACAGCGCGGAGAACAAGCCGCATTTGGGAAAAGCGGGCGCAAGAAAAATGCCGGCTGCCAGGAAGGGCAGAGCATAGGCAAGCAGATCGTTAAATACGCCTTTGTAACCATATTCATCAATAGCAAACAGTTTGTAAAGCGGAATGGGGGCGCTTACGGTGGGCATGGTATTGCTTCGCTTTAAAAGATATGCGCCGAACAGCGCAAGAAAAAACAAACCGATGCACAAAAGGCGTGGCATCGGAACGCCTTGCCGCTTCTGAACGGACAGCGTTGCGGCCGCGGCAATGGCGAGCACAATAGACAGGATCAGCGTTTCCAGCGTAAACAAACCCGGTTCCTCCAAGGGAAAACATTCTGTTAAATTATTATAACGGTTTGCAGCGTGGGAAGCAAATGAACTTTCTGTGCATTCCTTGTTTCCAGCCGCGCATGGTGGTATAGTATCATAGAATAAACATGTATTATATGGAGGGAAAAGGCATGCTCAAGGAATTCAAAGAATTTGCATTTAAGGGAAATGTGGTTGATATGGCGGTCGGCGTAATGATCGGCGGGGCGTTCGGAAAGATCGTGACCTCGGCCGTGAACGATTTGTTTATGCCGCTCGTCAGTCTGCTTACGGGTGGATTGGATTTCACAAGCCTTTTCATTGCGCTTGACGGAAATTCATATCCGACGCTTGCGGCGGCACAGGAGGCAGGCGCCGCATGCTTCGCATATGGCTCATTTATTACAACCGTGCTGGACTTCCTTATTATGGCTTTCTGCATTTTCCTGATGGTGAAGGGAATCAACCACCTGCGTGCGCTGTCCGAGAAAAACAAAGCTGCGGAGCCTGCTGAGGAGAAAAAGCCGCGGCTCTGCCCTTATTGCTTTGAGGAGATCAACGAGAAGGCCACCCGCTGCCCGCACTGCGCGGCCGAGATCCCCGCAGAGGAACCGGAGAATGCCTGAAAAGGCTTTGTTTCCACGGAATAAAGCGGCAGCGCGAAAATATACGTGTATGCAATTCCCACTTTCCTTGACAGGGGAGAGCGGAAAAACTTACAATAAAAAACATGAACCGGGCAGCGATGCTTCAGGCATCCGTGCGGGGAAAGGAACTCAATGAAAGCAGCGACAGCCATTATACTTGCGGCCGAGCGCGCTTCCCAGATGAACTCTGCGAAGCCGACTGCCCTGCACGAGGTTGCCGGGCGGCCGATTATTGATTGGATGCTTGCGGCGTTTGAGGGATGCGTGGAAACGCCTCCTGTGATTGTGGACGGTTCGCAGCAGATGATTGCGGCACATGTGAGCGAGCGCGCCCGAACCGCCGTACAGCAGGAGGCTCTTGGCGAAGCGGATGCACTGCGCGCCGCGCGCCGCACGCTTGAAGCGGCGGGCAATGGGCTGGTTTTCGTAATATCCGGAAGCTATCCTCTGATCAGCGCAGAACTCTGCAAACAGCTGGCAGAAGAAGCGGGGAACAGCGGAGCCGCCGCACTTGCCATCTTCAATGAAGATGAGGCGGGTGAAGACGGGGCGGAAGAACCGATTCTATGTGACCTTTTCTGCGCACCCGGCAATGTCTGGCTCGCGGGGCTTATGTGCAGCAGTAAGGAGGCAAGGCTTGAGGACTGCTTCCTGCAAGGCGTGGAAAGCTGCCGTATTACCCCGGCGTTGGTCGAAAACCTGCATACGGGCGTTGCACATTATTTCCCGGTGACGAACAGGGCCATGCTTGCCGCATGCGAAGCGGAAGCACAGGAGCTGCTTCGCGACAAGCACCTTGAAAACGGCGTCACGATGCTCGACCCGAATTCCGTGACGCTTGGCGCGGATGTAGAGATTGGCCGGGATACCGTACTTTGGCCGAACGTTGTGCTTACGGGCAGGACGGTTATCGGCGAAGGATGCGTCATTAAGAGCGGTTGCCAGATCAACGATACGCGCGTTGGAAACGGATGCACGCTTACCTATGTCGTCGCCAACGAGGCAGAGCTTGGGAACCGCGTTACGGCGGGGCCGTTTGTGAACCTCCGGCCGAATACATGCATTGCGGACGGCTGCAAGATCGGCGACTTTGTTGAGGTGAAAAACTCCAGCGTGGGCGAAGGAACGAAGCTGCCGCATCTTTCCTACATCGGGGATGCGGACGTTGGAAGCGGTGTGAACGTGGGGTGCGGATGCGTGTTTGTGAATTACGACGGCTATGCTAAGCACCGAACCACCGTGGGCGACAACGTGTTCCTCGGCTGCCAGACGAATCTGGTCGCGCCTGTAACGGTTGGCGACGGCGCTTATACGGCTGCGGGTTCCACCATCACACATGATGTGCCTGCCGGTGCAATGGCTTTTGCGCGTGCGCGGCAGAGCAACAAGGAAGGCTACGTGGAAAAGTTCCGAAGCCTGAAAAAGAAATAAGGAACGGAGCGAAAACGCGTTGTTTTGTGAAATAGAAGGCATAAACATTCATTATGAGCGCGTGGGGCAGGGCCGGCCCGTGTTGATCCTGCACGGATGGGGTGCGGACATCGAGGCGGTGCGCCCCATCATGAACTGCATGAGCGGACTCGGCTATGAGGCTGTAGCCATTGATTTTCCGGGCTTTGGGCAGACGTCTGAGCCGCCGGAGCCTTGGGGGGTGCCGGAATATGCGGCGCTTACGCGCAAGTTCATTGAAGCTGTTGGGCTGCGTGGATGCGACCTCATCTGCCACTCCTTCGGAGGCCGGGTTACGATCCTGCTAGCTTCGGAGGATCCCAAGCTGTTCCACCGGCTCGTGCTGGTGGATGCGGCAGGCATCCGCCCTCCGCGTACGTTTGGCTACTACGTGCGCACGTATTCTTATAAACTTGGCAAGCGCCTTGCAACGGTAAGGTGGATTGACACTCTGCTCCATTTGAGCGAAAAACAGAAGAATGCCGGAAGCGCTGACTATCGCGCGTTAAAAAGCGATTTGATGCGCGCGACGCTTTCCCGCGTTGTGAACCTTGATCTGACGGAGCGGCTTGATCATATTCAGAACGAAACGCTGCTCGTTTGGGGCGATCAGGATACTGCCACGCCGCTTGCGCGTGCGCAGGTGATGGAGAAGCGCATCCCCAAAGCGGGGCTTGCGGTGCTTGAGGGCGCAGGCCACTTCTCCTATGTGGACAAATACGCGCAGTTTTGCGCGGTGATGAAGGCATTTTTTGCCTGAGGTGATGGTTTGAACTGGACGGTGTTTTCTTATTATATATATTACACGGCGGCTGCCGTAGCGGTTGTTCTTGCTTCGCTGCCGCTTGTGCATATGCTGCAGTTGGAAAGCTATCAGGGAAGAATGTACCTGAAATGGCTCGGCCGCCACTTTATGTCGGACGTTGTGCCGTATTTGCTTGTGGGCACAGTAGCGTTGTTGCTGCGGTGCAGCTATGTAATGCTTTATGATACAAGCCGTTTGCTTGCGCGGATCTGTTATGCGGCGGGAGATGCAGCATATCTCCTTCTGCTGCTTACGCTTTATTTCGGCTATAAACGCCGGAAGCAGATTAAGCCCCTTGCGTTTACCGGGCGCGTGAAACGCCTGCTTGCAGTGGAATTCGCGCTTGCTTTTGTGTTTACGGCATCGCTCTTTATGCGGGCGGTAATGGGGGGAACCATGTCCTGGGGCGTGTTCCTGCTGCCGAATTTTCTGCGTTATCTGCCCGGCATGCTGCTGCCGCTGTTCGTTTTTCTCGCGTATGGGATTACGTATCCCGTTGAGGCGGCGGTCAAACGCTGGTATTTTAACGATGCGAAGAAAAAACTCGCTGCACGCGCGGATGTTACGAAAGTTGCAATCACCGGAAGCTTTGGCAAAACCGGAACCAAGTATGCACTCGGCACAATCCTTTCCGAAAAACACAATGTGCTCTATACGCCGGGCAGCTTCAATACGCCAATGGGCGTAACCAGAGTCATTCGCGAGCAGCTTCTCGCGGAACACGAGGTATTCATCGCGGAAATGGGTGCGCGTTACCGCGGCGATATCCGCGAGCTTTGCCGCCTCGTGCAGCCCAAATTTGGCATCATCACGGCCATCGGCAAACAGCATCTTGAAACCTTTGGCTCTCTTGAAGGCGTGATCGCAACAAAGGGCGAACTGATGGAAAGCCTCATGCCGGACGGCTGCTGCTTCTTCAACGGGGATGATGAGAATTGCCGCGCAATGTACGAAAACTGCACGCTGAAGGAAAAGTATCTTTTCGGCACGGCAGAGGAAGGGCTTTACCTTTGTGCATGTGAAACGGAAGTCGGGCCGCAAGGCAGCGCGTTTACGCTGAAAACGGCAGAGGGCGAAAGCGCGCGCTGCCGGACAAAGCTTCTTGGGCGGCACAACATTGTGAACCTTACGGGCGCTGCGGCCTGTGCGTACCGCCTTGGGCTGACGCTTTCCGAAATCGCCGCGGGCATTGCAAAGGTGGAGCCGGTAGAGCACCGGCTGCAGCTCATCCCGGGTGCGGTGACGGTGATCGACGATGCCTTCAACGCAAATCCCGTGGGTTCGCGCGAAGCGCTCAACGTACTTGCATCCTTCCCCGGCAGGCGCATCTGCGTGACGCCCGGCATGGTGGAACTGGGAGCGGAGGAGGCAGAACTCAACCGCGCATTCGGCCGCCACATGGCGAAGTGTGCTGACATTGCAATTGTGATCGGCAAGGCACATGCGGATCCGATCTGCGAAGGGCTCCGGCAGGCCGGGTTCCCGGAAGCATGTCTTGTGCGGGCAGCTTCCCTCGCAGAGGCGACAGAAAAGCTCCCCGCTTACACGGAGCCGGGCTGTGTGGTGCTGTTTGAAAACGATCTGCCGGATAACTATCGTGAATAAAAAGGGAGGAGAAAGCGATGCTGAATCTTGCCGTAATCTTTGGTAGCCGTGCTGCGGAGCATGATGTTTCCATCATCTCCGGTCTGCAAATTCTGGAAAATGCCGATAAGAGCAAATACAATGCGTTTCCCGTTTATGTTTCCCGAAAGGGAGAATGGTTCATCGGCGAACCCCTGCGCAGGGTGGAAACCTACAAAAACTTCAACCCGGATGGGAAGGGGCTCACCCGTGTAGTGCTGCCGCCCGTTCCGGGGATGAACGGACTTTATACGCTCGGGCAGGGTGGCCTGTTTGGTGCAAAGGCACAAAAGGTGGCCGATGTGGACTGCGCAATTTTGGCGCTGCACGGCATGCACGGCGAGGATGGCACCATGCAGGGGCTGTTGGAGCTTGCGAACATTCCGTATTCGAGCTGCGGCGTGACGGGCTCTGCCGTGGGCATGGATAAGATCATCATGAAGGCTGTGTTTAAAAGCATGGGCTTACCGGTGCTTGAAAGCACATATTGCTATCGCAGCGAATGGAAGGAAAACCCTTCCGCTGTGACCGCACGCGCGGAAACGCTCGGCTACCCGCTGTACGTTAAACCGGCCAACCTTGGCTCTTCTATCGGCATCAGTCGCGCGGCGGACAGAGCCTCTTTTGAACAGGCAATGGAGGTCGCCTGTGCGTACGACCGGCGTATCCTGATCGAAAAGGGCCTGAACAGGCCGGTGGAAATCAACTGCGCCTGCATTGGCTTTGGCGGAAAGGCCACGCCTTCTCTCTGCGAGCAGCCCGTTTCCTGGGAGGAATTTCTGAGCTTCGATCAAAAGTATCTGCGCGGCGCCGGCAAGGGAATGGAAAGCCTCGGCCGCAAGATCCCTGCGCCGATTTCTGAGGAACAAACCCAAAAGATTCAGGCTTATACCGTCCAAATCTTTCAGATGTTGGAATGCAAAGGCGTTGTACGCGTCGATTACATGATCGACCCGGAAACAGGCACGCTCTACGTTTGCGAGATCAACACCATTCCGGGCTCGTTTGCGTTTTACCTTTTTGAGCCGATGGGAATATCTTTCCGGCAACTCGTGGATGAACTCGTTAAATATGCGCACGAAGCACTGGTGCAGAAAAACGAATCCACTTTTGCATATGATTCCGAGATTCTGACGAAGATGATGAACGGCACAAAAACAATTAAGAAGTAAACAAAGGAGAGCAGCAATGAGCAAGATTCAGATGCGTACCCCCCTCGTGGAGATGGACGGAGACGAAATGACCCGCATCATCTGGAAGATGATTAAAGATCATCTTCTGACCCCGTATATCGACCTTAAGACTGAATACTACGATCTGGGCCTCCCCTCCCGCGATGAGACCGACGACCAGATCACCGTGCAGGCGGCTGAGGCTGTGAAGAAATACGGCGTGGGTGTGAAGTGCGCAACGATTACCCCGAATGCGCAGCGCATGACCGAGTACAACCTCAAAAAGATGTATAAGAGCCCCAACGGCACCATCCGTGCGATTTTGGATGGCACCGTGTTCCGTACGCCCATCACGCTGCCCTGCCTGAAGCCCTCCGTACGCAGCTGGGTTAAACCCATCACCATTGCGCGTCATGCATATGGCGACATTTACAAGTGCACGGAATACCGCGTTCCGGGCCCCGGAACTGCCGAACTCCTCTTTAAGGATGCACAGGGCAAGGAAATATTCCATGAGACGGTCTTTGATTTCAAGTGCCCCGGCGTTTTGATGGGCACCTACAACAAGGACGATTCCATCCAGAGCTTTGCACGCGCCTGCTTTAACTTCGCGCTTGCCACCAAGCAGGATCTCTGGTTCTCTGCAAAGGACACCATCTCCAAAAAGTATGACCACACCTTTAAAGACATCTTCCAGGAGATCTTTGATGCCGAATACAAGGCCAAGTTCGAGGAAGCCGGCATCACTTATTTCTATACCCTGATCGACGATGCGGTTGCGCGCGTGATCCGCTCTGAGGGCGGCTTTATCTGGGCCTGCAAAAATTATGACGGCGATGTGATGAGCGACATGGTCGCCACTGCGTTCGGCTCTCTTGCCATGATGACGAGCGTACTTGTTTCGCCCGACGGCAACTATGAATACGAAGCGGCGCACGGCACTGTGACGCGCCATTATTACAAGCACCTTGAGGGGGAAACCACTTCCACCAACTCCATGGCAACCCTGTTCGCATGGACTGGCGCGCTCAAAAAGCGCGGCGAAATGGACAGTATCCCCGAGCTTGTCGCTTTCGGCGAAAAGCTTGAGCAGGCATCCCTCAAGTGCATTTCAGATGGCTTCATGACCAAAGATCTTGCGCTTCTCGCTGACATGGAGAACAAGACGGTGCTTTCTACCGAAGGCTTTATCCTGAAGGTCAAGGAATATCTTGACGCGGCGCTGTAAATCCATTACCATAAGAAAAGCAGAAATTATTGCGGCGGGCGGCGTTTGCCGCCCGCCCAATCATGGGGGAGAGAAACATATGAGCCTTTATTCTGAGTGGAGACAAGCCGCCGATGCGCAGCGTGCACCGCACGAGCAGGAAAAGTTCTGGAACGATTACTTTGCGCTCGAAACCGAAAATTACAAAAAAATCCTTGCAAACCATGCAGAGACGTACGCGGGCGAGCTCAGCGGGCTTGCGGAAACTTTCGGCATGGACGAGGTCACCTTCATCGGCTTCCTGGATGGTATCAATACGAGCCTTAAACAGGCGCTTGATCTTGAAAGCCTGGAAAGCGGAACCGTTATTTCGTTGGATGTTGATTTTGAAAAGCTTTATTTCAACATGCTGGATGCAAAGGCGGATTGGCTTTATCATCTGAAGGAGTGGGATGACGTGCTGTCCGAGGAAAAGCGCCATGAGATCACCAAGGAATTCCGCGCATCCAAAGTGTTCGTGAAGCAGGAAACCGTCGGCCGTAACGATCCCTGCCCCTGCGGCAGCGGAAAGAAATACAAAAAATGCTGCGGTAAGGATAAATAAAATGAAAACGCGTGCTGAGGCACGCGTTTTCATTCGATATTCCGCAAAAAATAAAAGGGGCTGCGCTGATTTACACAGAATTAACAATTTTGCAAGCGCATATCCATTTTCATACCTTGTTCAATTTTGCGGAACGGCATATAATTGAATTTAAGAATGGGAAAGGGAAATATTGCTATGAAAATACGGTTTTGCGGCGCAGCGCGCAGCGTAACGGGTTCCTGCCATATGATTTCTGCCAACGGAAAAAACGTGTTGGTGGATTGCGGCATGCGTCAGGGCGCCGATAAGAAGACGGAATTGGGGGAAGATAAATTTCCATTCAATCCGGCGGAAATCGACGCGGTGCTTTTAACGCACGCGCACATTGACCATTCCGGCCTCATCCCGCTGCTTGTAAAACAGGGATTCAAGGGCAGCATTATCGCAACGGACGCCACAGCGCAGCTGTCCGGCATTATGCTGCCGGATAGCGGCCATATTCAGGAACAGGAGGCGGAATACCAAACGCGCAAAAATCTGCGCGCAGGCAAAGCGCCGGCTGAACCGCTTTATACAGTGCAGGATGCGCAAAACGCACTCAAACAGTTTACGCCTACTTCTTATGGAAGGACAGTTTCAGTCGTTTCAGGTATAACGGCACGTTTCAATGACATCGGACATTTGCTGGGGTCGTCTGCCATCGAAATTTGGGTGGAAGAAAACGGAAAAACAACCAAACTCGTTTTTTCCGGCGATATCGGCCGCGAAGAACGCCCGATCATTTGCGACCCGCAGCAAGTCAAGGGCGCGGATTACCTTGTGATTGAAGGCACCTATGGCGACCGCAACCATGAAGAATCCACTGCAGAGGCGAAGGAAGCGCACTTGATCTCCGTGCTCAAAATGGGTATTGCACGCGGCGGAAACATTGTGATCCCGTCCTTTGCCGTTGGCAGAACGCAGGAACTCCTTTATTACATCAAGCGCCTTTTGATGAAAAATTCCGTGCCCGGGCTTGAGAATGTGCCGGTATATATCGACAGCCCGCTCGGCATCAACGCAACGAAGATTTATGAAAAATGTGCGGAAGGATACTACGACGAAGAAGCACGTGAAATGGCGAAATCCGGCTCTCCGTTTGATTTCCCGACCCTGCGCGTTGCGGTTACCGCAGATGAAAGCAAGCTTATCAATGCACAGACCGGATGCAACATCATCATCTCATCTTCCGGTATGTGCGATGCAGGGCGCATCCGCCACCATCTGAAGCATAACCTGTATCGCGCGGATTCTACGGTTATCTTTGCCGGATATCAAGCGGAAGGTACGCTCGGCCGCATGTTGCTGGACGGTGCGAAGAAGGTGCGCCTCTTCGGCGAGGATGTGCGTGTGAACGCGACGATCGAACGCATTGAAGGATTTTCCGGCCATGCGGGGCGCGACGAACTGATTGAATGGATTGAAGGCATTGGAAACAAGCCGGTCTGCACCTTCTTTGTGCATGGTGAGGCAGAGGTGCTGGACAGCTTTTCAAATGCTGTGCGCTCGCTTGGATATAACGTCGAAGTGCCGGGTCTTCTGGAGGAATTCACGCTGCTCCCGGGCGAGGTCGCAAAAGCACCGGAATCGGTGTCTGCGCCCGTCCCTGTGGAAGAACTTGCGGAAGCGCGCTATGCGGAACATATGCGTGCTGAACTTGAGCGCATCAGTGCCTTGTTAAATGGCACGGATTGGAAAACGGATGCTTCTGCTGCGCTGCGCGCCGAGATTTTGGAAGAAGATCTTCGGACGCTTGCGGACAAGTGGGAGCGGATTTTGGGACGATAAGTACAACTTTGCTGAACGAAAGGGCGGCGCGTCCGCCCTTTCTGCGTGTCGAAAAAGTGGCTTTCAGCCACTTTTTCGAGTTTTCTCGGCTTTTGCCTCTCGCTGACGCTCCCGGGCGGCAAAAGCCGCAAAGTACGAAAACCGAAGAGCTTTCATCCGTTTCGGCGCACTGGTCGCCGAAGCCGGATTGCAAGTCAAGGGCTGCAGCCCCTGACGATCCTGGACTTTTTCGACAGCCTGAGGGCTGGGGATCCGCCCTTTTGCGATGTTTGGGGATATGCTATAATAAATTGAAGATTTGTGGAAAGCGGGTGGAACGGCATGTATGCGCGCGTCATCATCGACATAGCCCATGCAAATGTGGACAGGCTGTTCACCTATGAAATACCCGAAGGGCTTGCCGTGCAGGCGGGGCACCGGGTATTGGTGCCGTTTGGCGCGGGGAACCGCAAAACGGAAGGGTTTGTGCTTGCGCTTTCAACGGAAACGGATGTGGATCGGCTTGCGCTTAAGCCGGTTTTACGTACAATGGAACCCTATCCGGCACTGACGGAAGAGCAGATCGCGCTTGCACACTGGATTGCAGAGGCATACCATTGCCTCCTTGTGGACGCACTGCGCCTTTTGATTCCGGCGCAGATGCGGGGGGGGCGTGTGAAGGAAAAGACGGTACGTACCGTCCGCTTGCGGCCAGGTGCGGATGCGGATGCGGAAAAGGCCGCGTTGCTCACAAAGGCAGGCGTTTCCCGTGCGCCTAAGCAGGCGGAGGTCATCGACCTGCTCGGACAAACGGGTGCATATATGAGCACGGCGGACATTTGCGCGTTTATTCCGGGCGCAGCCGGTGCAATTGCAGCGCTTTTGAAAAAGGGCGTTTTGCAGGAGGAAGGGCAGGAAGCCTTCCGCAATCCGTTCCGCGCGGCGGAGGCTGCGCCGCCGGGCAAACCATTGCCGCTTACTTCGGCGCAGCAGGCGGCATTTGATGGAATTGTTGAATGTGTAAAGCAGGGAGCGGGTACTTGCCTGCTGTATGGCGTGACGGGCAGCGGAAAGACGGAGGTCTACATGCAGTCCATTGCGCATGTGATCGCAGAAGGTGGAAAGGCCATTGTACTTGTGCCGGAAATTTCTCTGACCCCGCAGGCTATGGAACGGTTCCGCAGCCGCTTCGGCATGCGTGTGGCGGTGCTGCACAGCAGGCTTTCCCCAGGAGAGCGATATGACGAATGGCGCCGGATCCGCCTCGGCAAAGTGGATGTTGTCATCGGGGCGCGCAGCGCTGTATTTGCACCGCTTACAGGTTTAAAGCTCATCATTGTGGATGAAGAACACGAGCCGTCCTATCACTCCGAAACAGCCCCGCGGTATGGCGCGGCGGAGGTCGCTGCAAAGCGCGCGAAACTCAACGGCGCGGTGCTCGTGCTCGGCAGCGCAACGCCGTCCGTAGCAACCTATAAGCGCGGCCTGAGCGGTGCGTATAAATTGCTGACGTTGCCCGAGCGCATTAACCGCCAGCCCATGCCGGAAGTGGAGATTGTCGATTTACGCAGCGAATTCCTTTCCGGAAACAACAGCATTTTCAGCGCCCCACTGCACAGCGCCCTCGGCCAGTGCCTCAAAGCAGGGGAGCAGGCGATCCTGTTTATGAACCGGCGCGGTTATTCCACATTTATTTCCTGCCGCGGCTGCGGCTATGTGATGAAATGCCCGGACTGCGACGTTTCTATGACTTACCATAAGCTTGAAGGCGTGATGAAATGCCATTATTGCGGCCGTACGGCACGCATCCCAAGTGTATGCCCGGACTGCGGGAAGCCTTACCTGAAATACTTCGGCGTAGGAACGCAGCAGGTCGAGGAGCAGCTTGCAGCATATTTCCCAGGCACGGCCGCCGTGCGGATGGATCTTGACACTACGCGCACGAAGAACGCGCATCAGGAACTGCTCGGCCGGTTCATGCGCGCGGAAGCGCAGGTACTCATCGGCACACAGATGATTGCAAAGGGGCTCGATATCCCAAATGTAACGCTTGTCGGCGTAATCGCTGCGGATTCCATGCTGCACATCCCCGATTATCGGAGCGGGGAACGCACCTTCCAGCTTTTAACGCAGGTTGCGGGCCGCGCGGGGCGGGCGGACAAGCCTGGGCACGTCATCGTGCAGACATATACTCCGGAACATCCCGTCATCGGGTTTGCTGCACGCCATGATTATCCCGGCTTTTATGCGTATGAGATCGCTATGCGTCGCGCTGCGCTGTTTCCGCCGTACGCGTTGTTCTTACGCATTGTGCTTTCAGGGCTTGCGGAGGAACCTTTGGCGGACGATGCGGAGCTCTGCGCTGTAGGACTCCGGCAGGCGATTGAAACGGCACTTGCCGGCGCCGGCGCAAATCCGCAGGAGTTGCTGTTTTTGGAGGCGACCCCCGCGCCTGTGAAGCGCAGGGAAGGGCAGTACCGCTATCAGGTGCTGGCAAAGCTTGTCCGCACGAAACATACGGCTGCCGCAATCCGCGCCGCATACGCATTTCATGATGCGCAGAGGCGGACGGGCATGAGCGATATTGAAATCAATCCGGGCAGCATGTTTTGAATGGATGGGCTCCCGCGAAACATAGCGCGGCGGATCGACTTTTCGGACGCCGCTGCTTGCCTCCGGCCGGAGAAATGGGCTATAATATTATGATACGCAATGATGTTATATGCTGCGAAGGAGAAAACGAATGGGAAAACGAAAGATCTACACGGGAGACGCGGCCTGTCTTTATAGAAAGTGCCGCCCCGTTGAACGGTTTGATGCGCGCCTTGGCGCTTTGCTGGATGATTTGGCGGAGACGATGTATGCTGCAGAAGGCGTGGGCCTTGCGGCCCCGCAGGTTGGTATCCTGCGCCGTGCGGTCGTGATCGACTGCGGAGACGGGCTTGTTGAACTTGTGAATCCTGAAATCCTTGAAACTTCAGGCGAGCAGGGCTGCTTTGAAGGCTGTCTCTCTTTTCCGGGGGAAAGCGGGTATGTCGTGCGACCCAACAGCGTGCGCGTGCGCGCATATGACCGCCATGGCGACCTTTACGAATATGAGGCGGAAGGGCTGTTTGCCCGTGCCGTGATGCACGAAACCGACCATTTGGACGGCCTCGTTTACAAGCGCCTTGTGACGGAGCCGCCGGAAGGATATTCGGAGGATGCGGAGGAGGACGAATGAGGGTCGCTTTCCTCGGAACGCCGGATTTCGCCCTGCCATCGCTTGAGATGCTCATCCGCAGAGGACACACGCTCTCTGTGTTCACCCAGCCGGATAAGCCGGTCGGCCGCCGCGCCGTGATGACGCCGCCGCCCGTAAAAACACTTGCGCTTGCGCATGGCATACCCGTGTTTCAATGCGAAAAAATCCGCATGCCGGATGGCGTGGCGGCGCTTCGTGCATTTGCCCCGGATCTGATGGTCACGGCGGCGTTCGGACAGATTTTATCGGCAGAGAATCTATCCATCCCGAAATTCGGCTGCATCAACGTGCATGGAAGCCTGCTCCCGAAATATCGCGGGGCTGCGCCGATCCAGTGGGCGGTGATCAACGGCGAAAAGGAAACAGGCGTGACCACTATGATGACGGATGTGGGCCTTGATACAGGTGACATCCTCATGGCGAAAAAAACCGCGATCGGTGAGGACGAAACGGCGGGAGAGCTGTTTGAAAGGCTTGCCGTGCTCGGCGCAGAGGTGCTTTCGGATACCATTGCGGCGCTTGCAGCAGGAACGCTTACGCGCACACCGCAGGATGCGGCGCTTGCAACCAAGTGCTCTATGCTCAAAAAAGAGGATGGGCATGTGGACTTTGCCGCCGGCATGCAGCAGGCACACGACCGTGTGCGGGGCATGAATCCCTGGCCGGGCGCATTTGCCCTGTGTGAAGGCGAAACCATCAAACTCTGGAAAACGAGGAAAACGGAGCTGCCGCCCCAAGGAATGCCCGGCGCCTGCCTTGTTGCGGATGCGAAGCAAGGGCTTTTCATAGATGCGGACGACGGCGTTTTGGAAGTATTGGAGCTCCAGTTCCCCGGTGCAAAGCGTATGGACGCAAAGTCGGCTCTGCGCGGGCATGCGCTTGCCGGCAAGGTGTTCGCATGAGCGTACGGCGCATCGCGCTTCAGGCGCTTCTTGACATTACCGACAGCGGTGCTTATGCCAACCTTCGGCTAAAGGAAGCAGAACGCGGCCTGCCGCGGCAGGATGCGAAGTGGGTGAGCGCGGCGGTATACGAAACGCTTGACCACCTGATCTATATCGACTATGTGCTTTCGCGGTATGTGAAGGGCCGCCAGAAGCCTGTGATCCGGGGCATACTGCGCATGGGCGTTTGTCAGGTCATGTTTATGGGAACCCCTCCAAGCGCGGCCTGCAACGAGAGCGTGAAGCTTGCAAAGGAAATCGGAAAGGGAGCGCTTGCGGGCTATGTGAACGGCGTTTTGCGCGCTGTGTGCCGCGATGCCGGCCAAGCTGTTCCCCTGCCGGAAAATGCACGGGAACGGCTGAGCGTGCAATACAGCTACCCACGTTGGCTGGTGGATCTTTATGCCGACGCATATGGCGAGACGTTTACGGAAGCGATGCTGTCCGCCGAGGTACGGGAGCTGACCATTCGGGCGCAGGCACCATATACGGCGGAAGAACTGGAAGCGTGGCTTGCAGCGCAAAAGATTCCATATTCGCGCGGCACGGCCGTGCCAGAGGCATTCCGGCTGCAGGCCGGCTTTGATATTGCGGCGGAGCCGCTGTTCCAAAATGGGCAGATCACCGTGCAGAGCGAAAGCGCAATGCTTGTGTGCCGGGCGCTTGGCGCCCGCCCGGGCATGCGCGTGCTGGACGCCTGCGCCGCTCCGGGCGGAAAAACGGCGTATCTTTCCATGCTGATGGAAAACGCCGGGCGGATTGATGCGTGGGAATTGCATGCACACCGCTGCGAGCTGATGAAAAAGACGTTGGACCGGCTGCGGGTGAAAAATGCAGAGATTTTGCAGAGGGATGCTTCCAAACGGTACCCGGAATGCGGGGAAGCATATGATGCGGTGCTTTTGGATGCGCCGTGTTCCGGGCTTGGCGTGCACGGAAAGCCGGACGCGCGATATGGAAAGTCCCTGGCTGTGATTCAAGAACTTGCGGCACTTCAGGCGCAGCTGCTCGATTGTTGCGCATCCTGCGTGAAGCCGGGCGGCGTGCTGGTGTATTCCACCTGTACGATCTCGCCGCCGGAAAACGAAGCCTGTGCGCGTGCGTTTCTTGCGCGGCATGGCGAATTTGACGCTGTGGGGTTCGACGCATGTTTGCCCGAGCCGCTCAGAAAGCGCGCTGCGGGCGGGATGCTGCAGCTGTTCCCTCATTTGGACGGCATGGAAGGCTTTTTCCTTGCAAAATTCACGCGGAAACGGGCGGAATGAGCATGACAGGATTGACCTCAAAAAATATAGAAGAACTGCAAGCACTCATGGCGGAACTCGGCGAACCCAAATTCCGTGCGCGTCAGGTGTTTGAATGGCTCTCACGCGGGGTACGGCCGGGGGAGATGACGAACCTCAGCAAAAGCCTGCGCGAAAAACTTGCGGCGCTCCCTTATGGCGGGGCAACCATTTATCAGAAACGCGTTTCTGCAAAGGATGGTACGATCAAATACCTGTTCGCGCTGGAAGACGGAAATTTGGTTGAAGGAGTGCTGATGCGCTATAAGTACGGCAACACGCTCTGCGTTTCCACACAGGTCGGATGCCGGATGGGCTGCGCATTCTGCGCTTCCACGCTCAACGGCTGTGTGCGCAATCTTGAGGCGGGCGAGATTTTGAGCTTTGTCGCCTGTGCGGAGCAGGATGTGCCGTGTGAGGAAGGCCGTAAGCGCTCCATCACGAACCTCGTTTTGATGGGCAGCGGTGAACCGTTGGACAATTACGAAAACGTCGTGCGTTTTTTGCGCCTCGTTTCCGCGCCGGAGGGCATGAACATCAGCCCGCGCAACATTTCGCTGTCCACTTGCGGGCTTGTGCCGCAGCTGCGGCGTTTCATGCATGAGGCTCCTCATGTGACGCTTTCTGTTTCGCTGCACGCGCCAAACGATGCGATCCGAAACGAGATTATGCCCGTGAACGCAGCGTATCCCATGGCGGAGCTGCTTGCCGCCGCAAAGGAGTATGCGGATTTAACGGGGCGGCGCGTGATCTTTGAATACGCGCTCATTAAAAACAAAAACAGCGAGCGCAGGCATGCCGAGGAGCTTGCCGCGCGCCTCCGTGGGATCAACTGCCATGTAAACCTGATCCCGCTCAACCACGTTGCGGAACGCGCGCTTATGGGCGTAACGCGCCGGGAGGCGGAACAGTTTATGGCATGGCTTACGGAGTTTGGCATATCCGCTACGATCCGAAGGGAAATGGGAACGGATATTGAAGGAGCATGCGGTCAGCTTCGCCGCCGCGTGCTGGAAGCGCAACGGGAGGGAAACACATGATTTACGCCGCACGCTCCGTAACCGGAAAACGGGCGAACAACGAGGATTCCTTTTTTGTGCCGAAGGGCGGGGAGATCTCGCTCGCGATTGTTGCGGACGGAATGGGAGGACACAGCGCTGGAAACATTGCAAGCGCCATTGCCGTTGAAGCGGTGGCCTCCGAATTGAAAAAAGGCGGCCCGGGCGGCCCGGCGGCACTTGTGATGAACGCGGTGAACCATGCGAATACAGCGGTGTTTGAATATGCGAGCGCGCATCCGGAGTGTAAGGGTATGGGGACAACGCTTGTCATGGCACTGCTTTTCAAAACGCGCTTTGTGGCAGCAAATGTCGGTGACAGCCGGTTGTACCATTACCATGCGGGAAAACTCCGGCAAGTAACGGTGGATCATTCCTATGTTGCGGAGCTTGTGGCCTCCGGGTACATCACCCGGGAGGAAGCCGCGCGCCATCCACGCCGCAACCTGATTACGCGGGCCATTGGCACACGCGCCTGTGAGCGCGTAGATATTTTTGAATGTGACTGGGAAGAGAACGACGCGCTTTTGCTTTGCTCTGACGGCTTGTATTCCGAACTGGAGGATGAGGATCTTGTGCGGGTGCTGAAAGAGAGCGAAACGCTGGATGCGGCCTGTGCGTCACTGGTGGAGCTTGCACTTGCTTCCGGCTCACGGGACAACGTGAGCGTTGTGCTCGTAGAAAATGGGGAGGTGCGGTAAAATGGTAACGGCAAATCAGCTTGTTTCTGGCCGGTACCGCATCAAAAGCCTGATTGGCTCCGGTGGTATGGCCAACGTTTATAAGGCCTACGATGAAGAAAGCCAACGCATTGTGGCGCTCAAAGTGCTCAAGGATGAGCACCGGGGCGATATGGAGTTTGTCCGTCGTTTCGAGCGGGAGGCACAGGCCGTTTTGATGCTTTCACATGAGAACATCGTTCGTTCCTACGATGTAGGCGAGGATGACGGCGTAAGCTACATCGTGCTTGAATATGTCGAGGGAAAAACGCTGAAGGAAATCATCAAGGAAGAGGGGCCGCTTTCTCCAAAGACGGCGGTAAACTATGCTTGTCAGGTGCTTGATGCGCTTTCCCATGCGCATGAGCGCGGCATCATCCACAGGGACGTAAAGCCGCAGAATGTGATTATAACCCCACGCGGGAAGGCAAAGCTGACCGATTTCGGCATTGCACGCGATGCAGCTGCCACCACGCGCACGTTTGCAGGCACGAATGTGATCGGTTCGGTACACTATATTTCGCCGGAGCAGGCACGAGGCGACAATGCAACGGCCGGCAGCGACATCTACTCCTGTGCAATCATGCTTTATGAAATGCTGACCGGGAGCGTGCCGTTCTCGGGAGACAATTCCGTGGCAGTCGCACTCAAGCATCTCCAAGAGGAAATTATTCCGCCCATTCAGGTAAACTCCAAAATTCCGCGGGCACTGAGTGACGTAGTCGTAAAGGCGGCTGCAAAGAACATCAATATGCGCTATTTTACGGCGCGCCAGATGAAGGCAGATTTACAGCGTTCTTTGCGCGAGCCGCATGGAAAATTTGCGCGCATTGCATCGCCGCGGCAGGAGCATAAAAAGAGCACCTCCATTGGAATCGGCAACATCGCATTGATGGTTATGGTTGTGCTGGGGCTTTTTGCAACAATGTTTTTTATCGCGCGTGCGATGCGGGATGATGAAAACGTCAGCAACGGAGAGTATGTAGTGCCAACGCTTGTCGGAAAGCAGGTGAGCGAGGCAGAAACACTTGCAAAGCTGCGCGGCTTTGCGCTTGAGGTGCTGGAATACCGGGGAAGCGAGGAGTTTGAAGAAGGGCAGATCATTTTTCAGACGCCCATCGTCGGCACTAAAGGCAATGAAGGGGACGTGATTCAGGTGGTGGTCAGCAGCGGCAGCGATTATGAGACCGTTCCAAACCTCGTGGGCCTGTCCGTGCAGGATGCAATTGCACAGATGCAGGATGTGGACTTAAACCTCGGTACAATCGAGTATGGAAAGAGCAGCTTGCCGGACGGCCAAATTTTCCGGCAGGAGCCTGTGGCTGAAACCGATACATTCGCAGGAGACGTTGTGGACATCTGGGTGAGTGGCACGCCGGGCGGAAACAGCGAAATGCCGTCGCTTGTTGCAAAACCAATGCTGTTGGATGAGGCGATCGCTGCCTTGCAGGAAGCGAAGTTTGCGCGCATTTGGGTACACCCGGAAACGCCGGATACGCTTTGCACCGAGGATACGGTGCTGCGGCAAAGCCCGTCTGCAAACGTGACGGTACCCTCCGCCGTTACAGTGGAGCTCTGGGTATGCCGAACCGATTTGGGGCCGTATTGTTCAGATATCGTGTTTAACATCGACGTAACGGATACGGAAAAGCCCGTAATTGTCACAGCGAAAATCGCGGAAGGCGTGGAAATGGTTTTGTATGAAACTACACTGCCCGTTGGCCTGCAACAACCCGTTTCGTTTACGGCGTATCTAAGAACAGGCGGAGAGTACGAATGTACCGTTTATGTGGGCGGGGAAGAATACCGCCGTACAACAGCCAGATTTGCATTGCGCTGAGCGCGGGAGAGAACGCTTGGAAGGTTTGATTTTAAAGGGCGTTGGAAGCTTCTATACCGTGCTGGATGCGGATGGCACGGAGCATGTTTGCAAGGCACGCGGCCGCTTCCGCAAGGAAAGCATATCCCCCGTGCCGGGGGACAGAGTCTCGTTTGTGCATAAGACGGGGGAGGATGGCAGCGTCGCTCAGATTTTGCCGCGGAAGAATCTGTTGACGCGCCCGGCGGTCGCTAATGTGGATAAGCTTATGATCGTCATGGCGGCTTCCGTACCGAAACCGGATTTGCTGCTTGTAGACAAGCTCCTGCTTCAATGCGCGCAGACGGGGATTGTGCCGGCGCTCATTGTCAACAAGTGCGACGAACGGGAACGGGAAACATTTGACGCCATATTCCATCAATACGCTGCAAGCGGATATGCGCTTCATGCCGTATCCGCTCATACCGGAGAAGGATTGGATGCTTTGCGTGCGGAGATTTCAGGAAGCGTCTGCTGCTTCGCGGGGCAGTCAGCTGTGGGAAAATCTTCGCTGCTCAACGCGATTCTCCCAGAGCTTTCGCTCGCGGTAGGCGGCCTTTCGCGCAAGACGGAACGCGGCAGGCATACCACGCGCCATGCGGAGCTTTGGCTCGCTTATGGCGGTGCACTTGTGGATACACCCGGGTTCAGCCTCCTTGAAACGGAAGCGATTGAACCGGAAGATCTTGCGGCGCTGTATCCGGAGATGCGGGAACATGCAAAGGAATGCCGCTTCGCACAATGCCTGCATGTAAGCGAACCGGGCTGCGCCGTGAAGCCTCTCTTGGACAACGGCAAGCTATCCCGGGAACGATACGAACGGTATCTCCTGATTTTGGAAGAACTCAAAGAAAAGAGGAAACATAGATATGATTAAGATTGCACCATCCATACTATCCGCTGATTTTGCAAACATGGGACGTGATGTGGAGCGCCTTGCCGCTTGGGGCGCCGATGCGGTGCATTTTGATGTGATGGACGGCACCTTTGTGCCAGCGATTACCTTTGGCGCGGCGATGTGCAAGGCGGTACGCCCATATACGAAGCTTCCGCTTGATGTGCATGTTATGGTGGAACATCCGGAAACGTATATCGCTTCATTTCGCGATGCGGGCGCAGACTATTTTACCTTTCATGTTGAAGCGGATCGGCACAGCCACCGTACTTTGCAGAAAATCCGAATGGCCGGGATGAAAGCGGGGATCGCCATGAACCCTGCAACGCCCGTTTGCATGGTAGAGGAAGCGCTTTCCGAGTGCGATCTTGTTTTGGTAATGAGCGTGAACCCAGGTGCAGGAGGACAAAAATTTATTCCGGGTGTGCTCCGCAAAATTGAGCGCCTTGTACAGCTTGCCAGAGAATATGGCTATCGGTACGAGATTGAGGTGGATGGTGGGATTAATGCAGAGACGGCTGCTCTTGCAGCCGAGGCCGGAGCCATGATGCTTGTTTCCGGCAGCAGCATATTCAAAGCGGAAGATCCTGCGGCATTGATTGCGCAGATGCACGCGCTTGACAAAAAAATTTAGTGTAAATTGTGCCTGCCCGCCTGCGTTTTTAGGTTTACCTGTACGCAGACGGAGAAAAAAGGCTTGCAAACCGCTCAAAAATATGTATAATAGTATTTGCGCAAAGCGAACGGGGTTATAGCTCAGCTGGTCAGAGCGCTACGTTGACATCGTAGAGGTCGTTG